>FWWM01005703.1_pt1 | contig 26940 bp, 20 predicted proteins | sample 2228351 | NCBI WGS metagenome assembly FWWM01 (sample SAMEA103939774, study PRJEB20133) | metagenome | reverse complement strand
GTCCAAGGGGAAGGTGGAGCACCTGGTGGGCTACGCGAAGGGCGACCTGGTGGTCCCGGCGGAAGGATGGGAGTCGCTCGGGGAGGCCAACCAGGGTAGCGAACGAGCGTCTCGACGAGGGCCTGCTGAACGAGATCCTCGGCGCGGCTCTGCTGATCCTCGAGCGCCCGCGCCGTGGCCAGGAGCCGGGGGTACAGCACCTGGAGGAGCGCGACCGGGTCCTCAGCCGAACCGGCCGGTGGGGTTGCGCGGTCGGACCGAGCTCGGTCGTTCACGGTCCCCGGAAGTGTGACCGGTTCCCAGGCGCCTCGCCGGGCATCGTGCCTCCCTTCCCGCCGTGGTGCTCAAAGGCCGACGGCGTGCCGCCGACGCGCGACCGAACCCGATAACTACGAGGCGGGTCACCGTCGGAACGCTGCACCACGTCGGCCGCCGGTGGCCCGCGCGGGTCGGGATCGGGTCAGCCGCCGGACCCCACGTACCGCCCTCCCTCCGGGCAGAACGGGAGGAAGTCGCAGTGCCGGCAGGCCGGGTTCGGCGTGGGGTCGAAGCGGGCCGCCCCGATCGCCCGGAGGGCCTCCGCCGCCCGGGCGCGGGTCTCCGCGGGATCGCCCGCGGGCCGGCTCACCTCCTCCCCGGTGGCGAGGTACAGGTACGTGAGCCTGAGGTCCTCGGGCCGCTTCCCCCAGACGTCCACGCAGGCCAGCGCGTACAGGTCGAGCTGGAGCCCGGCGAGCGGGTCGTCCCGGGGCGGGGCCCCGGTCTTGTAGTCCACGACCTCCCAGGGGCCTTCCGCCGTCCCGTAGATCGCGTCGATCCGCCCCCGCACCAGGAACCCCTCGACCGCGAGCAGGAACTCCCGCTCGGCGAAGAGGGGGACCAGCTCGGCGAAGCGGCTGCGCCGGAACGCCTCCTTGAGCCGCTCGATCCTCCCCGGCTCCCCGGCGAGCTCCTCGAGCGTGAGATCGGGCTCCTCGTCGAGCTCGATCAGGGTGGCCTGCCCCGAAGAGCGCCGTTCGATCCAGCGGTGGACCTCGGTGCCGATCCTCGCCGCGGGCCCGCTGAACCGCGGGAGCGGGCGGACCGCCGACCAGTAGAACCGCTTCGGGCAGCGGACGTAGTCGATCAGCCCGCTCACCGAGAGCGTCGAGGGCGCCTGGGGTGCGGCGGCGGTCCGTTCCCGTTCCACGAGCGCGGCGGCGAGCGTCCGACGCTCCGCCGCGAGCCCACGGTACGCGTCGCGCTCGGGGCCGTCGAGCCGGTCCACCCAGGCCTCCGGGACCCCGCCAGCGCGGGCGGCCTCGGCCGCGGCCCGCCTCCAGCCCTGTGGGAAGAGCGCGTCGCCCTCGTCGCGGAGGGCCGGCCCGGGCCAGTCCCGGACGAAGCGCTCGCGGTAGCCGAGGAGCGGGTTCTCCTCGCCGGGGTCCTCGGGCCCCCGGTCGACCTGGGCGAGCCCGGTCTCCTCGGCCCACGAGGCCAGCTCGTCGAGGAAGGGGCTGGGCCGCTTCGGCCGCTGCCCCTCCCCGTACCAGTGGGCCCCGGAGACGAAGAGGCTCCGCCGGGCGCGGGTGAGCGCGACGTAGAGCGTCCGGCGCTCCTCGAACTCCTCCTGGCGGCGGAGCGCCTCCTTGAACCCCTTGAGGTTGCCGCGGTAGCGGGGGAGGAGGTCGGCGTCCCCCCGCAGCTCGAAGTCGAGGGAGCTCCCCCGCTCGGCCGGGTTCTGCTGGACCTTGAGGTCGGGCAGGAGGTCGGTGGCGAGCCCGGGGACGAAGACGTGGTCGAACTCGAGCCCCTTCGCCTGGTGGATCGTCATCACCTTCACCGAGTCGGCGTCGGAGGGCTGCACCGGCGACCAGTCCTCGCGCTCGGCCTGCTCGACCAGGTCCACGTAGTCGAGGAACTCCCGGAGCGTGAGCTCCCCGCGGACCGGGGTGAAGGCGGCGACCTCGTCGAGGAACGCGGCCAGGTTGCGCCGGGTGGCGAGCGCCACCTCGGCGTCGAGGTTCGCCTCAAGCTCGGCCAGGAGCCCCGTCCGGCGGATCACCTCGGCCAGGAACTCGCTCACCGGCCGCCCCGCCTGCTCGCGGAGCTCGTGCAGCTCGTCGCGGAACTCCTCGAGGCGGGCGCGGCCCTCGGCCGAGAGCCCCTCCACCTCGTCCAGGTGCTCGAGGGCCTCCGCGAACAGGAACGCGTCGGCCTCGTCCTCGTCCGGGCTCCGGACGAGCGGGAGGTTCTTCCGCTTGGCCCAGGCCGCGACCCGGGCGAGGTCCTTGAACCCCACCCGGTACCGGGGGCCGAGGAGGATCCGGGCCAGCGCGACGCTCGCGTAGGGGTCGGCCACCGCCCGGGCGTAGGCGAGGACCTCGACCACCGCGGGGGTCCTGAGGAGGCCGACGAGCCCCACGACCTCGGCGGGGATCCCCCGCTCGGCGAACGCCTCCTGGAGCGGGACGAACAGCCGGCTCTTGCGGCAGAGGACCGCGACGTCCCCCCACCGCGCTCCCTCCCGGCGGAGGTGGAGGATCCGCTCGGCGATCCAGGTGGCCTCGGTCCACTCGTCGGTGTGCCGCACGACCTCGACCCGCCCCTCGCCGTTCGGCCCCCAGTGATCGAGGCGCTTCCCCGGGTCGGGGCGCTGCTCGGGGGGGAGCGGGACCAGCACGTGGTCCGCGGCCGAGAGGATCCGTCGGCCGGAGCGGAAGTTCGTGTAGAGCGGGAGCTTGGCCGCGGGGCTGCCGTCGGCCCGGCGGAACCGCTCGGGGAACGCGAGGAGGTTGTACAGGCTCGCCCCCCGCCAGGCGTAGATGTTCTGGTCGGGGTCGCCCACCGCGGTCACCGGGAACCCGCCCCCGAAGATCCCGGCGATCAGCTCGGCCTGGGCGACGTTCGTGTCCTGGTACTCGTCGAGGAGGACCGCCCCGTAGCGGGCCCGGAGCTCCTCCCCGACCTCGGGCCGCTCCTCGACGATCCGGAGGGCGTAGGTGATCTGGTCGCCGAAGTCGATCACCCCGAGCTCCCGCTTGAGCTCCCCGAAGGCGCGGACCGCCCGCGCCAGGTCGATCCGCTCGAGCGCGGCTCGGTAGGCGCGGTCGCTCCGGTGCTTCGCGAGCGCCTCCAGGCGGCGTGCGGCGAAGGCCTCGACGTCCTCGGGCCGGAGGCGGTGGTTCGCGATCTGGTCGGCGAGGGAGAGGACCTGGTCGACGGCGGAGGGCAGCCACTCCACCTCGAGGTGCTCGAGGGCCGTGCGGTCGAGCGCCTCCGCGGCCACCTCCTGGCGCTGGGCGTTCGTGAGCACCCGCAGGCCGGGCTCGATCCCCACGAGGAGCCCGTAGCGATCGACGATCCGCCCCGCGAACCCGTGGTAGTTGAGGACCTCCGGCTCCTCCCCCTCCGGGAGGTCGAGGGAGCGGAGCGCCGCCCGGACCCGGAGCGAGAGCATCTCGGTGGCCTTGTTCGTGAACGTGAGGCAGAGGACGGCCCCCGGGGCCACGCCCTCCGCGTCGACGACCCCCTTCCAGGCGAGGGCGAGGTACGCGACCCGGGCCGCCATCACCGAGGTCTTCCCGGACCCGGCGCCGGCCACGATCGCGTAGGGCTCGAGCGGCCACGAGATCGCCCGCCACTGCTCCTCGGTGGGCTCCGCGCCCATCGCGGCGACGATCTCGGGGGGGACCGTGCGGACGCTCACCGCGCCGGGCCTCCCGTGGCCGCCCCGGCCCGCGCCGGCGGCGGGAACAGCTCCTGGCCCTCGGGGAAGATCGGGCAGAGCGGCTTGAACGAGCAGAACCGGCAGTTCGCGGCGGGGTTGGGCCGGGCCCGTCCGGTCCTGTAGAGGGCCCGCAGGCGCGCGACGTCCTGCCGGATCCGCTCGACCATGGCCTCGCGGTACTCGGGCTCGTTCCCGCGGGTGAAGCTCTTCGACAGGCGCGCGACCCCCCCGCCGCGGTTGTCGCGGTCCCGGAGGAACACGAGCTCCACCGCCCGGACCGGCCGGAACGGGGCGAGCTCCTCGGCGTGGTTCACGGCGAGGTAGTAGACGCCGAGCTGGAGGTTCTCGTCGGCCGGGGCCGCGTTCCGCCTCCGCCCGGTCTTGAAGTCGGTGATCTGGGTGCCGCCGCTGCCGACCCGCCCGATCCGGTCGATGTAGCCGCGGATCGTGGCGCCCTCGAACTCGAACTCGAAGCGCTGCTCGGTGGCGACGGCCGGCGCCGGCCCGTACTCCTCGAACCACGCCGGGAGGACCTCCTCGGTCACGAGCCGCAGGAACGAATCGGAAACCGCGCGGGTGGGGAACTCGTCGGGCCGCCAGCGCCTGCGGGCCTCGGCCTGCGCGGCGGCGAGGTCGCGGGGGAGCGCCCCCTCCTCGATCTCCTGGATCATCCGGTGGACCAGGTGCCCGACCCAGGCGTAGTGGCCCGACGGCGGCTCGAGGCCGAGCTCCTGGCCCAGCAGGAACTGCAGCTCGCAGTTCTCGAGGACCTCGAGGCGGGACGCCGAGGCCCGGACCTCCTCCCGGAGCGGGGTCCCGGGGTCGGTCCAGTCGCGCTGGTACCACCACCGCCGGGGGTCGGCGCCGAGCGCGAGGAGCCCCTCGATCGCGGCGAGGCGCCGCTGGGGCGGGGCCCCGGCGTCGGCCAGCTCCCGCCGCCACAGGGCGGTGGCCTCGGGGACCGAGACCGGCTCCCCGGCGGGGGCCGCCGGCGCCGGGGCCCAGCGCACCCCGAGCTCGTCGGCGAAGCGGGACCGGGTCGTCTCGCCGTCGTCCTGCGCGTGGCGGTCCCCGACCGTGAGGAGCGCGCGCCGGCGGGCGCGGGCCAGGACCATCCGGAACAGCCGCCGCTCGTCCTCCAGGCGCTCGCGCATCCGCTCCGAGCGCGTCGGGGTCCGCTCGAGGACCTCGAGGCCGAACATCGGCTCGGGGCGGGAGAGGCTCGGGAAGTCCCCCTCGGCGGCCCCCACGACCACCACGGTGTGGAACTCCCTCCCCGCGGCGCCGTGGGCGGTGAGGACGTGGACCGCGTCGGGGACCGCGGGCCGGCGGGGCGCCTCCCCGGCCCCGACCGCCCCGGCCTCGAAGCCCTCGAGGAACGCCCCGACCGGGACGTCGCCGTCCTCCTCGAGGGCCCGGGAGAGGGCGACGACCGCGTCGAGGTCGCGGGCGGCCTCGGGGTCGGCGGAGGCCCGTCCGACGAGCCGGGCGGAGCAGGGCAGCTCGCGCCAGAGGATCCGGAACGCCTCGCGCGCGGACCGCCCGGCGACCTCGGCCGCCCGGGCGAGGGCGGACGCCACGGCCGAGGCCTCGGCGGCGCGGTCCGCCGGGAGCCCGTCGGTCCGCCCGAGCGCGTCGGCCGGGGAGCCTCCCGCGCCGCGCGCCTCGCGGACGAGGTTCCGGGCCTGGGCGGGCGACAGCCGGGCGAGTTCCGAGGTGAGGAGGGTCTCGACGAGCCCGTCGCGTTCCTCGGGGCGCGCGAGCCAGCGGAGCGCGAGGAGGTAGGGGGCGACGCCGGCCTCGACCGGGAGCGAGAGCCCCCGCTCGGGCACGGTCCGGGGGACGCCCGCGTCGTCGAGGGCCCGGAGGATCCCGGCGAGCTCCGGCCCCTGCCGCCGCACGACCACCGCGAGCTCGCGCCACGGTACCCCCTCCTCGACGTGGACCCGCCGCAGCTCCCGGGCCACGGCCGCGAGCTCCTCCGAGCCGTGGGGGGCGGCCCAGGCCTCGAGGGCCGGGCCGTCCGGGGACCTCCAGCGGGTCTCGAGCTCGACGACCCGGGCGCCGGGGAAGCGTTCGGGGAACCGGAGGAGGGGCTGGACGGTGGTCCCCTGGAACGAGAACACGTGCTGCTGGGGGTCGCCGGCCACGACCAGGCTCTCGGGCTCGAGCGCGGCGAGGAGCCGCTCGGCCGCGAGCGTGGTGTCCTGGTAGTCGTCGACGAGCACGTGCCGGAAGGGACCGGGCGCCGCCGCCGCGGCGTTCGCCGCCTCCCACACCACCCCGGCCTGGTCGACCTGCCCCTGGTCGGCCAGCACGTCGAGGTAGCGGCGGTAGAACGACGCGAGCTCGAGCCATCCCGTGAGGCCCCGGTCCTCGGCCCGGGCCGCAATCTGGACCCGGAGCAGGAGCTGACGGACCTCGTCGGCGAACCCCCGCAGCCCGAGTAGCGACCCGTAGGCGGGCCACCGCGCCGGCTCCTCGCCCTCGAGCAGCTCCCGGACCAGCGCGGCCTGCTCGGCGTTGGAGAGGACCCGCGGCGGTTCCTCGTAGCCCAGCTCGCGGAACCGGGCGGCGAGGACGCGGTTGGCGAGCCCGTGCACCGTGGTGACGTGGAGCGCGGGGAGCGCCCGGGGCAGCCGTTCCCGGAGCGCCTCCCGCGCCCGGTCCCGCGCGTCGCGGGAGCGGAGGACGAGCGCGGTCTCCTCCGGGTCGGCGCCCTCCTCGAGGAGGCGCGCGAACCGCTCGAGGAGCGCCGTCGTCTTCCCGGTGCCGGCCGCCCCGGCGACGAGGAGCGGCCCCCGCCGGTGGGCGAGCACCGCCTCCTGTCGGGGGTCCGGCTCGAGCGGCATGGCCGGATGCTACCGCCCGGCCCCGACATCCCCGGGGGCTGCGGGACGGTCGCCGCCGGGGGGTTCCGCCGGGCCGCCGGGACGGTCGCCGCCGGGGGGTTCGGCCGGGCCGCCGGCGCGGTCCCCGCCACGGGGTTCCGCCGGGCCGCCGGGGCGTTCCGCGGGGCCGGCGGGGCGGGCCAGCCAGCGCGCGAGGTCGTCGGCGTCGATCCTGCCGACCGGCCGTCCCTCCGCGAGCACGATCGCGGGCCTCCCGCCCGCCACGATCTCCGCGACCTGGTCCAGCCCCGCGCCCGCGTCGACGGTCCGCAGGGCATCGGGAGGGAGCAGGGCGTCCCGGACCGGCCGGAGCGGGTCCTCCTGTCCCACCCGCCGGGCGGAGGCGAAGGACACCGCCCCCACGAGCCGCCCGTCGTCGACGACCGGGAACACCTCCTCCTCGTGGCCGCGGAGGTAGCGGTCCAGGGCCTCCGTGAGCGAGATCCCCGCGGGCACGAGCGGCGGCGGCGGCCCCATCGCCTCCGCCGCCCGGCCCGCCGCGAGCCGTTCGCGGAGCCGCTCCCGCCCCTCGGCGCCCCTCGCGGCCTGGATCAGGAACCACCCGATGAACGCGAGCCAGATGGCGAAGCCCGCGTTCCCCTCCCGGAGCTCGAAGACGCCGATCCCGGCGAGCGCCACGCCCACCGCGACCCCGACCCAGCCGGCCACCCGGCTCCCCTTGGTGCGGCTCCCGGTCGCCCGCCAGACGAGGGCCCGGAGGATCTGCCCGCCGTCGAGCGGGTAGCCGGGGAGCAGGTTGAGCCCGCTCACCATGGCGTTCACGAGGGCCGTGTAGCCGAACACGCCGGCGAGCGGGGGGAAGGGGTCGGCGACGGCGAGCGAGAGCCGCCAGAAGAGGAGCGCCAGGAGCCCGTTGCTCGCCGGCCCCACCGCGGAGATCAGGAGCTGGACGGTGGCCCCGCCCCGGTCCGCCGGGGTCTCGGTGGCCCCGCCCCAGAACAGGAGCCGGATCCCGAACACCGGGAGGCCCTTGGCCCTGGCCATCGCCGCGTGGGCCAGCTCGTGGACGAGGACCGAGCCGAAGAACAGGGCCGCGGCGACGAGCGCGAGCCCGAGGGCCTCGATCTCGGCGAGGTGCGGGTTGCGGAACCCGACCCGGACGTAGAGGGTGTAGGTGATCGGGATCGCGACCCAGACCCACGAGGCGTCGAGGGTGATCGGCACCCCGCCGATCGAGCCGATCCTCCACCCGTGCCCGAACACCCTTCGAGCCTACCCGCTCCGGGGAGGAGGCCGGCGCGGTGCGTCGGTCGGGCCGGCGGTCGCGGCGGGCGGTCGGGGCCGCAGGATCCCTCCCCCGAGGATCGGTCGAAGCATCCCCCGGCCTTCCGCGAAGATCCCCCGCCCGAAGTGAGCCACGCCACAGACAGCGGGGGCGGCTGTTCGTAGGGTTGGCGCATGCAGACGGGAGCCCTCGAGGAGCTGGACCGCGCCGCGGCCGCGTTCGGGAAGGCCGCCCGGGACCTGCTCCGGGCCATCGGGCGGGCGGCCCGGGACCGGCGGGTCGACCCCCGGGCGGAGGGGGCCCGCGACCTCGCCCACCTCCTCCAGATCCGGCTGGGGATACCGGCCTGGAAGGCCCGGCGGTACGTCCACGCCGCGAGGGCGCTGGAGCGGCTCCCGCTGATCTCCGAGGCCCTCGAGCGCGGCGAGCTCTCGCTCGAGAAGGCCATCGAGCTCGCCCGGTTCGCGACGCCCGAGGACGAGGCGAAGCTCCTGCGCTGGGCCCGGGACGTCGCGCCCTGGACCGTGCGCCGCCGGGCGGACCTCGCCGAGCGGCCTCAGGTCCGGACCGACCGCGAGGCCCACGCCTCGCGCCGGCTCGACTGGTGGTGGTCGGAGGAGGACCGGGTGTGGGAGTTCTTCTGCCGGCTCCCGCTCGCGGAGGGCTTCGTGGTGAAGCGGGCCGTGGAACGGCTCGCCGAGCGGGTCCCGGTCCTCCCCGGCGAGGAGTCCTCGGTCCGCGCCGAGCGGAGGAGGGCCGACGCCCTCGTCGCGCTGGCCCGGACCAGCCTGGCGGAAGATCCGGATCCCGACCGGGCGACGGTCGTGGTCCACGCCTCCTGGGAGGCGCTGGTCTCGGGCGGGCGCTACGCCGAGCTCGAGGACGGGCTCCCGCTCCACCCGGAGACGGCCCGCCGGCTGCTCTGCCAGTCGCGGGTCCAGTTCCTGCTCGAGGACGACTCGGGGAACGTCCTCTTCGCCAGCCGGACCAAGCGGCACCCGCCGGCCTGGATGTTCCGCCAGCTCCTCCGCCGCGACCGCGGGTGCCGGTTCCCGGGCTGCGGCAGCCGCTCGTTCCTCGTCGCCCACCACATCGAGCACTGGAGCGACGGGGGCGAGACGAGGCTCGAGAACCTCACGCTCCTCTGCAGCTTCCACCACCGCCTGGTCCACGAGGAGGGCTGGCGCCTGTGGCGTGACGTGGAGGGAACCCTCCGGTGGGCCCGTCCCGACGGGCGCCCCTACGACCCGCGCCCGGGACCGAGCCGGGCCATCCCGGGGACGACCACGCCCGCCGCCTCCCCTGCCCGGTCGGCGCTCGTCCTCGCGTAACGCTCGGGAAAGGCGCTGCACCGACACGGGGCGAGCCGGGCGATCGGAGATGATCCCTCGTTCATCGCTCCAGCTCGAGCAGCCCCTGCAGGTCGCGTGCGTTCCGCACCGCGTAGTCCCGGTAGCAGTTGTTGAAGAGCACGTGGGTCTCCCTGGTGCGTTCCGCGAGCGACTCGATCCGCGGGACCCACTCCTCGAGCTCGCGGCGTTCGTAGAGGTACTTGAAGCGCTCGGCGGCGGTGGCGGCCTTCCGCGCCCACGCCTCCGGGTCCCGGCCGTGGAACCGCACCAGGGAGAGGTCGTCGGCGGTCGCGGCCGCGATCGGCGGGACGCTCGAGTCGAACCCCTGCGGCATGTCCACGCAGACCAGGGGCAGGCGGTGCTCCTCGAGGAACGAGAGGGTCTCCTCCCGGTTCCGCTCCTCGAGCCAGCTCCGGTGGCGGAACTCCACCGCGATCCGGAAGTCGGAGAGCCGCTCCGCGCACTCCTCGATGTACTCCTTGTTCCGCCGGGAGATCACGAACCACTGGGGGAACTGGAACAGCACCGCACCGAGCTTCCCGGCGGAGTGGAGCGGCATCAGGGCGTCGCGGAACCGCTTCCAGACCTCGTCCACCACCTCCGGCGGGAGCTGGTCCCGGTAGAGGTTCCGCTTCTCGAGCAGCGCGACGGGGAGGGCCTCGCGGAGGTCCCTCGGCAACGAGTCCCTCTGCGTGGGGTGGTTCGTGAGGAGCGAGTAGGCCTTCACGTTGAGCGTGAAGCCCGGGGGGGTCCGCTCGACCCACAGGACCGAGTTCCGCTGGGTGGGGGGGCGGTAGTAGGTCGAGTCGACCTCCACGATCGGGAAGAGGGTCGCGTAGTAACGCAGGCGAGCCTCGGGGGTGCGGACGTCCTTCGGGTAGAAGTCGCTCTCCTCGACGAGCGTGCGGTCGGTCCAGCTCGAGGTCCCGACCAGGATCCGTCCGGGCGGCACCCCGCTAACCCTCGGGCCGGCCGCGGCGGAGGACCGCGTCGCGGGCCTGTTCCGCCCGCCGCCTCGCGGCGTTGAGCGCGCGCTGGGCCCACGCGTACTCGGTGGCGAGGACGGCGAGGCCGGCGACGATCAGCAGGAACCCCGGGCCGGGGAGCACGAGGAGCGCGATCCCGGCCACCACGAGGAGCCCCCCGGCGAGCGAGACGGCCATCCGCCTGCCGCTCCGCCGGACGAACCGCACGACCTCCCGGAGCGGGAACCAGACCCACCGCACCACGTCGCGCGCCCCCACGTCCTCGAGCATAGGTGGGACCGCGCTCGACCGCACCCCCGGGTGCCGAGGGCGCGGTCTGTCGGCGCGGATCAGTCGTCGTCGTGGTCGTCGTGGGTGCCGCCCGGCCCCCGGTCCTCGCTGGGGCCGTGGTGGTCGTCGTCCGGGCTCCCCTCGTCGTCCTGGTCGTCGTGGCGGTCCTCATCGGGCTCGTCGACGTCGTCCGCGTGGTCGTCCGCGTCGTCGCGGTCGTCGACGCCGTCGTCGGGGTCGTCGACGCTCCCCGGCCCGGAGCTCCCGCTCGGCCCGGAGTTCCCGCTCGGCCCGGAGCTCTCGCTCGGCCCGGAGCGGCCGTCGCCCTCATCCGGCCCCGAGCGGTCCCGGTCCTCGACGCCCCCGGTGCACCGCGGGTCGTCCGCGTGCTCCGCCTCGTCGCAGGGGCCGCTCACGTCGTCGACCCCGTCGTCGTCGGGCGTCGGGGTCTCGGTCGGCGTGGACGCGACCGCCGTCACGCCGGCACCTCCGCCCGAGCCGCCGGCCAGCGCGGCCGCGCCGACGCCGCCCACGATCGCCAGCACGACCAGGGTCCCGACGATCCCGAGCTTGATCCTGTTCGTTATGCTGCCTCCTCCCTTTCCGCTCCCGCTGCAACCGTAGGGGGGAGGGGGTTAGCCCCTCGCGAAGGCGGGGTCAAGGGAGGGGAAAAACCTCAGTCGTCATGGGCCTCGTCCCCGGACCCTGAGCCGCCCGAGTCGTCGGAGCCTGAGTCGCCCGAGTCGTCGGAGCCTGAGTCGCCCGAGTCGTCGGAGCCTGAGTCGCCCGAGTCGTCGGACCCTGAGCCGCCCGAGTCGTCGGAACCGGAGCCGCCCGAGCCGCTGCGGTCCTCCGGCCCCTCTTCCCCGCCGGAGCGGTCGTCGCCGCCCGGGCCGCTCCGGTCCTCGGAGACGCCCGACCCGGAGCGGTCGTCGCCCCCTCCGCCCTCCCGCGCGTCGGGGGTGGGGCTCGGGGAGCGCTCCTCGGCGGGCTGGGAGGGGGCGCTGCGGGGCTGGGGGACCTGGACCACGGTGACGGGATCGCCCAGGTCCCGGGCGACGAGGGCGGAGGCGCCCACGGTCATGCCGAGGGCGAACAGCACGCCCCCGATGCCCAACGCGACCGCGATGAGGGACCGTCGCACGGCTCCAACGTAGCCCGGCCCGGGATAAGGGATGGTTAAGGAGCGGCCTCCGGCGCGCGATCGACCCCGGCGCCCGGCATACCCGCGCCTCCGGGCCCGGCTCGGGCTCCCCCCTCGCCCGCATCACCCGGGTCCGGGCGGAGCCACACCTCCACCCTCGTGCCCCCGCCCGGTCGCTCGAGGACCTCCACGCCCCCGCCCCACCGTTCCGCGAGCTCCCGGACGATCGCGAGCCCCAGCCCCGAGCCGCCCGGCGGCGCCCCCCGTCCCCGGTAGAAGCGCTCGGTGACCCGAGCCCGCTCCTCGGCCGGGATCCCGGGGCCCCGGTCCTCGACGGCCAGGACCACGCGTCGGTCCCGCCGCTCGACCCTCACCACCACCGGCCCGGGGGCGTAGGCGATCGCGTTGTCCAGGAGGTTGTCGAGGATCTGGTCCACGTCGCCCGGATCGGCCTGGGCCGTCGCGCCGTCCGCCTCGACGCCGATCTCGGCCCCGGCGCGCCGCGCCCGTTCCGCCCACCGCTCCACGGCCCGGTGGGCCGCCGCGGCCAGATCGGCCTCCACCGGTTCCCCGGCCTCGATCCGGTGGGCCAGCACGAGGAGCCGGTCCACGATCCCCGCCATGCGGTCCACCTCGCGCTCGGCGGCCTCGAGCTGGCGGCGGACCTCCTCGGTGGGGGCGTCGGCGATCGCCGACTCCAGGCGGAGCTTCATCCCCGCGAGGGGCGTGCGGAGCTGGTGGGAGGCGTTGGCCACGAACTCGCGCTGGGCGGCGACCGTACGCTCAAGGCGCTCGGCCATCGCGTCGAACGAGCGGGCCAGGCCCCGGACCTCCGCGGCGCCGCCCGGGTCCCCGGCCCGGGCCGAGAGGTCCCCCCGGCCGAGGCGCCCCGCCACGTCCGCGAGCCGGGCGAGCGGCCGCGCCAGGGAGGAACCGAGGGCGAAGGCGATCACGACGCCCGCGAGGATCGCGGCGAGCCCGATCGCCCCGAGGCCGAGGACGATCCGTCGGAGCTCGGCGTTCACCTCCCCCAGGCCCTCGGTCAGCCGCACGGCCCCCAGGCGGGCGCCCTCGTCGACGATGGGGACGGCGGCCACCATGATCTGCTGCCCGAGGTCGCGGCTGAACCGGACCGCGGTGGCGGGCAGGCCCCGGAGCGCGCGGCCGACCTCGGGGCGCCCCGGGGTGGCGTAGGGCTCGCCGACGGTCCCGATGCCGGCGGAGTCCGCGAGGAGCAGGCCTTCGCGGTCCACCACGATCACCCGGACCTCCCCGAGCCGGGCGGCCACCTCCGGCACGAGGACCCGCCGGAGGTAGCGCCGCCGATCGGGCGCGAGATTCTCGGCGCCGATCGTGGCCGCTATCCCCTGGGCCTCGACCAGGAGCCTGGTCTCGACCTCGGCCCGGGCCCGCCGCTGCAGGGTGAGGACCAGCGGGACCTCGAGCGCCACGACCACCGTGAGCAGGATGTAGGCGAGGGCGAGGACGAAGCGGGTCCGGACCTTCGTGGCCGCCTCCTACCCGGCCCCGGCGAGCTCCTCCGCCGAGGCGAACCGGAAGCCCACGCCGCGGACCGTGGTGATGTAGCGGGGACGGGCCGGGTCGTCCCCGAGCTTCTTGCGCAGCCACGAGACGTGGACGTCCAGGGTCTTCGTCGAGCCGAACCAGTGGGGATCCCAGACCTCGTCCATGATCCGCTCGCGGCGGACCACCTCTCCGGCGTGGGCCATGAGGAGGTGGAGGAGGTCGAACTCCCGGGCGGTGAGCTCGAGTCGGCGGCCGCCCTTCGAGACGGTCCGGGACGCGGGGTCCAGCAGCAGGTCGCCGAGCTCGATCGCCCCTCGGCGCGGCGGCCCCGCCCCCCGGCGGAGGATCGCCCGGATCCTGGCCACGAGCTCGCGGGCCGAGAACGGCTTCACCACGTAGTCGTCGGCCCCCAGCTCCAGGCCGACGACCCGGTCCACCTCCTCGCCCCGGGCGGTGAGCATGATGATGGGGACGTCGGAGCGCCGGCGGAGGTCCCGGCAGAGCTCGCGCCCGTCCCCGTCGGGGAGCATCACATCCAGGAGGATCAGGTCCGGCTCCTCCCGGCGGATGGACTCGGCGGCCCGTGCCAACGTGGGGGCCACCTCGGCCCGGAACCCCTCGCGCTCGAGGTGCTCCGCGAGCGGCTCCGCGATCGTCACCTCGTCCTCGACCACGAGGATCCTCGGCTTCACGCCCCGATCGTAGCGGGGCCCGACGGCCGGCGGGCGGGCGCGTGCCGCTTCCCCAGCAGGCGACGCACCGCGGCCTCGTTCCCCTTGCGGCGGAACAGGTCGAGGGCGGCCTCGAGGGCGCGGTCGGCCTCCTCCACCTTCCCCGCCGCCCGGAGCACGGTCCCGAGGTCGGCGTGGGCCTCGCCGCGCATGTTCAGGTAGTCGGTGGGCTCCCCGCGGGCCACCGCCTCGCGGGCCAGCCGCTCGGCCGGTCCGAGGTCGCCCCTGGCCGCCAGGACCTTGGCCCGCACGCTCCGCCAGGCCACCTGGGAGGCCACGTCGTCGGGGGCCGAGGCGGCCTCGCTCACCGTGGTCATGGCCATCGCCTCGTCGAGCCGGCCCGAGCGGTAGAGGATCTCGGCGAGGAGCGCGGCGGCGCTCGAGAGGAGGCTCCGCTCGCCCATGTCCTGGAGCCGGTCGAGCGCCCAGCGGGCGTGCCGCTCCGCCCCCTCCACCTCGTCGGCGAGGAGCAGGGTCGAGGCGTACCCGATCGAGATCGCGACGGCCTTCCACTCCGCGCCCTGCTCCCGGGCCCGGGCGAGCGCCTCGTCCAGCAGCTCCCGGGCCTCCTCGAACCGCCCGGCCATGCCCTGGAGGAGCCCGAGCTGGCCGAGGGCCTCGACGTTCGGTCGGGGCGAGTCCTCCACGATGCCCCGCACCAGCTCGATCGCCTCTGGCACCGGCATCGGACCGAGGGTCACCCCGATGCCCCGCCGTTCCTCGATCTCGCGCTCGTCGCCGGCCTTGCGGGCGAACCCCGCCCCTTCCTCGAAGGCGCGCAGGGCCTCCTCCTGGCGGCCCAGCCGGTTGAGGGCGTCCCCCATCAGGCGGTACGCGCGGGCCACGCCGCCGTCGTCGCCGAGCGCCCCGAGGGCCCGTGCCGCCTCCCGGGCGAGCCGGATCACCTCCTCCGCGTCGGTCCGCTCGGGCTCGCGCCAGAGGCGGAGGTCGGCGCGCTCCATCCGCAGGCGCCAGGCCGCCCGCCGGTCCCCCAGGCGCTCGGCGAGGGCCGTCCCCCGCTCCAGGATCTCGTCGGCCCGCCCCAGCTCCCCGGTCTCGTAGAGCGCCACCGCGAGCCGCCAGGAGAGGTCGGGCACCGACGGGTCGTCCGGCCCGAGCAGGTCCACCGCGCGCCCCAGGAGGCTCGCCGCCGCCGGCATGTCGTTGCGCGCGAACGACCGGCGGCCGGCCGACGCGAGCCGGTCCGCGGCCCGGCGGCGGAGGTCGCCCCCGGCCTCGAGGCCGATCTCCAGGCGGAGCCGGTACGCGGCCTCCAGGTGGTAGCCGATGAGCTCCTCGAACTCCGGGAGCCGGTCGCCGGCCCGCCGTTCCAGCGACTCCCCGAACCGCTCGTGGAGCTCGGCCCGGGTCCCCTTCGCGGTCGAGCCGTAGACGACGTCGCGGATCAGGAGGTGGCGGAACCGGTAGCTCCCCGCCCCCCGCCGCCCCCCGTCGAGCGGGACCACGACGTCCCGGCCCACCAGGTGCTCGAGCGCCTGCGAGAGCCGGTCGAGCTCGTCGTCGGCGAGCGCGGCGAGGTCGTCGAGGGAGAACTCCTTGCCGACGACGGCGGCGAGCTCGAGGACCCGCCGCTCCCGCGCCGGCAGGCGGTCGAGCCGGGCACGGATCAGGGCCTGGACCGTGACCGGTACCGGGACCGTCTCCACCCCGAGCGCGAGCACCCAGGTCCCGTCGCGCCAGCGGAGCGTCCCGTTCTCGATCAGCATCGCGACCAGCTCCTCGAGGAACAGGGGGTTCCCCTCGGCCGCGTCGAGGATCAGGTCGCGGGCGGCCTCGGCCACGACGCCCCCCGGGAGGAGGTTCGCGAGCAGCGCGGCGGCGTCCTCCTCGGGGAGGGGCTTCAGCGAGACCGTGACCGAGTCGAACCGGCCGCCTCCCCAGCCCGGGCGCCGCTCGAGGAGGTCGGGGCGCGCGAGGCAGGCGAGGAGCAGCGGGGCGTCCGTCGCCCAGGTCGCGATGTGCTCGATGAGGTCCAGGAGGGTGGTCTCGGCCCAGTGGACGTCGTCGAGGACGAGGATCAGCGGCCCGCGGCGGGCCAGGGCCTCGAACAGCTTGCGGATGGCCCAGAAGATCTCGTCGGGGGAGGGCGGGCCCTCGGAGATCCCCAGGACCCCCGCCACCTGGTCGAGGATGAAGCCCGCGTCGTCGGTCCCCTCGAGGAGCTCGGCGATCCTGGCCCGGAGCTCGGCCGGGGTGTCGGCGTCCCCCCCCGCGGCGGCGCGGACGATCTCGGCGACCGGCCAGAAGGTGACGTCGGTGCCGAACGAGAGGCAGCGGCCGGTGAGCACCGTGGCCCGCCCCCGGACCTCCTCCGCGAACTCCGCGATGAGCCTCGACTTCCCGATCCCGGCGGGCCCGAGGACCGTGACGAGGGCGGGGGTCCGTCCCCGCACCGCGCGGTCGAAGGCCTGCCGCAGCAGGTCGAGCTCCGCGCGCCGGCCCACGAACCCGGTCTCGAGCACCCGCCGACCGCCCGCCGGAGGGGCCAGGAGGCGGTAGGCGACGGTCGAGGTCTCCCCCTCCTCGCGGAGGAAGACCCTGGCCGGCTCCACGCCGCCCGACCGCCCGGCGAGGCGGAGGGTGAGCTCGTCGAGGAGGATGTCGTCGGGCGCCGCGGACCGCGACAGCTCGTCGGCGGCGTCGAGGGGGTCGGCGGAGAGCAGGGCCCGGCGGTCCCCCACCTCCTCCACCAGGACCTCCCCGCTCGCGATCCCGGCCCGGACCGAGAACCCCCGCTCGGAGGCCCGGCCCAGCTCCCGGACCCGCGACGCGGCCACCATCGCGCGGATCGCGTCGTCCTCGTGGGCCGATGGGATCCCGAAGATCGCCACCACCCGGCCGCCGAGCGCCTCGTGGACCGCGCCGCCCGAGGAGGTGATGGCGTGGAGGACCTGGTGGAACGCCGCCTCGACGCTCCCGAGGCGGGCCTCGGGGTCGGCGCCCCCCTCCCACCGGAGCCGGCAGGCGAGGGCGGTGACGATCCTGCGCACCCGCCGCGGCGAGCGGTCGACGTCCTCCGGTTCCGTGGCCCCGGCGGCGGGCTCCAGCTCGGGCGCCTGGCGGAGGATGTCCTGCTCGAGCTTCCGGAGGGCGGGGCTCGGCTCGATCCCGAGCTCCTCGGCGAGGCGGCGGCGCAGCCGCTCCGCGACCTCGAGGGCGTCCGCCTGCCGTCCCGCGCGGTAGAGCGCGAGCATGGCGATCCCGTGGAGGCGCTCGTCCACGGGGGCCTCGGCGAGCAGGCCCTCGACCTCGGGGACGACGTCGGCGTGGCGCCCGAGGGCGAGGTTTCTTTCGAGCCTGGCCTCCAGCGCGGACCGCCGCTCCTCCTCGAGCCTGGTCAGGTCCGCGGCCAGCTCCGCCGGCAGGTCGACGTCCTCGAGCGGAGCCCCCCTCCAGAGCGCGAGGCCCTCGGCGAGCAGCTCCCGGGCCCGCGCGGGGTCGCCCGCGCCGAGCGCCTCCTTCCCCGCCTCGACCAGGCGCTCGAACCGACGGAGGTCGAAGCGCTCGGGGTCCACCTCGGCCACGTAGCCGGAACCCCGGGTCTCGATCAGGAGCCCCGGGGCGCCGGCGAAGAGCTTCCGGAGCCTGGAGACGTAGACCTGGACGCTGGTGCGCGCGGTGGGGGGAGGGGAGTCCCCCCAGAGCATCTCGATCAGGAGGTCGGTGGGGACGACCTCGCCCTCGCGGAGCAGGAGGATCCCGAGGACCGCCCGCTGCTTGGGGCCCCCGAGGCGCAGGTGGGAACCCCCCCGCGCCACGGCGAGGGGGCCGAGGATCCGGATGTCCAGGGGCTCGGCCACGCGCTTCCCCCGAGGGTGCTCGGGGGAAGCGTAGACCAGCGCGAGCCCGGGACCGTACAGCGCTCCGGGCTCCGCGCGGAGCCCGTGGTTGGCACGACATCAACCGAGCCGGCCCGCGCCGGCCCGGTTGATCCCTGCCCCAGTGACGGTGCGTGCCCGGCCGGCTAGCCGGCCCTCCAGTGAGCCCCGCCGGCGAGCACGAGGGCCGCCAGGGACCCGAGCGCGATCAGGATCCGCTTGAGGTGCTGCATGGCCTCCTCCTTTCCCCCGTCGAGGCGAGCCTCCGGGGGTGGGCTTGTCGGAGGCTAAACATCCCCTAAGCGGGGGACGGCCCCTCCGGCGGCCGGGCGGATCCGGTCCCCCGGCCGGGGCGCCCGCTCCTCCGGCCTCCGGGGGACGGGATGTTCCGCTTGACCCGAGGTCGGGGGGCGGGGTTAGATTCCCACGCCTGGCAGGAGCCGCGTCCCGTGTCCGCCTCCGCCGCTCCCCGGAGCCCCTCGCTTCCCCGTCGGTGGAGGCCGTCCCCGGACGGGCGTTCGGCGGTCCGGGCCTTCGAGTGGGCGGTGTCGGTCCCCGTGCTGGCGGCGCTGGCCGCCTGGCTGGGCACGGGCCCGGACCTCCGTCCGGTGTTGCCCTGGGTCCCCATGGTCGTCGCCGCGAGCCTCATGGCGGTCCCCCAGTGGCGCACGGTCTCGATGGACATGTCGCTCCCCGTGCTCCTCGCCGCCGGGATGGCGCTGGGCCCCGGGCGGGCCGCGCTCCTCGCACTCGTCGTCTCCTTCGACGTCCGGGAATGGCGCCGCGAGATCGCCCCCGGCCGCGCCGTCTTCAACCGGTGCCAGGTCGCCCTCAGCACGGCGGCGGCGGCCTGGGCCTACCACGCGCTCCGGCTGGGGCCCGACGACGCGTACCTCTCGCTCCCCGCCTTCGGGCCCGCGCTGCTCGCGGACCTCGTCGTGAACGCGGCGATGGTGGTGGCGCTCACCCGCCTCTCGACCGGGCTCGGCTGGTGGACGATCCTGCGGGGGGTCCTCGGGGACCGCCCGGCGGAGTACGTCCTCACCTACCTCTGCCTCGGGTCCCTGGCCCTGGCGATCTCGCCGCTCGTGCAGGTCGTCGGGACGGTCGGCGCGGTGGTGGGCCTGGCCCCGCCGGCCCTCGCGTGGCGGGCCTTCCTCCAGGCCCGGAGGCTCCGGGAGGCGAGCCACGCCATCGACGCCAAGAACCGGGCCCTGGTGGCCGTGACCGCCCGGATCGCCGAGGAGCGTCGGGACGAGCGGCTCAGCATCGCGGGGGACCTCCACGACGAGGTGCTCCAGCCCCTGTACCACGTGCACCTCATGGGGGAGGTCCTCCGCCGGGACCTGGCCGCCGGCAGGCTCCTCGACCTGGAGGACGACCTCCCCCGGCTCCTGGACGCCACCCGGGCCGCCCAGGACGCGCTCCGCAGGGTGGTGAGGGACCTCCGGGCGTCGTCGCTCGGCCCCGGCGGCCTGCCCGTGGCGCTCGCGATGCTCGTGCGGACCCTCGAGGGGACGTGCGCGGCGCGGATCGAGCTCGACGTCGGGGAGACCCGGGCGACCCCGCTGAGCCAGCTGCTGGCCTACCAGATCGTCCGGGAGGCCCTGCAGAACGCCGTCAAGCACGCCTCGGCCCGCCGCATCGGGATCCGCGTCCGGGAGGCCCTGCAGAACGCCGTCAAGCACGCCTCGGCCCGCCGCATCGGGATCCGCGTCCGCGAGGAAGGCGGAGCGATCAGGGCGACCGTGGAGGACGACGGGGTCGGGTTCGACCCCTCCGACGCCTCGCGCCAGGACCACTTCGGGCTCGCGCTCATGCGGGAGCGGGCCGAGGCGGTGGGCGGCCACGTGCTCGTGGAATCCCGTCCCGGCGAGGGGACCAGGGTCGTGGCGAGCCTCCCGGCCCGGACCCACCCGGGCGGCTAGGCGCGAGCGTCACCGGTCCCGGGCGCCGGGATGGAGCGTCCCGATGGTCGTTCCCCAGCGGGGGGCGAGCGTGCAAGATAGGCGCGGTCGCCGTGGGGGATCGAACGATCGGCCGGGGCGGTGGAGCGGGCGCGGCCCAGCCCGCCGGGCTCGTCGCGTTCCAGGCGGCCGTCATCGCGGCCACCCTGGCGGCGGGGGCGCTGGCGATCGCCCTGCGCCCCCAGGACCTGGCCCGCCCCCGCCCCCTCGAGTTCGCGGCCTGGGTGGCGATCGTGGCGGGGGTCGAGCTGCTGCAGGTCCCCGGGTGGCGGAGGTTCCAGGTGAGCATGGGATTCCCCCTCCTGATGGCGCTCGGCTTCCTCTACCGGCCGGTCATGGCAGGGGTCGCGGCGTTCCTCGGGGCGTCGGACCCGCGGGAGCTCCGCCGCCAGATCGGGCCCCTGCTCGCGGTGTTCAACCGGTGTCAGATCGCCCTGGCGGTCTGGTGCGCGAGCGCGATCTTCCACGCCCTGGCGAGCCTGGACCGCTCCCCCGCGCCGACGCTCCTCGCCGGTGCCGCCCTCGCGTCGGCGGCGGACTACGCCGTGAACGTCTCGCTGGTGAGCGTCTACGCGAGCTTGAAGTACCGGACCGGGATCGCCCGGGTCGTGCGCGAGCTGAGGATCGGGAGCCTGCCGGAGTTCCTCGTGAGCTACCTGGCGCTCGCGATCCTCGGGCTCGTGATCGCCAAGTTCTTCCTGGCCATGGGGTTCTGGTCGGTCCCCGCCTTCCTGCTCCCGCTGATGTTCGCCAGGCAGATGTTCTTCCGGAGCCAGGCCCTGGAGGAGGCGCATCGGGAGCTGCAGGAGCGGGAGCAGGTGCTCCGGGCGCTCTCGGTCCGGATGGCGGAGGAGCGGCAGGACGAGCGGCTCCAGATCGCCGGGTACCTCCACGACGACCTCGCCCAGCTCCTGTTCCGCCTCTCGGTCCAGGTGGACGTGGCGCGACGGCACCTGGCAGCCGGGAGGCCCGAGGAGGCGGCGAGGGTCCTCGACCAGATCAAGGACACGAAACAGCAGACCTCCGACAAGATCCGGGCGCTCATCCGGGACCTCCACCGGTCCCCGCTCGGGCCGGCGGGGCTCGCCGAGGCCATCCAGGGGTTCATCGCGGAGGTCGCGGCCGATTCGGACGTCCGGTTCCACACCGATATCTCCGAGGTCGAGCTGCCGCCGCCGATCGCGCTGCTCGTCTACCACATCGCCCGCGAGGGCGTGATGAACGCGCTGAAGCACGCCGAGGCGTCGAACGTGTGGGTCACGGTGCGTCAGGCCCAGGAGGCCGTGGAGCTCGTGGTCCGGGACGACGGCGAGGGCTTCGACCCCGACGCGCCGCCGCCCGAGGGCCACTTCGGGCTGGCGATGATGCGGGAGCGTGCGCAGGTCGGTGGAGGGACGTTCGAGCTCCGGAGCGCTCCCGGGGAGGGGACGACCGTCATCGTCCGGTTCCCCGCCGGGCTGTTGCGGGAGGCGGCCATGGCGCCCCGGCCAACGGGAGCCGACGGTCGGTCGGGCGCGCCCGGCGAGGCCGGTGCTTCCCGTGGTACCCACGTCGGCGTGCCGGCGCGGGAGCAGCCTCCGCGGTCGGCGCGCGCATAGCCGACACCACGAACCACGCCACCCCGGCGTAGATCGCGAGGTCGCCGACGCTCACGACGACCCCGAGCGGCGGGGGCACGGGGATCACGTCGGCCAACGGGGTGAGGAGGTCCTCTGGCGTCATCAGGTGGTGCTTGGCGTCGGGACGGGCGCGGAGGGCGGCCACCCCCTGGGGCTGCCCGGAGGCCAGGAGCGCCTCCTCGCTCACCGGCATACCCCCGTTGGCCGCGATCACCGTGAGGTTCAGCGCGAGCCCGGCCAGGAGGAGCGGCGCACCCGCGAGCCGCGCGTTCAGGAGCACGAACGCGATCAGGAGCGCGTACGAGCCGACGACGAGCGCCGCGGCGGCCAGGTCGCCGGCCCGCCCGGGGAGCGCGGGCAGTGGGGCGGCCTGCATCGCGAGGCCGGCGAAGGCGAGCCCCCACCACCGTGGGCGGACCTCCGCGAGGCCGGCGAGGCGGCCCCCCGCGATCCCCCCGGCGAGGACGGAGGCGACGACGATGAGCGCGAACAGGAACATCGGGATCCCCGGCTCCCCGTGGGGACCCGATGCTCTCGCCGGTGGCCGTCCCGCGTCAAGACCCGGCCCGCGGGTCCGCCCGGCCCCGCGGGGCCGGCCCGAACTCGGCTCCGCGTAGAGTTCGGGTGTGCGCGACCAGGGCTTCTTCGGGCCGGAGAGCGTCTCCTGGCGGGTCCACCGCGAGGTCACGGTGCTGTTCGGCGGAGCCCGGGCGCTCCTGATGCACGCCGCCCACCCCCTCGTGATCGCCGGGGCCCGGGACACGGGCTTCTACGAGCGGAACCCGTGGAAGCGGTTGCAGCGCACGCTGATGCTCACGTACGCGGTCACGTTCGGGTCCCGCGCGGAGGCGCTCGCCGCCGCGGAGCGGATCAACGAGGCGCACCGGCGGGTCAAGGGGATCGACCGCGAGACGGGCCTCCCCTACGACGCCCTGGACCCCGACCTGCTCCTGTGGGTCCACGCCGCCCTCGTGGACTCGGCCCTCCTCTACGAGGAGCTCACCGTGGGCGCGCTCGACGACGCCGGGCGGCAGCGCTTCCACGAGGAGCAGATGCTCGTGGCCGAGCTCCTGCTGCTCCCGCGGGAGCGGATCCCACCCACCGTGGCGGAGCTCCGCGCCTACATCGACGACGTGGTCCGGAGCGGCATCCTCCGCGTGACCGACGCGGCCCGCAGGGTGGCGGGGCTCTTCCGGGATCCCCCGCGCGAGGCGGAGTGGCGGCCGGTGCTCCCGGCGGTCGCGTGGTGGGCGTTCGGGACGCTGCCGCCGCCCCTCCGCGAGGCCTACGGGGTGCGGTGGTCGCCGGCCCGGGAGCTCGCGCTCCGCGCCTCGCTCCGGTCGCTCCGGCTGTTCCGCCCCGTGCTCCCGGTGCGCTTCCGGTACATCGCGCCCTACCAGGCGTGGCTCCGGGACGGCCGGCGCGCGTCCCTGGGCGCCCCGGGCCCGCGGGCCGCATGATGGGGTCCGTGCGAGCCGTGGAAGGCCTCCTGCTCGACGTGGACGGCGTCCTGGTCGTGTCCTGGGAACCCGTCCCGGGGGCGCCCGAGGCCGTGGGGGAGCTCCGACGCCGCGGGGTCCCGTTCCGCCTCGTGACCAACACGAGCAGCGAGAGCCGGGCGGGGATCGCCCGTCGGCTCACCGCGCTCGGGATGCCGGTGGAGCCCGACGAGGTGGTGACGGCCGTGGTGGCCACGGGCGCCTACCTCGCCGAGCGCCACCCGGGCGCCCGGGTGTTCCTCCTGTCGGACGAGGAGTCCGCCTCCGACCTGGGGCCCGTGGCGCGCGTGAGGCCAGGCGAGGCGGCCGACGTGGTCGTGGTGGGCGGGGCGAACGAGGGGTTCTCCTACCCGGCCCTGGACCACGCCTTCCGCCTCGTGGCCGGCGGCGCCCCGCTCGTGGCGATGCACCGGAGCATGTACTGGCGGGCGGCGGACGGGCTCCACCTCGACGGGGGCGCCTTCGTCCGGGCCCTGGAGGACGCGACGGGGGTCGAGGCCGCGGTCTGCGGGAAGCCGTCGTCCGCGTTCTTCCGGGCGGCGCTCGCGGGGCTCGGCACGCCCGGGGAACGCGCCGCGATGGTCGGGGACGACCTGGCGAACGACGTGCTCGCGGCCCGGGCCGCGGGCCTGGCGGGGATCCTGGTGCGGACCGGGAAGTTCCGCCCCACGGACCTGGAGCGGGCGGCGGAGGAGCCCGACGCGGTGATCGACTCGATCGCCGACCTCCCCGCGCTGCTCGACGCGTGGCGAGCGGGGTAGGGGGCGGCCGAACCCGTCGATCCGCGCGGCGAGGCGAAGAGGTGTACCATCGCACCCGCCCGGGAGGTGATCGGTGGCTGCGATCGGCATCGTGGTCAACCCGGTCGCCGCCCACGACGTGCGTCGCCTGACCTCGCTGGCGCGCACCGTGGACGTCCACGAACGGGTGAACGCGGTGGCCCGCGTCCTGGGCGGCCTCGCCGCTCTCGGGCCGGTCGAGGTCCGCTACATGCGGGAGCCGGCCTGGATCGTGCCGCGCGCGTCCGAAGCCCTCGCGGCGGTGGCTCCCGGGGCGGCGGCGTCGCTCACCCTGGTGCCCGCGGACGCCCCCGAGGCGAGGGACGCGGCGGGGACCGCGGCGGCCGCGGCGGCGATGGCCCGTGCCGGCCCGGCGTGCGTGATCACCGTCGGGGGCGACGGGACCAACCGGGCGGTGGCCACGGGGTGGCCGGACGGGGTGCTGCTCCCGCTGCCGGGTGGGACGAACAACGTCCTGAGCCTCCCCGTCGAGCCCACGGCCGTCGGCCTGGCCGCGGCGCTGTTCGCCGCGTCCCCCCAGCGGATGCGGCGCCACCTCCGGCCCGCGGGGCGCCTGGAGGTCCTGCTCGAGGGCCGCCCCGGGCTGCTCGCCCTGGTGGACGTGGCCCTGGTGGCCGGGGCGTGGACGGGGGCGCGAGCGATGTAGGAGCCGGCGCTCCTGCGGCAGGCCGTGGTGGCCCGGGCGGACCCCGCCGCCACCGGGCTGGCCGGCCTCGCGGGGGCCCTCGCCCCGGCCGACGGCCGAGCGCCGCGGGCGCTCCACCTCCGGTTCGGTGCCCCAGGTCGGAAGGTGTTGGTCTCGCTCGGACCCGGGGTGCCGGTCCCGATCGCCGTCCGCAGCTGCGAGGTGCTGGGAGCCGGCGGCGAGGCGGTCCTGGGGCCGGGGCCCGGCGTCCTCGCGATCGACGGGGAGCGGGAGGTCGTCCTCGGCCGGGGTGAGGCGGCCCGGGTGAGGCTCTCCCCGCGCGGGCCGTTCGTGCTCGACGCCCGCGAGGTGCTCCGGGCCGCTGCCGGGTGGATGGGAGGCGAGGAGGTGATGCCCGGGGGGTGAGCAGCGGACCCTGGGAGGGACCCCGCGTGGAAGCGAGGAGGGATCGAGATGCCACCGAACGAGGTCCTGAGGGAGATGCACCGGCAGATGGTGCGGATCCGGCTGTTCGAGGAGACCATGCAGCAGGTCTACCTCGAGGGCAAGACGCCGGCCTTCGACATCGCGGCCGGGCCGGTGCCCGGCGAGATGCACCTCGCCGCGGGGCAGGAGCCGGTGGCCGTCGGGGTGTGCGCCCACCTGCGGCCGTCCGACGCGGTGACCGCGACGCACCGACCGCACCACATCGCGCTGGCCCACGGGATGGACATGAAGGCCATGGCCGCCGAGATCTTCGGGAAGGAGACCGGCCTGGGCCGCGGCAAGGGCGGGCACATGCACCTCTTCGACCCCGACACGAACTTCGGCTGCAGCGGGATCATCGCGGAGGGGATGCCCACCGCCGTGGGGCACGCGCTGGCCTTCAAGAAGCTCGGGAAGGACTCCATCGCCGTCTCGTTCTTCGGGGAGGGGGCGGCGAACCAGGGGGCCTTCCACGAGTCGCTGAACCTGGCGGCCCTGTGGGCGCTTCCCGTGGTGTTCGTCTGCGAGGACAACGCCTGGGCCATCAGCGTCCCGAAGGAGAAGTCGACGGCCATCCCCAACAACAGCGACAGGGCGAGCGCCTACGGGATCCCCGGGGTGCTGATCCCCGACAACGACCCGGTCGCGATCTACGAGGCCGCGGGGGAGGCCGTGGAGCGCGCACGCAGGGGGGGCGGCCCGACGCTGATCGAGGTGAAGACCGACCGCCTGTTCGGCCACTTCGAGGGCGACCCGCAGGTCTACCGGACCAAGGAGGAGCTCGAGCGCCTGAAGGAGCGGGACGCGGTGCGTCGGTTCGAGGCCCGGCTCGTCGAGACCGGCGTCCTCACCGAGGACGAGGCCCGGCGGGTCTGGGAGGCGGCCCGGGCCGAGGTCGACGAGGCGATCGCCTTCGCGAGGGAGAGCCCCTACCCGGCCCCCGAGAGCGCGCTGGAGCACGTGTTCGCCTGAGGACGAGGAGGGAGCGGCGATGGCGACGCAGACGGAACGCCTGCTCACGACCGCGAAGGCCATCTCGGAGGCCATCGCCCAGGAGATGGAGCGTGACCCCACGGTCTTCGTGATGGGGGAGGACGTGGGGGTCTACGGCGGCATCTTCGGGGCCACCGAGGGCCTGCTGGCGAGGTTCGGGCCGGAGCGGGTCATGGACACGCCGATCTCGGAGACCGGGTTCATCGGGGCCGCGGTGGGGGCCGCGCTCTCCGGCATGCGCCCCATCGTGGAGCTGATGTTCGTGGACTTCTTCGGCGTGTGCATGGACCAGATCTACAACCACATGGCGAAGATCCACTACTTCTCGGGGGGCCGGCTCAAGGTGCCCGTGGTCCTCACCACCGCGACGGGCGGCGGGTACAGCGACGGCGGGCAGCACTCGCAGACGCTCCACGGCACCTTCGCCCACCTGCCCGGCCTGAAGGTGGTGCTGCCCTCCACCCCGTACGACGCCAAGGGGCTGATGATCTCGGCGATCCGGGACGACAACCCCGTCCTGTACATGTTCCACAAGGGGCTGATGGGCCTGGGGTGGATGACCCCGAACCCCCGTGCGACCGGGCCCGTCCCCGAGGAGCCGTACACGGTCCCCATCGGCGTGGCCGACGTCAAGCGGGAGGGGAGCGACCTCACGATCGTGGCCGTCTCCCTGATGGTCCACCGGGCGCTCGACGCGGCCGAGCAGCTCGCGGCCGACGGGATCGAGGCCGAGGTGCTGGACCTGCGGAGCCTGGTGCCCCTCGACCGGGAGGCCATCCTGAACTCGGTCCGCAAGACCCACCGGCTCCTCGTGGTCGACGAGGACTACCAGAGCTTCGGGATGTCCGGCGAGGTCATCACCACGGCCGTGGAGGGGGCCTTCGACCACCTCGACGCCCCGCCGGCGAGGGTCGCCTACCCCGACGTGCCGATCCCCTACAGCCGGCCGCTCGAGCAGTTCTGCCTGCCGAACGCGGAGAAGATCGCGCAGGCCGCGCGGAGGCTGCTGGGGAAGTGAGGGCAGGCCGCCGGGGGCGCCCGGCTCCGGCCGGCGCCCCCGGCGGCCCGACCCCCGATCCCACGGATGCCGGGGACCATGCACGAGATCCTGATGCCCAAGCTCTCGGACGAGGAGGAGGAAGGGGTCCTCGTCACCTGGTTCGTCAAGCCGGGCGCCACCGTGCGGGAGGGCGACCTCCTCGCCGAGGTGCAGGTGCTGAAGGTGAGCGCCGAGGTGGTGGCCCCGGTGAGCGGCA
>FWWM01005696.1_pt1 | contig 26956 bp, 25 predicted proteins | sample 2228351 | NCBI WGS metagenome assembly FWWM01 (sample SAMEA103939774, study PRJEB20133) | metagenome | reverse complement strand
ATCTGCGATAGCGAAGCATCTCAGGTGTTGACGACGAGATTCTTCGCTGCGCTCAGAATGACAACGGGATGTCATGTGGAGCGATAATGTCATGCGGAGCGATGATGTCATGCTGAGCGATAATGTCATGCTGAGCGATAGCGAAGCATCTGCGATAGCGAAGCACCTGCGGTAGCGAAGCATCTGCGATAGCGAAGCATCTCAAGCGCCGACGACGAGATTCTTCGCTGCGCTCAGAATGACAACGGGCTGTCATGCGGAGCGATAATGTCATGCTGAGCGATAATGTCATGCTGAGCGGTAGCGAAGCATCTGCGGTAGCGAAGCATCTGCGGTAGCGAAGCATCTCAGGTGTTGACGACGAGATTCTTCGCTGCGCTCAGAATGACAACGGGCTGTCATGCGGAGCGATGATGTCATGCTGAGCGATAATGTCATGCTGAGCGGTAGCGAAGCATCTGCGATAGCGAAGCATCAGCGAAGTCACCCCCTGTCATTCTGAGCCGGAGCAAAGCGGAGGCGAAGAATCTCGGTTATTGATGCAAGAAACCAATTGCTCTGCGCAAGGGGAGATTCTTCGTCGCTCGCAAACTGCGCTCGCTCCTCAGAATGACAGTGCATCAAAATCAACTTGATGGAGTAGTAATGTTAGGGGTGAGGCCAGGATGAAACAGTACTATGTCTACATCTTAACCAACAGGTCGCGGACGCTTTACACCGGCGTCACGAACGACCTCCAACGGCGGGTCTATGAGCATAAGCACAAGCTTGTCCCTGGATTCACCGCCAAGTATAACCTTACTCGCCTTGTCTACTATGAAGCCACCCCAGACATCCATGCTGCCATTGCACGCGAGAAGCAAATCAAGGGTTGGCTAAGGGCCAAGAAAATTGCTTTAATTGAGTCAATGAATCCCAAATGGGAAGATCTGAGCGCGGGGTGGTATGAGGGAGATTCTTCGCTGCGCTCAGAATGACAACGGGATGTCATGTGGAGCGATAATGTCATGCTGAGCGGTAGCGAAGCATCTGCGGTAGCGAAGCATCTGCGGTAGCGAAGCATCTGCGATAGCGAAGCATCTCAGGTGTTGACGACGAGATTCTTCGCTGCGCTCAGAATGACAACGGGATGTCATGTGGAGCGATAATGTCATGCTGAGCGATAGCGAAGCATCTGCGATAGCGAAGCATCTGCGATAGCGAAGCATCTGCGATAGCGAAGCATCTGCGATAGCGAAGCATCTCAGGTGCTGATGACGAGATTCTTCGCTGCGCTCAGAATGACAAGGAGCCAGTAAGGACTCCTTTTAGGAGGTGACGCACTATGAAACCCTGGCATAATGTGGTCGCCCCCCATCGGGACATCCGCGAGGGGCACTTTGATGAATCGGTCTTCGCCGCCAGCCTGTCCGATGTGGTCAAAGGGCGTGGGCCGCTGGAATACCAGGACGCCGCCACGTTCTTCCGCAAGACCTACCCGACGCAAGGGCTGGTCAGGCTCCTCTCCGCCATTGTCGGGCGCCTGGCCGGGACGGGACATGGCGAGGCGGTCATCCAGATTCAGACCCCCTTCGGCGGCGGCAAGACCCATGCCCTCGTCGCCCTCTATCACCTGTTCAACGCCAGGCCGACGGGCGTGGACATCGTGGAGCGCACCCTGGAGGAGAGCGGCGTACAGGCGATCCCCCAGGCGCGCGTCGTCACCTTTGACGGCACCGACGCGGACCCGCTGGCCGGGAGGACGCCCTGGGGCGAACTGGCCGCGCAGTTGGGCCGCTACGAGGTGCTCCAGGCGCATGACCAGCGCCGCCGCGCCCCCGGCAAAGACCTGCTGCACCAATTGCTGGGGGAAGGGTCAACCCTTATCCTCATGGACGAAATCGCCGAATACGCGGCCAAGGCAAAAGACTACCAGGAGCAGATCATGGCCTTCTTCCAGGAACTGACCGAGACGGTCAAGGTGCTCCCTGCCTGTGCCCTGGTCGCCACACTCCCCGCCAGCGCCCCCTACGGCGAGGAAGGGGAGCGGGCGCTGGACCGGTTGCAGCGCATCTTTGGGCGCGTGGAAGCCATCTACACGCCGGTGGAAGGCATGGAGGTGTACGAGGTCATCCGCCGCCGCCTGTTTGAAGACCCGGGCGATCTCCAGGAGGCGCGGCGCGTCGCGGAGGAATACTGGCAGTTGTACCAGCGGCTGGGCGAGGATGTCCCCGCCGAGGCGCGGGAACCGGCCTATCGCGAGCGCATACAGAAAGCCTACCCCTTCCACCCCCAGGTGATTGACCTCCTGTATGAGCGCTGGAGCACCTACCCCACCTTCCAGCGCACGCGCGGCGCCCTGCGGCTCCTGGCGCACGTCGTCGCCGACCTATATCAGCGGGAGCATCCCGCCCCGCTAATTCAGGCCGCCCACCTGAATCTGGCCAACTCGCACATCCGGCAGGAGTTTCTCAAGCACATCGGCAACGTCTACGAAGGCGTCATCGCCGCCGACATCGTGGACGCAAATGCCAAAGCGCAGCGCCTGGACCGCGAAATGGGCTCAGAGTATGCCCGCTTCGGCGTCGCCTCGGGCCTGGCGACCGCCATCTTCTTCGGCTCCTTCAGCGGCGGGGAGCGGCGCGGCATCAACGTGGCCGGGCTGCGCCTGGCCCTGCTGCGCGAAGGCATCCAGTCCGCCATCGTCGGCGACGCGCTGAGCCGCCTGGAGGACGAGCTTTGGTACCTGCATGTGGAGGGCGGCCTCTATCAGTTTCGCAACCAGCCCAACCTCAACCGCGTGATCCTGGAGCGGGAGGAGAGCATTGACGAGGGGGGTATCGCCGCCGAGATCCGGGCGCGGCTGGAGAAGCTGGCAGGGAGCGAGATGAAAGTGACCCTCTTCCCACAAACGCCCGGCGATGTCCCGGACAGCCGTGAGCTGAAACTGGCCGTGCTCAGCGGCGACCACCCTGCCCCCAGCCCGGCCACGACGCGATTCGTTGAGGAGTTGCTCAATAAGACCAGCAGCGCCTTTCGCACCTACCGCAACACGCTGCTGGTCCTGGCCCCCGACGCGGGCGTGTTCGCGGGCCTGCGCCAGCGGGTGAAGCGCGCCCTGGCGCTCCGCGCCATTCAGGGGGACAAAGACCTGGTGCGCACGCTGTCCGAGGAAAACAGGGAGGCGCTTCAGAGCAAGCTCAAGGATGCCGAGGGCCAGATGGAATTTGACCTCCTGTCGGCCTACCGGCATCTGGCAAAGGCAGGCGCAGAAGGCGTCCAGTGGCTTGACCTGGGCCTGCCCACGACCGGCGAACGCGGTTCCCTGGCGAAGCGGGTGCGCGAGTTCCTCAAGAGCCAGGACATCCTGCTTGACCGTGTGGCACCCCGCCACATCCTGGAGAAGGCGCTGGCCAGGGAGGAGCAGGAGAAGCGGCTCGGCGACATCTATGAGGCCTTCCTGCGCTACCCCCACCTGCCCTTGCTGGAAAGCGAACAGGTGCTGCACCGCGCCGTCATCCAGGGCGTGCGCGAGGGCCTCTTTGGCGTGCGCAGCGGCGAGCGCGTTGTCTTCCGCGAGTCCGTGCCTGAATCCGCCCTTAACCAGGAGACCTTGCTGGTCCGGCCAGAGGTCGCAGAGCAGGCATGGAGACAGGCTGAACCGGCCTCCCAGTCTGGGGCGCCTGCCCCATATGAAGTGACAGCGTCGGACGCTGTCACGGTGAGAGAAGATGCGGCTGTGGCTATCGCTGGGGTCGCGCCGAAGGCCGGGGTCACCCATCTGGTGCTGAGGGTGCGCGTGCCCTGGGACAAGATGAGCGACGTCCTTCGCGGTGTCCTCATACCCCTCCACTCTGATAACGCCACGCTTGAAGTGGAGCTGAAGATAGATGCCCGATCCTCAGCGGGTATCCAGAAGGGCACGCTGGAGCAGAAGGTCGGTGAGACCCTGCGGCAAATTGGCGCCGAGGTGTTGGAGGAGCGCCGGGAGTAAGTCCCCCTTCCCCCTCAGGGGAGGGCTGGGGTGGGGGTGAAAATAGCCTCCGACGTCCTCCGTCATCCTTGCCTGCCCCCCTCCCTTATGTTAGAATCACAAGTATATGCACAGGCTCAAAACGCTTATCCAGGGGGGCCGAACCCGGCTTCCTCTCATCCTCTGGCTGGCTCTCTGCCTGAGCGCCGCCTATGCCCTCGGCTTCTACACCTATATGGCCGATGGGCAACGCACGGCCAGCGGCGAAGCGGATTCGCCCTCCGTCCTCCGTCCTCCGTCCTCCCCCTTTGACCTCTTCTGGGAGGCCTACCGCATCCTCCGCGATGAGTTCTACGGCGAGTTGCCCCCCGCCCGCCAGCTTGCCTATGGCGCCCTGCGCGGCGCGCTAAGCACATTGGGCGACCCCTACTCCGTCTTTGTAGAGCCACAGCCTCACGAGATGGAAAAGGCCGACCTGCACGGCAGCTTCGGCGGCATCGGCGCCAATCTCTCATATGACGCCCAGGGCCGGGTTATCCTCCACCCCCTGCCCGATTCTCCCGCAGCCCAGGCCGGTGTCCAGGACGGCGACATCCTCCTGGCCATTGATGCTGTCCCGCTCACCCCCACCCTCTCCCTGGAGGCCATCACCGTCTGGCTGCGCGGCCCGGTGGGCGAACCCGTCACCCTGACCCTCCTCCAAGGGGATGGGTCTCCGCTGTCCATCACCGTCGTCCGCGCCGAGATTGAATTGCCCTCGGTCGCCTGGCGCCAACTGGACACTGCGCCCAAAGTGGGCTACATTGGGATCAGCCGCTTCTCCGAACGCACGCATCAGGAGCTCCGCCGCGCCCTGCAAGACCTGCGCAGCCACGGCGTCCAACGGCTCATCCTGGACCTGCGCGACAACAGCGGCGGCCTGCTCCAGGCCGCTGTGGACGTGGCCGGAGAGTTCATCCCCAACCAGGTCATCCTGATTGAGGAGCGTCGCAATCATGTCACCGAGGTGCGGCGCAGTGGATCAGGCGGCCTGGCCACCGACCTGCCCCTCATCGTCCTGGTGAACCGCGGGACGGCCAGCGCCGCCGAGATCGTCGCCGGCGCCCTCCAGGACCATGGCCGCGCCCGGCTCGTCGGCGAGACCACCTTCGGCAAAGGCTCGGTGCAGCTCATCTTTGAGCTGAGCGATGGCTCGTCATTACACATCACGGCGGCGCGCTGGCTGACACCACACCATCATCAACTGGATGGCGTCGGCCTGACGCCTGACATCGTCCAGGGAGGAGGGGAAAGCGCCGATACCGCCGGCCCGGCGGATGCCCAATTCACCCTGGCGCTTGGCCTCCTGCGGGCAGGCGAACAATGATGTCATCTATCGTCCGTCGTCTATTCGGCAAGGGAGCATACCATGAAACCTTCATATGATGTCATCCTGCGTGTGTCCATCGTCGTTGTCCTGGTTACCCTCCTCACGGGGACGGCGTTTCTGGCTGGCTTTGGCACAGGCGCGCTGTATGAGTCCATCTCAGCGGGCCGCGCTCAGGCGGCCCGGCCCACCGAGGAGGCCCCTGCACCGCCCGGCCCATCCCCCTCACCTGAGCCGTCCGCCCCCGAAGATGAGGAGATCCGCCAGGCTTTTGACATCTTCTGGGAGGCCTGGCATATTGTTGAACAGGAATACTACGGCGAGCTCCCTGACCCTCAGCAGGTGACCTATGGCGCCATTCGCGGCGCGTTGCAAACCCTCGGTGACGACTACACCTCCTTCATTGAGCAGCAGATCGCTCATATCCTGCGCGAGGACGCCTCCGGCACCTTTGAGGGCATTGGCGCGCTCGTGCGTATGAATGAACACAACCGGCTGGAGATCGTCCGCCCCTTTGAGGGCCAGCCCGCCGCTAAAGCAGGCCTCCTGCCCGGCGACGTCATCATCGCCGTGGACGGTGTCCCTATCCTTGGCAAGGGGATCTACGAGGCCATCGGCCTCATCCGTGGCCCGGAGGGCACCCAGGTGACGTTAACCATTGAACGCCCCGGCCAGGAGGGCAGCTTTGATGTCACTATCACCCGTGCCCGGATTGAGATCCCCATTGTGGAAACCCGGATGATCGGCGGTCCCGGTGAGGGCATCGCCTATATCCGCCTGGCGGATTTCAGCGGCCAGGCCACGCAACAACTCAGAGCCGGGCTGGCGAAACTGCTCCAGGGAAACCCCAGGGGCCTGATCCTGGACCTGCGCGACAATCCGGGCGGCTTCCTGCGCGAGGCCGTGGACGTCGCCGATGAGTTCCTGCCAGAAGGCGTGATCCTCATTGAGCGCTCCAGCAATGGCAAGACCGAGACCTATCGCTCCACCGATGCGGGCCTGGCCCAGGACATCCCCCTGGTGGTGCTCGTCAATGCCGGCAGTGCCAGCGCTTCGGAGATCGTCGCCGGCGCCATCCAGGACCGCGGGCGCGGGATATTAGTAGGTGAAAAGACCTTCGGCAAAGGGAGCGTGCAACTGTCCCACCAGTTGAGCGATGGCTCCGAACTGCGCGTCACTGTCGCCCGCTGGTTCACACCCAACGACCGGGCTATCCACGGCACCGGCCTGGAGCCGGATGTGCCGGTAGAGGTCACCCCTGAGGATAGAGCCGCTGGCCGCGACCCCCAACTGGATCGGGCGGTGGAACTCTTGCGATCAGGTGACTGACATGGCCCCTGAGCAAATCAAGGTCATCGCTACCAACCGCAAGGCGGCCCACGATTATTTCCTGGAAGACCGCTACGAAGCGGGCATCGTCCTGACCGGCAGCGAGATCAAGTCCATTCGCGCCGGGCAGATCAACCTGCGCGACAGCTATGTCCAGCCCAAGGATGGCGAACTGTGGCTCTACAACGCCCACATCGCCCCTTATGAGCCTGCCCACCGCGAAGGGCACGAGCCCCGCCGTCCGCGCAAGTTGTTGCTTCATCGCCACGAGATCGCCCGCCTGATCGGGCAGGTGCAGCAGAAGGGCTATACCATCATCCCCACCCAGGTCTATCTCCGGCGGGGCCGCGCCAAAGTGGAGATCGCCCTGGCCCGTGGCAAACGTCAGTACGATAAGCGTGCGGCGATCAGCAAGCGCGAAGCCCAACGTCAGATTGAGCGAGCGCTGAAGGAGCGTGAGCGCTGATGAGGTCCCGGCTGGCACCGCGCTCTATCCTGGGCGTGAATAACCTGCCCCCCGCCGAGCGCGACGCTTACTACACGGCCATCATCCCGCCCGATCTCCTGGAGCGGTTCGGCATTCACCCCGGCACTTTCACGGATGCCCAGGGCCACCGGCTGCTCCAGGTGATCGCACCGCCTGACACAGGCTCGGCTGAGCTGGACCTGCGCCCCTATGCCGGCGCCCCCGATCCCCTGCTCTATGCCCATATCGCAGACACGCCAAATAATCAGATTGAGGTGCTGTTGGTCATCGTCAACGACCCCAATAGCCCACGCTTTGACGTCGATCGGATGCCCGATGGTACGCCGACCGATTTCGGCACCAGCCGGCGCAACATCCCGGAGGAAATCCGGGCGATGGCGGCGGGCCTGGCGCCAGGTCAGGTCAGGCGCGGGCTGCGCTTATCCAGCCAGCTTGTGCCCCGCTTTGAGGCTTTTGTCGCCAGCCTGGGGCATGAGCTGGTGGTCATCCAGCCACTGGCTTACCACAATGCCATCCGCTTTGAGCGCATGGGCTTCGGCTACATTAGCGGCAAGGCGTATATGGAGTGGATTGACGCGGGCTTCCAACCTGGAGGCGAGCTTTATGCCCGGCTGGATGGCTCCACCCCATTCCGTCAGCCTGGGGCCGAAAAAACCGTGCGGGGCCGCAGTTGGGCTATCCACGACGGCATCCTGGGGGAGCCATTCCAGGGCGTGCGTATGTACAAGCGCGTGGGGGGTAACGCGGGGGTATCCACCTTCTCAGGGGTGTGGTGAGGGTGGTTGTTGGGTTTAAATGACTATACGAAAAATACCGGTCATCCGCCTGCGCAGACGATAGACAGAGGAGAGACCTTGACAAACTTCGGCTTTCGCCTATAATGGTTCTAAATAAGACCAATTTGGTCTGGATTTCGGACCTGAGTTCGGACACTTCAATTCCACTGCCCGTTTTTCGCGTTCTTGACGACAGGCAGCCAGCTTAAGCGGACTACTCTCCACGTTGTTTTTCGGCTACTTCGGGGAGCTGTCTGAACTCAGGTCCGAACCTCAGGGAAAGTGGCTTGACCGCCTTCGTCAAAATGGTGCCCCATAGGGAAGGGAAGGGCTCGGTCAAACAATGGTCAGATTGTTGGTCTTCGGGGTCCTCCTTAGCCTTATCTCTACCGCCTGCGGGTTGTCAGACCTCACCCGCGGCGGGCCCGGAGGCGCGGCGCCGACACCCACCCCAATCTTCGCGCCTGCAGGCCCTGGCGGGGGGCAGGAGGGCCCCCCTCCGGCTCCCCCCACGCCGCCCCCTGGCCTCCAGCCCACCGACGACCTCGAGCTGCAGGGCCTGACGCCTCGCCCTCCCGTGCCATGGCGCGGCACCATCACGTACTCGTACTCCGGCACTTTTCAGGGCCAGGGGAGTGAGCTGAGCATGCAGCGTCAGACCACTATCCACGTCGTGGAAGGGGGCGAGGGGAGCTGGTCGGGCGAGGGCAGCATGGCGAGCCACACCCAGAGCGGTGGCTGCCAGCCTTTCGGCTACCGCATCGAGGAGCAGGGGGACGCCCAGGGCAGCGGCAAGGCGGTGCTCTGGGTGTACGACTACAGGTATGGGAGCTTCAGCGCACCGGTGCAGGTCACCGTCCAGCCCGGCCTCCAACCGACGATCGCGTTCAGTGGCGCCCCGGGGGAGGACGACGCCACCGTGGTGCTGATGGTCATGCCAGACGGTTCCTACACCATCGACGTGCAGATGGCGCTTAAATGGACGAAGCGGACGATCACCACAAACTATGAAGATGGCATCTTTTGCATGCCGTCCCCCAAGACGAACATCACCACCGAAGAGTACCGGGAGACGATCTCCGCCTCTGGTCGGGGCCAGGTAGACCCCGCGGCCCCCGACTTCCTCGCCGGGAGCACCACGGAGCAGGCCAGCAACGGGGCCACGGTCACCTTCACCTGGCGCTTCACCCGGGGGTAGTGGAAGGAGCGAAGAAGAGCATGGAGCGACCACAGACATGCGCCCTGCTGACAGCCGGGGCCCTGGTGCTGCTGGCGCTGGCGTGCGCCTCGTCCCAGGAGGCACCAACGATGCGCGAGCAAGCGGGCAATGTCCTCTTCCTCCGCCCCGCGGGCTGGCAGCGGCATGACAACCCTGACGGCACAGTGACGCTGACGCCGCCCGGCGTCTCCCCCAGGGAGGTGGCCCTCACCATCCTCCAGGGCGGCCCCCTCCAGGGGGACCTGCGCGCCTGGTTTGACGGTGCGTGGCAGGCCATTCTCCAGGCCAACGGGATGCGGGTGGTGGACGGCGGCGACGTCCAGACCGGGCAGGGGGACGATTTCCAGGTGCTCTCCACCAGGGCGGTGCTCCAGCCCACCGCGGGGGGCGGGCACACCTACGCCGCCTTCTTCGCCGCCGCGCCCGGCGGGAGGGTGGAGGCGATGCTCTTCTTCGCCGTCAACGAGGGACTATACGACGCCCACATCGGCGCGGTGACCGCCCTCTGGGAGACGGCTCGCTTCGCCAACCTGGAGGGCGGCGGGCAGCCGGTAGCCGCGACACCCCCGGCCACCCCCCAGGCGCCATCCCAGGGGGACCTCCAGGTGGACCGCATCTATGTGAGGTTCGCCACCAACATCGGCCCCGCCAGCGAGCGGTACCGCTTCGACTTCCTTGTCCTCTACACCAACGGGCTGGTGTACAATGGCGGGGCCGGGCGCTTCACCCAGGGACCCCACGCCCTGGAGCTAGACAACGAATCAGTACGCCAGTACAACCTGGGCACCTACCGCATCACCGGCAACGAGCTGCACATCGCCTGGTCGGGGGCCTACGCGGGCCAGACCGCCGTCTACCAGATCCACCAGGACGGGCTGGACGAAGGGACGGGTCCCTTCGCTTGGCGGCGCCTCCCCAGCCTGGACGGCCTGCGGCTTCAGGGGACGTACGTCCCCGCCTCTCCCCCCGTGGACCCCACGCGGATCACCTTCGCCCCCGACGGCACCTTCAGCGAGCAGGGGGTCATCGGCTACGCCGGGTCCCTCTACTTCCTGGAGCAGGGGCTGACACCGCCCTCCGGCGGCTCCGGCACCTACACCATCCAGGACTGGACCCTCACCCTCCGCTACACCGACGGGTCTGTCGTCACCATGTTCTGCTTCGTCCTTCCTGACGATGACCCCCGTCAACCCCGGCAGCTCCTCATCAACACCTACTTTTTCCAGTCCCAGCGGTAGCGGGCGCCCCCACCCAGGGCCCGATCGCCTCCCCCCATTCGACCTGATCGTCTGGTTGCACGTTAGCTGGGCTGTGGCAGGGAGAGACCCGCACATCCCGAGCTCCTCACCCCGGCCTTGCAGATCCTCCACCGAGTCATCTCCACATTTCCGATCCAACAAACGGGACTCAAACGCACCCAGGCCCACGAGGTTCGAGCCAGCCCTTGTCAGCCGTCCCTATCTATGCTATAATCTGAAACACCTGGGGATGACAGGCTTCGACGGGGAAGGCTGATCCCGGGTGGCAAGCCGAGGTGCTCCGCCCTCGTTAATCCGGAGCAAACAGAAGTGCGAACCGCACCTATGCGGCTCTTCCGCTGGCTGCGTAAGTAGCCGGTGGAATCCCTGACCGCGTGCGCGTGGTCACGTCCGCCCCAACGCGTCCCCGGCGCGTTGGGCCCGCGGGCGTCAGCTAAACCGGGGTGCCGCGCCGTGAACGCCGGTACACGGCGCCCAAGGGCCGAAGAGGCCACCGGCTGGCGGGCGTAAGGTCTGTCGGTTGAACCTGAGCCCGCGAGAACCAATCAACCGACTAAGCTTGTAGTCACCCTGGATCGAATTCTTCGGACGCGGGTTCAATTCCCGCCATCTCCACCTGATGAAAGCGCGGGTTGAATACCAGCCTCAACCCGCGCTTTCGTTTCTGCTTGACGTATTCTCCGCTTCCAGGTACAATGAACCTGACTTTACTACCTGGGAGGAGAGTTTATGTGGGCCAGGCGCATTCTGGTGATCATTCTGTCACTCATTATCGGCTTCGCCCTGACCATGGGGGTGCTGTGGTTGCTCAGCTATGTCATCCTGGGGGGTACGCCCACGCCAGTGACGCCCGCCACCTACGGCCCCGTCTATTTCATCCTGACCGCCCTCTTCCTGGGCGCGGCGGCCCTCGTCTGGCTGGACGCCATCTTCAAGACCGGCATGTTGCCCCGCTGACGAAGAATAAGTAGGGGCAAGCGCTGGCTCGCCCCTATCATTGTCTTGTCTGCCCTTTGTCTTACTTATCCCTCGCCACCTGCCCTAGCGCCGCCTGTGCCGCCGCCAGCCGCGCTACCGGCACGCGGAAGGGCGAGCATGAGACGTAGTTCAACCCCAGTTGATGGCAGAACTCAATAGAGGACGGGTCGCCGCCGTGCTCGCCGCAGATGCCGACCTCCAGATCGGGCCGCGTCTTGCGCCCCTCCTCCACCGCGATCTGCATCAGCCGCCCTACGCCCGCCCGGTCCAGCTCCTGGAACGGGTTGACCGGCAGGATGCCTTCCTCCACGTAGCGCAACAGGAACTTGCCTTCCGCGTCATCGCGGGAGTAACCAAACGTGGTCTGCGTCAGGTCATTCGTGCCGAAGCTGAAGAATTGGGCCAGCTCTGCGATCTCGCCAGCCGTGAGCGCGGCCCGCGGGATCTCAATCATTGTGCCGAACTTGTACTCAATCTGCACGCCCTGCTCGGCCATCACCTGCCTGGCCACCTCTTCCAGCGCCGTCTGTGTGACCCGCAACTCATTCACGTGGCCGACCAGCGGGATCATCACCTCCGGCTTGACCACCACGCCCTCTTTGGCCACATTGCAGGCCGCCTCAAAGATCGCCCGCACCTGCATCTTGATGATGCCCGGCATGGTGATCCCCAGGCGGATGCCGCGCAACCCCAGCATGGGGTTGGCCTCGCGCATCGCGGCAACCGCTTTCAGCAGCGCTTCTTTTTCGGCCAGCTTCTCTGGCTCGTCCCCCTTCAGCCGCAGCTCGGTCACCTCCACCAGCAAGTCCTCATAGCGCGGCAGGAACTCGTGCAGCGGCGGGTCAATCAGCCGGATGATCACCGGCAGGCCGTCCATGACGCGGAAGATACCCTCAAAATCGCCGCGCTGGAACGGTAAGAGCTGATCCAGGTATTTCTGCCGCTCCTCCTCGTTCGGCGCCAGGATCATCTTCTGCACAATCGGCAGGCGGTCTTCCTCAAAGAACATATGCTCGGTGCGGCACAGGCCGATGCCCTCGGCGCCGAACTCGCGGGCCTTGGCCGCGTCGCGGGGGTAATCGGCGTTCGCCCACACCCCCAGGCGACGGAACTCATCCGCCCATGAGAGCAACCCAATCAGATCGCGCTCCTTCTGAAAGTCCGGCTGTGTTGTAGCGATACTGCCAGCGAAGACCTCGCCGGTCGTCCCGTCAATAGAGATGTAATCCCCCTCGCGGATGACGCGCCCATTGACGCTGAACAGCTTGCGCTCAACATCCACGTGAATGGCCTCACAACCCGCGACACAGGGCTTGCCCAGGCCACGCGCCACCACAGCCGCGTGTGAGGTCGCACCGCCATGCTGCGTGAGGATGCCGCGCGCCACCAGCATACCGTGCACGTCATCGGGGTTCGTCTCCGGGCGCACCAGGATCACAGGCTCACCATTGCCACCGCGTTCCGCGGCAGTATCCGCGTCAAACACCGCAATGCCGGTCGCCGCGCCCGGTGAGGCATTCAGCCCCTTCGCCAACAGCTCCGCCCGCGCTTTGGCCTGCTCGTCAAAGCGCGGCAGGAGCAACTGGTTGATCTGGTTCGGCTCCACGCGCATGACAGCTTCCTGCCTGGTGATCAGCCCCTCACGCACCATGTCCACCGCGGTCTTGACGGCTGCCTGGGCCGTGCGCTTGCCTGTGCGCGTCTGCAGCATCCACAGCTTGCCCCGCTCAATCGTGAACTCCAGGTCCTGGACATCGCGGTAATGCCGCTCCAGCATCTCCGCCACCTGCTCAAACTGGCGGTACACCTCAGGCATTTCATGCTTCAGCTCGGAGAGGGGCTTTGGCGTGCGAATGCCCGCGACAACATCCTCGCCCTGGGCGTTCGTCAGGTACTCCCCGTATAGCTCCTTCTCGCCCGTGGCCGGGTTGCGGGTGAAGGCCACGCCCGTGGCCGAGTCGTTGCCCATGTTGCCGAAGACCATCGTCTGCACATTGGCAGCCGTCCCCAGATCATGGGGGATCTTATGAAAGTTACGGTAATCTACAGCGCGTTTGCCAAACCACGAGCTAAACACGGCCTCAATCGCCTGGCGCAGTTGCTCATAGGGATCGTCTGGGAACTCTTCACCCAATTCCTGCTTATACAGCGCCTTGAAGTCGTGCACGATGTCTTCCAGCATAGCGGCGGTCAGGTCCACATCCTGCTTGCCGGGGGTGCGTTCTTTGTATTCAGCCAGGATGCGTTCAAACTCTTCGCCGGGGATGCCCTTGACGATGCGGCCAAACATCTGGATCAGGCGGCGGTAGGCATCGTAGGCGAAGCGCCGGTTGCCGGTGAGCCGCGCCAACCCCTGCACTGTCTGCGGGTTCAGGCCGATGTTGAGAACAGTATCCATCATGCCCGGCATAGAAAATTTCGCGCCTGAACGGACCGAGACGAGCAGGGGGTTCTCCGGATCACCGAACCTCTTGCCGGTTTGTTCCTCCACCTTCTTCAGCGCCTCCAGCACCTGCTCCCAGAGGCCTTCGGGGAAGCGATTGCCCGCTGCGAAGTAAGCATTACAGGCCTCGGTGGTGATGGTGAAGCCCGGCGGCACCGGCAGGCCCGCGCGGGTCATCTCGGCCACGCCTGCGCCCTTCCCGCCCAAGAGATCGCGCATGTCTTTGTTCCCTTCCGAGAACATGTAGACCCATTTCTTCGTCATCGTTCTAATTCCCTCCTCAGGTAGCAGTAGTCGTATTTCACCGCTGGCTCGCCAGGTAGTTGAGCAGCAAGGCAGCAATTGCGCCCGGCACCCAACCTGCCAGGGTCAAGGCGAACACCACCAAAACCGTCCCACAGCCCCGGTCAATCACCGACAGGGGTGGGAAGATAATGCATAAAATTGCCCGCCCTAACGACATGATTGGGCACCTCCTTCCAGGGTATGACAGCCGGGCCGGTCATAGGCGACAGCGGCCCGGTGATTGCGGCCTGGCCCAACTGGGTAAACCAGGCCTCACTGTGTAATTGTACACCAATTCATGCGATACGAAAAGCCGGCAGCCTGGCGGGGGTGCATTTCAATTTGGGGGTGACTTTGGGCTGGCGACCGTAGCCCAGCCGGAGGATTCTATCCTCCGGCTACTCGTATCAAACCCGCTACGCGGGTTTCTCAGAAGCGGTCTTTTCCCTCCCCCTGGATGGGGGAGGGGGCGACTTCCCTCTCCCAGGCGCGCCTTCAGTCGCAGGGCTGCCCTGGCGCACAGCACCGCTCAGGGGCGTGCGACGTAAATCCCGTCCTCCTCCACTTTCACCTGGTAGATCGGGATAGGCACAATGGCCGGGAAGGAGAGCACCGCGCCAGTGCGGATGTCAAAGCGTGCCCCGTGCCGGGGGCATTCAATGACATATCCATCTAAAACGCCTTCGGCCACCGGCCCGTCGTCATGCGTGCACACGTCCGCAATAGCATAATACTGCCCATCCACGTTAAAAAGGGCCGCAGGTTCGCCGTCCATATCAAAAAACTTGCGCTCCCCCGGCCCGATCTCGCCAACCTCCGCAACTTTGATCCATTCCGTCATAGGTCCAGCGCTATTCCTCCTCTCCTGGCCAGGCGGTCAGCCCATAAGCACCCGCCTTAAGCACTTTCAACGCCAGCAAGGCGCATTTCAGCCGCACCGGGCTTAAGGGAATACCCAGCAGATCCAACAGGTCCTGCTTGTCAAAATGCCGCAGTTCCTCCAGCGTCTTTCCCTTGATCTCGTCGGTCAGCATGGAGGCTGAAGCTTGGCTGATAGCGCAGCCCTTGCCGCTGAAGCGCACCTCGCTGACGCGGTTTTGGTTATCTAGACGGATGTCTATACGAACCCGGTCGCCACAAAGAGGATTATCGTCCTCGTAGGAAATATCCGCCGGTTCCAGGGTGCCGTAGTTATGTGGGTTTTTATAATGGTCAAGGATCAGTTCGCGGTATAGATCATCCATAGCTGGAGAAGTTCACGGTGTTGCGGGCTTCCCACCGCGCAGACGTTCAAGCTCAGCGCGCAGACGGGCAATCTCAGCCTCAGCAGCCGCTGCAGCAGCCTGCGCTTCGCGATATGTTAACACGCGCTGGCCTGTATGAGGATCGTAAAGCCGAAGCTGCCCCTCTTCAACCTTGAGGATCAATCCGAGCACCTCACTCACCAGCGGCTCGCCGGACATCGGCATATAACCCTCCGGCGTCAGACGGAAGCCCTGCAAAGGTGGTGTTAGATATTCATTCAAGGGGTCAAATAAGAAGTACTCCCTCACGCCAAGGTCCGCATAAATCACCTTCTTTTCCCCAAGGTCCTCGCGGCGCGTAGACCGAGAGGTGATCTCAAAAACCACATCCGGCCCTTTACCCTCCTCCCAGACCTTGTAAACGCGCCGCTGCCCCTTAGGCACACCGAAGACAACAAAGACATCCGGCGCAATCCGCTCATTCGGCTCCCCCTCAACGTAATAAATGGGCAAGTTGCCGCTTACATAGACCTGCGGGTTGTCGCGGAAATACCAATCCAGCATCTGGCGCAGGTCAAGCAATTGCTCAATATGGACATCGGTCTCCGCCACAGGCCCGCCATCCCTTTCAGGGTAGGTGCTCGCTACCGCTGGCTGGACACGCGGCTCAGCTTTGATCGCTCTCATGGCAATCCCCTTCACACCCCAAACAGGTCCATCGCCCGGTACAGGCTGCGGACCAACAGGTCCACTTCCTCCTCTGTATTATACACATAAAAGCTGGCACGCGCCGAGGCGACGATCCCCAACCGGTCGTGCAAGGGCATACAGCAGTGATGCCCGGCGCGGATGGCGATCCCATCGCGATCCAGCAACTGGGAGATGTCATGCGGATGGATCCCCTCCACCGTGAAGGCGACCACACCGCCTCGTTCGTTGGCCGCCGGGCCCAGAATGCGCAGGCCCTTGATCTCATTCAATTGCTCCATCGCATAGCGCACAATCGCCTGCTCATGCGCGTGCACCTCGGCCATCCCCAACTTACTGAGGTAATCCACCGCCACGCCCAGGCCGATACCTTCGGCAATGGCCGGCGTGCCCGCCTCAAACTTCCAGGGCAGATCGTTGGGGCGAAACTCGCGCAGGTAGACGCGCTTGATCATATCGCCGCCGCCCAGGAAGGGTGGCATGGCCTCCAGAAGCGCCCGCTTGCCATAGAGCACACCGATCCCTGTCGGGCCACACATCTTGTGCCCGGAGAACGCCAGGAAATCGCAATCCAACGCCCGCACGTCCACCGGCAGATGCGGCACACTCTGCGCCCCATCCACCAGCACGACCGCCCCCGCCGCGTGTGCCCGCGCCACAATCTCGGCGACCGGGTTAATGGTCCCTAACACGTTGGACATGTGCACAACGGATACCAGCTTCGGCTGGAGCTCCAGCAGGCGGTCAAACGCAGCCAGGTCCAGATGGCCCTCCTCAGTGATGGGAATAAACTCCAGGCGGATACCCCGCTCAGCCGCCAGAATCTGCCAGGGCACCAGGTTGGAATGATGCTCCATCTCGCTCAGGACGATCACATCGCCTTCCCGCAGGTTGGCACGCGCCCAGCTATGAGCGACCAGATTGATGGCCTCTGTCGTATTGCGTGTAAAGATGATCTCGCGGGAGCTGGCGGCATTGATGAAGGCGCGCACGCGCTCGCGTGCGCTCTCATAAGCCGCTGTCGCCGCCTCAGCCAGCTTGTGGATGCCGCGATGGATATTGGCGTTGTAATTGCGGTAATACTCGTCTATAGCGCGAATAACGCATTCGGGCTTTTGCGAGGTGGCCGCATTATCCAGGTACACCAGCGGCACATTGTCATGATGCACCTGGTTCAGGATCGGGAAGTCCCGACGGATCGCAGTGACATCTAACATTGTAGGTAGAGGGCACGTGAGACGTGAGGGGTGAACCTCACGCCTCACGTGCTTTGTCTTAGAAGTTCTCCACTTCTGCTTCAGCCGCAGACCGTGCCCGTTGTCCGGCACGATATTTCTTCTCTGCAGCTTTCAGCGTGTTGAGCGCTAGGGTGGCGCAGCGCAGCCGGTTGATCACGATCTCGCGCCCTAACATCTCTACAAAGTCGGCGGCGTTCATCTGCTCAACTTCCGCCAACGACCTGCCAACGGCCATCTCCGTGAGCATGGAGGCCGCCGCCTGGCTGATCGTACACCCTTCGCCCTCAAAGGTTATCTGCGAGATGCGCTCATCTCCATCCAGGCTGACATAGAGGGTCACGATGTCCCCGCAGCCGGGGTTACCGCCCTTCATCACGATGTCAGGTGATGCCAGCGGGCCACGATTGCGCGGATTCTCGTAGTGGTCCAGGATAAGCTCAAGTTGCTCTTGTCTGTTCATCTCAGCGATCAGCAGTCAGTAGCCAGTAGCCAGATGTCTGCCCCCTGACTACTGGCACCTGCTGGCTGGATTAAGGTTTCTCAATCGGCGCGCCCACCAGGTTGCCCCACTCGGTCCACGAGCCGTCGTAGTTGCGCACACTAGGATACCCCAAAAGATACGTGAGCACAAACCAGGTGTGGGACGAACGCTCGCCGATACGGCAGTAGGCGATGATGTTCTGGTCAGGCGACAGCCCCTGCTCCTGCTCGTAGATCGCCCGCAGTTCTTCGGCGGTCTTAAAGGTGCCGTCCGGGTTGACTGCGCGCGCCCAGGGGATGTTCTTGGCGCCGGGGATGTGACCGCCGCGCAACGCGCCCTCCTGGGGGTAGTTCTCCATGTGGATCAGCTCGCCGGTGTACTCGGCGGGCGAGCGCACATCCACCAACGGCTGCCTGTTGAGCACGTGCTGCATCACCTGATCGCGAAAGGCGCGGGTCTTGTAATCCGCCCGCTCAGGCGCATGGTACGTGGTCCGTGGATAGACCGGCACCTCCCTGGTCAGGGGGCGGCCCTCCTCAATCCATTTCTGCCGCCCTCCATCCATCACCTTCGCATTCGTGTGGCCGAACAGTTGGAACACCCAGAAGGCATAGCAGGCCCACCAGTTGTTCTTATCCCCATAGAACACCACAATGGTCTCGTTGCTGATGCCTTTCTCCGACATGAGCCGCTCAAAGTCGGCGCGGTTGAGATAATCGCGCCGCACGCGGTCATTCAGATCGCCGACCCAGTCAATCTTGACCGCGCCGGGGATGTGCCCTTGCTCATACAGCAGAATGTCCTCATCCGATTCAACGATGCGGACACTCGGATCATTCAGATGATCTGCTACCCAGGCAGTGGTGACCACTGCCTCCGGGTGCGCATATCCCTTATCGCTCATGGCAGAACCCTCCTTTGGCACATGGCTCTTAGGATCCTGGCTTGATCTAGAATCCTAACTTACGTGCGATGTCACGCCCCAGCCGCTCACGCACACCTTCAAACGGAATACGCTCCAACACCTCCAGGAAGAACCCCTCCACGATCAGCCGTTCCGCCTCACGGCGCGTCAGGCCCCGGCTCATCAGATAGAACACATGCTCCTCATCAATCTGGCCGACGGTGGACCCATGCGTGCAACGCACATCGTCGGCCATGATCTCTAGCCCTGGGATGGAATCGGCCCGCGCGCCTTCGCTGAGCACCAGGTTGCGGTTCGCCTGATACCCGTCCGTCCGTTGCGCGCCCGGCGCAACGCGGATCATGCCCTGCCAGACCGAACGCGACCGGTCCTTGAGTGCGCCTTTGAACAGCAGGTCGCTGGTTGTATGCGGCGCATTGTGATTCTGCTGCGTGTCGTGGTCCAGGTGCTGATCGTCGTCGGTGAAGAACAGCCCACTCATCCGCGCCGTTGATCCCTGGCCATCCAGCTCAATCTCCATATACGACTTGGTCAGGCGGCTGCCCATCGCGCCCACGATCCAGTCAAGGGTCGCATCGCGCTCCAGCCGCGCCCGTTCATGCGTGAAGTTGAACACGTGCCGCCCCCAGCTCTGGAGCGAGACATATTTGAGCTGTGCCGCCGGGCCAATGAACAATTCCGTCGCTCCAACGTACAGGCCCTGGACATCCGCCAGCGTGGGCGAGGCCACCTCGTGGACCAGCGTCAATGCGGCCCGCTCGGCCAGGATCACCAGCGTGTGGGCAAACAGGCCCACCCAGGGCTGATCCGCCCAGACCAGGCTATGGAGCGGGAGCGCCACCTCAACGCCAGGAGGCACATAGACGAACGTCCCCCCTTGCCAGAATGCCCCATGCAACGCGGCAAACTTGCTCCACTCCGGCAGAACCGCGCGGGTCATGAAGTACGCGCGCACCAGGTCGCCATGCTCGCGCACAGCGGTATCCATGTCCGTGAAGATCACGCCCTGCTGCGCCAGCGCGTCCTTCAACTCGCGGTAGCCGGGGTCGGAATTCACCTGTACCAGCAGCCCCCCGCGCTCCGCATCGGCCAACTCGCTCAGATACTCGGCAGGGATCGTGTCCCGCGCCCCGGCACCGTTCAGCCCAGGGGCATAGGGCACGATCTCGGCGATCTTCAGCGGGCGGATGTCGGTGCGCCGCCAATCCTCATCCTTCAACGTTGGCCAGGGGGTACGTTCAAATACCTCCCACGCGGCCAGGCGCCGCTCCAGCATCCACGCCGGCTCCCCCCTCCGCGCCGAAATGGCCTCAACCATGGACCGCGAAAAGCCCTGGCCATCCAGGGCATGAACCACAGTTCCTCGTTGAACAACGTCAGCCAACCCGTTCCTCCTGAATCTACATGAAAAAGGGGCGGGGCCGGACACGGCGTGCTGACCCTGCCCCCCATATGCGTGAAATGTCAAACATCAAGCGTCATCTGCGCTTTAGGCTTGACAGTTTACCCAATGGACCCTTCCATCTGCAATTGGATGAGCCGGTTCATTTCAATGGCGTACTCCATAGGCAGCTCCTTGACCAGAGGCTCAATGAAGCCGCTCACGATCATGGTCGCTGCCTCCGGCTCGCTCAGCCCGCGGCTCATCAGGTAGAAGAGTTGCTCGTCCGACACCTTGCTGACCGTGGCCTCATGGCCGATGGTCACGTTGTCCTCGTCAATCTCAATGTAGGGGTATGTGTCTGAACGCGACTGCGGATCCAACAGGAGCGCATCGCAGACAACATGCGACTTGGCCCCGTGCGCGCCCTTATACACCTTCAACAGGCCCCGGTAGCTGGTGCGCCCGCCGCCCTTGCTGATAGACTTAGAGATGATGCGCGAGCTGGTGTAGGGTGCGCCGTGAATGACCTTGCCGCCCGCGTCCTGGTGCTGGCCCGGCCCGGCGAAGGCGATGGAGAGCACCTCCCCCTTCGCCCCCGGCTCCATCAGGTAAATACTCGGGTACTTCATGGTGAGCTTGCTGCCTAAATTCCCGTCAACCCATTCCATTGTTGCATCAGAATATGCTGCCGCCCGCTTGGTCACCAGGTTGTACACGTTGGTGGACCAGTTCTGAATGGTCGTATAGCGGCAGCGGGCACCGCGCTTGACGATGATCTCCACCACCGCCGAGTGCAGGCTGTCGCTGGAGTAGATCGGCGCGGTGCACCCCTCTACATAGTGCACATAGGCGCCCTCATCCACGATGATCAGCGTCCGCTCAAACTGGCCCATGTTCTGAGCGTTGATGCGGAAGTAGGCCTGCAGCGGCATCTCCACATGGACTCCCGGCGGCACGTAGATGAAGGAGCCGCCCGACCACACGGCGGAGTTGAGCGCGGCGAACTTGTTATCTGCTGGCGGGACAATTGTCCCAAAGTACTGCTTCACCAGGTCAGGGTACTGCTTCACTGCGTCATCCGTGCTCAGGAAGATGACGCCCTTAGCCTCCAGGTCCTTGCGCACATTGTGGTACACGACCTCGCTCTCATACTGCGCCCCCACGCCTGCCAGGAACTTGCGCTCGGCTTCGGGGATACCCAGCCGGTCAAACGTCTTCTTGATATAGTCCGGCACATCCTCCCACTGATCGCCGGTGCGGGGGGTGGGCTTGATATAGTAGTAGATGTCATTAAAGTCAATCCCCGACAGGTCCCCGCCCCAGGTGGGCATGGGCTTCTGCAGGAAGATGTCCAGCGCCTTTAAGCGGAACTGGCGCATCCAATCCGGCTCGCCCTTGATCGCGGAAATCTCCTCCACGACCTGCCGGTCCAGCCCCTTGCGCGCCTTGAAAACATAGGCCTCCGGGTCGCGAAAGCCGTACTTCTTCTCGTATTCAACGTTAATATCCAGAACAGGCCGCTCAGCCATTGCCCTTATACCTCCTCTAGCTCGGCTTGATGCCGGGCGCGGATCCAATCGTAACCTTTTTCTTCAAGCTCCAGCGCCAGATCGCGACCACCGCTCTCCACGATGCGCCCCTGGAACATGACATGGACAAAATCGGGTTTGATGTAGTTCAAAATGCGCTGATAGTGGGTGATCACCAGGATGCCCAGGTTGGGCCCGGCGAGCGCGTTCACACCGTGAGCCACCGTGCGCAGCGCATCAATATCCAAACCAGAGTCGGTCTCATCCAGGATGGCGATCTCCGGCTGGAGCATCGCCAGTTGCAGGATTTCGGCGCGCTTCTTCTCGCCGCCGGAAAAGCCATCGTTGAGATAACGCCCGGCGAAAGACGCATCCATCTCCAGGAGCGCCATCTTCTCCTTAAGTAGCTTGCGGAATTCCGGGATAGGGATGCCTTTGTCCTCCGGGTCCAACATCTTGCGCCGTGCGTTGATCGCGCTGCGCAGGAAGTTGGCTACACTGACGCCCGGCACGGCGACAGGATACTGGAAGGCCAGGAACAGCCCCAGTCGGGCGCGCTCATCTGGCCCCAACTCCAACAGATCAACCCCCTTAAAGATGATTTGCCCGGCCTCCACCCGATAGTGCGGATGCCCCATCAGGGTGTACGCCAGGGTGCTCTTGCCCGAACCATTCGGGCCCATCAAGGCGTGGATCTCGCCTTGCTTGACGGTCAGGTTAACACCTTTCAAGATAGGCTTGTCCTCAACGCTGACATGGAGGTTACGAATCTCTAACACTGAACCCATATGTGGTGACTCCTTCTACGATTGGTAACCCGATTATACCATACCCCGCCGGAAGTGTCAATAAATAAGATAAAAATCGTATTTATTGACAGGGGATAAGATTTGTGTTATACTAAAGCAGGATTCTTGAGGCAGCTATGGAGAACAGCCGACAACTGATCCTGCGTCGCCTGAAAGAACGCGGCCAGGCGACGATTGCCGAGTTGGCCGAATACCTCGGCGTGGCGCCGATGACGGTGCGCCATCACCTGAACGGCCTCCTGGCCGAAGGGCTGGTGGCCTCACAGACCGTGCGCCGCCATGTGGGACGGCCCGCGCTCGTCTTCCGGCTGACCGAGGCTGGGGAGGAGCTGTTCCCCCACCGCTATTTGCGCCTGACCGACCGGCTGTTGGAGGAACTCAAGGCAACGATCCCGCCCCAGATCATTGAGGCTATCTTCGCTCAAATGGCCCAGGATATAGCCGCCGATTATCGCGAACGGCTGGCCCACCTGCCGCTTGAGGAACGCGTCGCTGCGCTGGTTGAACTCCTGGGTGAAGAGGGCTTCATGGCCCGTTGGGAACGGGCTGAACGGGGCTATCGCCTGACCGAATACAACTGCCCGTATTTCCATATCGGCCAGCGCCATCCCGAAGTGTGCCGCTTTGACCAGTCGCTTATCAGCACGGTGCTGGAAGCCCCCGTTGAGAAAGACACCTGCTTGCTCAACGGCGATTCGTACTGCACATTCACCATCCAGGTGGATGTCATCTCACCCGACACTATTCCAATCAAGTCCTAGAGGAAATCCGATGGCTCTGTCTTATAAGCCTGAAACAGGCAGCAAAGAATGGGAGGTCTTTGAGGCCCTGCGCGACGTGGTGGACCCAGAGATCGGGCTGAACATCGTAGAACTGGGGCTGATCCGTCACATTGACCTCCAGCCCGACCGCCTCACCATCAGGATGATCCTGACCACGCCTTTCTGCCCTTATGGCCCGGCGCTCATTGAGCAGGCGCGCCAGACCGCCCAGGCTACCGCCGGTATCCCCACGCGCATTGAACTGGATATGGAGATGTGGGATCCGAGCATGATGGAAGAGGGCGCGGGCGCAGAATGGGGGCTGTTCTAAGCGGATCACCCTCACTCTGAGCTAATGAATCCCAAATGGGAAGATCTGAGCGCGGGGTGGTATGAGGGAGGTTCTTCGCTGCGCTCAGAACGACAACAGGATGTCATGCTGAGCGATGCTGTCATGCTGATGATGATGTCATGCTGAGCGAGAGCGAAGCATCTCAGGCGCCGACGACGAGGTTCTTCGCTGCGCTCAGAACGACAACAGGATGTCATGCTGATGAGCTGTAGAAACAGGCGGCGGCTGAAGACCACTTCCTTAGCCGCCGCCTATCTCTTTTCGCGCTTTCGGTGTTGAGATTCTACCCCTTGATCACCGCGATCGGCGCCAGCTTGACGACCTTCTTGGCGATGCCCGCATGGTGCACCACGTTGACCACGCGGTCCACGTCCTTATAGGCGATCGGGGCCTCCTCGGCCAGGCCGGGCATGGAGCCAGCGCGCACCTGAATGCCCTGCGCCTGCAACTGCTGTCTAAGCACATCGCCGCGCACCTCGCGCTTGGCCCTGGCCCGGCTCATCACCCGCCCCGCACCGTGACAGGTGGAGCCAAATGACTGCGCCATACTGCCCGGCGTGCCCAGCAACACGAATGAGGCCGTGCCCATGGAGCCGGGGATGAGCACCGGCTGGCCGATGTCCTTGTAGTCATCGGGCAGGCCCGGCGCACCGGGGCCGAAGGCGCGCGTCGCCCCCTTGCGGTGAACACACACGCGCACCCGTCGCCCATCCACCTCATGCTCCTCAATCTTGCCCATGTTGTGGGCGATGTCATACACCTGGAACACATCCCAGACCGGCACGCCGCGCTCCGTCCGATTAATCTTGCCCTTGAATGTCTCTTCAAAACTGCGCCGGATGTGGTAGGTCAGCACCTGGCGGTTGGCGAAGGCGAAGTTCGCTGCGCAGGCCATCGCTTTCAGGTAGTCCTGCCCCTCCGGTGAGTTGAACGGGGCACACATCAGCTCCTTATCGGGCAGCTTAATGCCATACTGGTGGATGACGCGCTCAAAACGCTCCAGGTAGTCGGTGCAGATCTGGTGGCCGAAGCCGCGCGAACCGCAGTGGATCTGCACGCAAATCTGGCCCTGGCGCAGGCCCATGCGTTCCGCTGCCGCTTCATCATACACCTCCACCACTTCATCCACCTCAATGAAGTGGTTGCCTGCGCCCAGCGTGCCGAGCTGGTCTTTGCCGCGTTCTTTCGCCTTGGGTGTGGCCTTATCAGGGTCAGCGCCCGGCATTCGGCCAAACTCCTCGGTATGCTCCAGGTCCTCGGGCCGGGCGAAGCCGCGCTCCAAGGCCCAGCGCGCCCCCTCAACCAGCACCCTGTCCAGCTCGGCCTTGCTCACCGGGACATGGCCCTCAACGCCCACGCCACTGGGACAGTTCCTATACAGGCTGGTGGCCAGGTCCGCCAGATAGGGCGCGACCTCCTCGCGCATCAGGTGGGTGCCCAGGAGGCGCACGCCGCAGTTAATATCATAGCCGATAGAGCCGGGCGAGATCACGCCATCCCGCTCTGTATCCGTCGCGGCCACACCGCCGATGGGAAAGCCATAGCCCTGGTGCACATCTGGCATGACGATGACGTAGCGCACCAGCCCCGGCAGCGTGGCAGCATTCACCGCCTGCTCCACGCTCTTATCGCCCAGCGCATCCTCAATAAGCTCCTCATCGGCGTAAATGCGCACGGGCACGCGCATATCAGCGCGGAACGTCTTGGGCAGTTCCCAAATGTACTCCCCTACCCTGTGGAAGTCCTGTTTACGAATCACTGTTTGTGTAGCCATAGTACCCTCCCCTACACATCAAACACGATCTCAGCAACATAGCCATCGGCGTCACGCCGCACGCTCAGGCCATGATACGTGGCCGCCTTGATGTACTTGCGCAGCTCACGCGCCGGGCCGCCCTCCACCCGTGCCACCAACCGCCCAACAGGGCCTTCCGGGGGATCACCCGGCTCATCCAGGGAGTCCAGATGAAAACGGCCGAAGGCCAGATGCTCCATTTCCGTTATGTAAAGCAACTCGTTCAGCCACCTGACCAGCATGCCCTCCACGCTGACGCCCTCAATCTCCACCGTGCGCTGCTCGGTCAGCGGCAGCGTCGCCAGGTCAACCACCAGGCTATACATGGCCCTGGCCGCATTGGCGAATAGCTCGCTTAACGTGGCCCCGCGCACCCGAATGGCCCAATCAGCCGTGTGCTCAATCTCCTCAAATGAGGATGCTTCTGGCCTCATACCACCACCTCAATGCCCGATCCGGGGAGCACCTCCCCGATGATCCAGGTTTCCTGTCCATGTGCGGCACAGGCCGCCTGGAAAGCCTCAGCGCGGTCCGGCGTCAGCGCCAGGAGCAGGCCGCCGGATGTCTGCGGGTCAAACAGCAGGGCGCGGTCCTCCGGCCCGATCTCCGGCGCGAAGGTCACCCACTGGCCGAAGTAGTCGCGGTTGCGCCCCAAGCCGCCGGCGTACATGCGCATCTGGCTATAGCGCCGGGCGCCGGGCAGGAAGGGGATGGCTTGCAGGCGCAGGCGGAAGCGCACCTGGCTCTGATGGGCGCATTCAAAGGCATGTCCCAGCAGCCCAAAGCCGGTCACATCGGTGGCCGTGTGCACACCGACCTCCTGGGCCACTTGAGCAGCCACACGATTCAGCCGCATCATACTGTCAACCGCTGCCTCTAGATCCGCGGAGTCAGCCTGCTCGCGTTTCAGCGCCGTAGTCACCACACCTGTCCCCAAGGGCTTGGTCAGGATCAGGACATCCCCCACCTGCGCCCCACTTTTCGTGAGAATCCGGTCTGGGTGAACCAGGCCGACGACCGCCAGGCCATATTTGGGCTCATGATCGGTGACCGTATGCCCCCCGGCGATGACGGCTCCGGCCTCCATGACCTTCTCAGCGCCGCCGCGCAGGATCTCCTGTAAGATACTCATGTCCAGGTCTTCCGGGAAGGCCGCCAGGTTGATGGCCAGCAGCACCTCGCCGCCCATGGCGTAGACGTCGCTCATCGCATTCGCCGCTGCAATCGCGCCGAACTGATAAGGATCGTCCACGATCGGCGGGAAGAAATCCGTCGTGGCGATGAGCGCCTGCTCGTCACTCAATCGGTACACCGCCGCATCATCGGCGGTGTTCAGCCCGACGAGCAGGTTGGGATTCACTTGGGCGAGAGCGAGCATCTTCAGCGGCTGCAGAACCTGCGCCAGGTCCGCCGGACCCATCTTGGATGCTCAACCCGCGCACGAGGCCAGCGTCGTCAGCCGGATCTGCTTACCAGACATGGCAGCACCCTTAAAAACTTCTAACTGGGGGCTATTTAACCATATTTAGGACGGCTTAGCAAGGGTCTTCTTAACGCCCGGCGCAAGATCAGGCGTAATACACCTGCACCATGCTATACAGGCAGGAATCCATCAATTGTCCTATTGACAGTTATC
>FWWM01005692.1_pt1 | contig 26977 bp, 18 predicted proteins | sample 2228351 | NCBI WGS metagenome assembly FWWM01 (sample SAMEA103939774, study PRJEB20133) | metagenome | reverse complement strand
AACTTAGGCGCCGGGTGGCCGGCAGCCACCATGTCCTCGATCATCCGATCGATACCCAACCCCAACTCCTCGATGTAGCCCCACTGGAACAAGCCCTGCACCAGGCGAGGGTTCCGAGAGAAGTGCTCCTCGATGATATTGTCGAGGGTGATGTAGCCGGCCAGTCCGCCGGGCGAAATCACCTCCAGGCGATCGGCGTACTTGCGCACCTCGATGCGTCGGCCGCGCAGCCGGTAGTCTCGATGACAAACCGCATTCACCAGCGCTTCACGCACGGCGAACTCCGGATATTCCAGCACCTCCTCGCGCTCCAATCCTTTCACGATCGCGCCGACGCGCATCTCCTCCAGGACGACCTGCCAGGTGCGCTCAATCACACGCGCCAGCGGCCCGTTGATCTCCTCGCGACGGCCATAGCCGACGCGCCCGCCCTCGCCGCGGGGCTCCACGCCGGGGAACTTGACGAACACCACGCCGCTCTGCGGCAAAAAAGCCTGGGGGTTCTTGCCGAAGAGCAAAACGCCGGCGACGGTGGGATGGCCTCGCCCGTCCAGCGCGCCAATTTCCTTTAGCAGCGGGACAGCATGCTGGGCATCGCGCTCGGCCAGGTCAACCTTGCGACGCGTGCGCAGCTCGCGCTTGGCGATGTATTCGGCCACGATCTCGTCATCGAAATCCGCGAGGGTCGCGCCGGGCACGACTTCGGCCTCGTAATCCCCGGCCAATTTGCTCTGGGTAAGGTTGCGAATCTCGTCACCGGTCAACGCACGGTTCTGGCCGGCCGTGCGCACGAACACCCGACCATCCTTAAGGGAATGCAAATCCACGCTGCGCGGCACGCGCACGATCAACTGCGGGCTGCCCTCACCGCCGGCATGCTCCAGGGCCGCACGCACCGGCGGCAACGTGAGGCCGGCAGCTTCGCGCAGCACTGCTTCGATGTCCTCGGGGGACACATGAGACGCCGGCCGGCCGCGTTCGTCGTAGCCCAGCACGATCGTGCCGCCATCGCTGTTGGCAAATGCGACCAGGGTCTCGGCCAGCACCTGCACATCGAGGTCCGGCAGAAAGGCCAGCAAGTGTGAGGAGACTCGCAACGATTGAGACATGCGCTTGTTCCCCGCGCATTATCCATCGAATCGCACGGTTGCGGCTCAGTCCACGTGCGCCAGGCGAGCGACGCTGGCCACCGAATCGCCCTCGCGCAGGTTGATCAGGCGCGAACCTCGCGTGGCGCGTCCGGTTTTGGGGATATCGCTCACGCGCTGGCGCAGCACTACGCCGTTGGCGCTGATGATGGTGATCTGATCTTCGGGTTGCACGACGCGCGCCGCCACCAATCCGCCGGTCACATCCAGCGCGCCGCTCATGGTGCGCATGCCGCTGCCGCCGCGCCCTTTGGCGTTGTATTCGTCCAACGCGGTGCACTTGCCGTAGCCACGCTCGGTCACCGTCAGCAGGAAGCCGTCTGGCTCGACCACCTCCATGCCGGCGATGGAGTCGCCCGGTTTCTTGAAGCGCATGGCGCGCACACCGGCAGCAGTGCGACCCATGCGGCGCACCAGTGTCTCGCTGAAGCGCAGCGCCTGCCCGTACGTCGTGACGAGCATCAACTCGCCGTCGCCGGGCGTCAGGCGTACGTAGCTCAGTTCGTCACCTTCGGCCAACGTCATGCAGATCAAGCCGCTGCTGCGGATGTGGGCGAAGGCGCTGAGATCCACACGCTTGATCTTGCCCAGGCGCGTGCACATGGCGATCGTCGGCGAGGTCCGGCCGTTGGACGGCGGCGCGGGCGATTCGACACAGTTCGATTCGCCGGCGCCGTTAACGCTATTCTCGTCATCCACCTCCATCAACGGCGCGCCTTCGCCGTTGCCGTTCGCGTCGTCCTCTTCCTCGCCATCGTCGGCGCGGCCGGCCTTCATCAGAGCCAGGAGGTGTTTCGAGATGGGCAACGCGGCAGTGACCCGCTCGCGCTCGCCCAGCGCGATCAGGTTGGCCAGATACACCCCCTTGGCAGCACGATCGGCTTCGGGGATCTGATAGCCTTTGAGGGCATAGACTTTGCCGCGATCGGTGAAGAACAGGACGGTATCGTGCGTACGGGCGTTGAAGAGGAAGATCACCTCGTCCTCCTCCTTGGTCGCCATGCCGCTCACACCACGGCCGCCGCGGTTCTGAGCGCGGTAAGCCTCGACCGGCGTTTGTTTGATGTAGCCCTTCTCGGTGAGCGAGATGAGCACACTCTTGTCGGGGATCAACTCCTCGTCGTCGAAGTCCTCGCGCGCGTCCATGACGATGCGCGTGCGTCGTGCATCGCCATACTTCTCCCCCAGCTTGAGCGTGTCTTCCTTGATCAGGGCGAGGATCTTGGCAGGGTGAGCCAGCAGATCTTCGAGATAGGCGATGGTGCGCAGGCAGTCTTGATACTCATCCTCGATCTTCTGGCGCTCCAGGGCGGCCAGCCGGCGCAGTTGCATGTCCAGGATGGCCTGCGCCTGAACCTCGGTGAGCGTGAGTTGTTCGACCAGTTGCCCTTTGGCCGTTTCGGCGTCGGGCGCGTTGCGGATGATGCGGATGACTTCGTCGAGGAAGTTCAGGGCAATGCGCAAGCCCTCCAGGATGTGGGCACGCGCCCGCGTCTTGGCCAGGTCGAATTCGCTGCGGCGGCGAACGACTTCGCGACGATGCTCGATGAAGATAACCAGGGCACGCTTCAGGCTGAGCAGGCGCGGCTGCAGCCGACCGCTGTCGTCGGCCACCAGAGCCAGCGTCTGTACGCCGAAGGTGCTTTGGAGCGCCGTGTATTTGTACAGCCGGTTGAGCACGCGCGTCGGCTGAGCGCCACGTCGCAGTTCGATCACGATGCGCATACCGCGCCGGTCGCTCTCGTCGCGGATATCGCTGATTTCCTCGATGCGACCGTCGCGCACCAGGTCGGCGATGCGCTCGATCAACATCGCCTTGTTGACCTGATAGGGCAGCTCGGTGATGAGGATCTGGTTGCGCCCGCCGCGCATCTCCTCGATGGTGGCGACGCCGCGCATCACCAACCGGCCGTGGCCGGTGGCGTAGGCAGCGGCGATGCCCTCGCGGCCGATGATCAGGCCGCCGGTGGGGAAGTCCGGCCCAGGCACGATCTGCATCAAGTCGTCCACCGACACGTCGTCCAGGCGCTCCCAGTTGTCCACCAGGTAACCGATGGCGTTGCACAGCTCGTTCAGGTTGTGCGGCGGGATGTTGGTGGCCATGCCGACGGCGATGCCGGTCGCCCCGTTCAGCAACAAGTTGGGCAACGCCGACGGCAGCACGCTCGGCTCTTGCAGCGTGCCGTCGAAGTTATCCATCCAGTTGACGGTGTCTTTGTCCAGGTCGGCGAGCAGCTCCTCGGCGATGCGCGACAGGCGCGCCTCGGTGTAGCGCATCGCCGCCGGTGGATCGCCGTCCACGCTGCCGAAGTTGCCCTGGCCGTCAATCAGCGTGTAGCGGATGGAGAAGTCCTGCGCCATGCGCGCCAGCGCTTCGTACACGCTGCCGTCGCCGTGCGGATGGTATTTGCCCAGCACGTCGCCGACCACGCGCGCGCTCTTGCGATAAGGGGCCGAAGCACGCGCGCCGGTGTCGTACATGACGTAGAGGATGCGGCGCTGCACCGGCTTGAGGCCATCGCGCGCATCGGGTAACGCGCGCGAGACGATCACGCTCATCGCGTAATCGAGATACGCGCTGCGCATCTCGCGATCTATGTCTGCGTCGCGGATCCGGCCGTAGGTGGGTTCGATGACCTCAGCGCCCACCTCGGGCGTGGGAAGGGTGCCGTCGTTGTCCGTGCTGGTGTTGATTTCGCTCACGTCTGCGTACTACGCTCCTTGCCGCCTTCGGGCTGAGGTTGCAGTGGCGCACCGAAGTCGGCTTGCCGGGCTCGCTGTTTTATGAGGCGTCAACCCATAAGCAAGCTTTATGCAATTATACCTTTCAACCAGTCAACTTTTCGCCGCGGCGACGCACAAACCCCGGCATCTTGCGCCCACAGGGGCGCGAGACGCCGTCCGGCACATGACTCGGCGATCGGTCGGCGATACGATGGCCACGCGGACGGCGCACGCCCAGAGCCGTATCCTATAATCCCCTGGCATGGCTGGCACGAAGATTCAGCGCTGGATGCACAGCGGCGCGCGCGCGGCACGTTATGGGTTATGCGCAGCATTGTGCGCCGTCGTGATGGCCGCGCCCGGCGCAGCGAGCGCCCAGGCGCCTGGTCCCAATCTGCTGAAGAACCCGAGCTTCGACTGGCCGGCGCAGACCAACGGCGACTTGTGCGCCCCCGGCTGGCAGAAGGACAACGCCATCACCCCACATGAATGGATGGCGTTCTGGACGTGCAAGAGCGGCGAAGAGTTGAACCAGGACCTGGTCAATCGCTCGCCGGAGTTCCGTGTGATGACGGTGGACATCGCCGCCGACCGCGTGCGCAGTTATCCCACCAGCGCAAGTTTCTTCAACTATCGCTCGATCAACCGCTCGGCGGGCCTGTATCAGATCGTGAGTGGCATCACGCCCGGCACCCGACTGCGCTTCAGCGTCTGGGTGAACCTGCTCACCACCAACTCCGACGTGCTGCCGCTGAGCTCATCGCGCCAGCCTGGAGGGCTGCGCGCCCGCGCCTGCATCCACACCACCGGCAACATCCTGCTCACCCCGAACTTCAGCGACCCGGCTGTAGTATGCGGCAACTGGATACAGCCGTATGATACCTGGGGCGAGGCAGTCGTGGAAGCGACTGCCGCCGCTAACGTCGTCGCGGTCGTGATTGACTCGACGGCCGAATACCCCGTCATTCACAACGACGTGCATGTGGACGACGCCTCGCTGACGGTGGTGGGCGGCAATCCAGCTCCGGCGGTCAGCGCACCCTCTCAGCCATCGCCGGCATCCTCGCCCGGCACCCAGCCGGCAACCGCGGCAACGCCAGGTGTAGTGGTGAAGACACCGACGGCCAACGTGCGTGCCGCCCCCAGCTTCAGCGGCGCGATCATCACCTCGGCGCCACAGGGCACGACGTTCGCCGTGCGTGCCTACACCGCCGACCGCGAATGGTGGCAGATCGAGTTCAGCGGCGCGCAGGGTGGCCTGGCTTACATCCACAACTCGGTGGTGACGCCGAACGCTGCTGCGCAGGCGGCCCTCACCGGCAGCGCTACAACTGCCCAACAACCGGCGGCGCCGACGCAGACCATCGTCGGCGCGCCGGCGCAGGTGGTGGTGAACACCGGCGGCGGCCGTCTGAACGTCCGCGCCATACCAGCGACCAACGGCCAAATCCTCGGCCGCGTGCAAAACGGCGCCAGCCTGGAAGTGAAGGGCATCTCGCCCGACAAACAGTGGTGGCGCATCACCTACTCCGGCGGCGCAGACGGCACCGCCTGGGTGATGGCCCAGTATGTCATCCCGAACGCGGCAGCCAAACAACTGGCCGGCTTGCCCTAAAGGAACATCGCGAGATCGCCACCGGTCGGTGAGTTTGGCAGGACGAACCCAGCCGCCCAGGCCCGGGTCCCGCTCGCCGGACACCCCTCACGGGCGATACAGCCCAACCTGAACGCCGCGAAAGGACTGGCTATCGAGCGTCGTCAACGCCTCGTCGAACCAGCGCCGCACTAGGCCACGCTGGTCCCACATCGCAGCTTCGGACTCGAACAACCAGACGCGCGATGCCGAGGACGTCAGGTCATGCATGGCCCGCGCCACATCTTCCGGCGACATGCCGTGGTTGGTGAACGGCGCCTCGATCGCCTGTATGCCATCCCAGGGATAGCCAAACTGATCGGCGTAGTAGGCGAAGCTGTGCTGCGCGTAGGGGATCTGGAAGACGATCGCATCGCCAGGTTGAGCGTGTCGCACCACGTAGGCCACCGCGCCGCGCAAGTCGGGGCGGATCGGGTGGACGATCTGTGCCGCCACGCCGACCAGGCCAACCAGACTGACCGCAGCCAGCGCCAGCTTCGCTGCGAAGCGGCCAACGCATCCCTCGGCGAACAATCGGTCCAATCCGATGGCGACGAGCAGATAGAGCGCAGGCGCCGACCACAGCACATAGCGCGGCAGGAAGATCGGCAGCCGCAACGAGATGAGGAACACCATCAGCGTCGGCAAGAGCAACCAGCCCAGCGTCGCCAGTTGCAGGCACAACGCTCCGGCCGCAGCCGCGTCTTCCGTTGCGCGCCGAGCCCTCATCACCAGGCCGAAGGCAACCAGCATCAGACCGCACGCGATAGCGATCCGGCGGACGAGCGAGACGGTATCCTCGTTCACAGCCGGTAGCAACAACGGCGCCTGACCGTTCAGGCCGAATGCCCAATTCGACGCGAGCACCCAGGCGATCTGATCGAGAGGATAGAAGCGATGGCCGATGTCACCGCCGCGCAACAGAACCGGCGCCTGCCAAACCAGCAAGGGCAGGTAGGGCAACGTGAGCAAGGCAAGGGCAATTGCACCGGCAGCGAGATGCCGCCGCGAGGCCGGCCACAACGCGAGGAAGAACAGCCCGGCGATCGGCAAAAACAGCGGAGACAGGACGTGTATGTAGAAGCTGAAGCTGGTAGCGAGGACGAAGGCCGCCCATCCGATGAGCGGATGCCCGAACGATGGATCGTTCGCCCGCAGAAGGGCATACAGCGCGAGGGCCAACAGCATCGGCTGCAACGAATACATCTTGCCCTCACCTGCATACCAGATCAGCACCGGCGAGATCGCTGACAGCCACGCCGCAATCAATGCCGTGCGCCGGCCGAACATGTGCCGGCCCAGGACATAGACCAGGGCAACGAGCGCGACGCCGCAGACGAGCGACAAATAGCGCAGCGCGAAGTCGCTCACGCCGGCCAGCGAGAGCCAACCACGCAGCAAGAGGTGATACAGCGGGCCGTTGAAGCCAGTGGCAGTAAAGCTGGCGAAGAGGCTGTCCAGCGGCTGGAGGGCGAAACGAATCGAATCCACCTCATCGCGCCACAGGCTCTCGCCAGTCAGGTTGACGATGCGCAGGACAAAAGCGACGAGCAGGACGAGCAGGGGCGTTGCGCGCGAATCGAACGATCTCAACTCGCCGTCCATTTTAGACACGACCTCCCACGCGCCCACGTCGCGTCGCCTACAATGTCGCTGCCATGACAATCAAGGTTCTCCTCGACACCGACATCGGCTCCGACATAGACGATGCCGTGTGCCTGGCATATCTGCTGGCGCGATCGGATTGTGAGCTGCTGGGCATCACCACCGTGAGCGGCCAGCCGGAGCGTCGCGCCATGATGGCCAGCGCCCAGTGCAAAGTCGCCAATCGAGATGTGCCGATCTTCCCTGGCGCGGCCGAACCACTCCTCGTCGAGTCGCGCCAGCCCACAGCGCCGCAGGCCGACGCACTCTCGCGCTGGCCGCACGAGACGCGCTTTTCACACGGCGAGGCCGTCGAATTCCTGCGTCAGGTCATCCGCCGGCATCCCGGCGAGGTCACCCTGCTGACCATCGGCCCGCTCACCAACATCGCCCTGCTGTTCAAGGCCGACCCGGAGATCCCCACCCTGTTGAAAGGCATGGTGAGCATGGGCGGGTTGTTCGACCCGGCACGCACGCGCAACTGGCGCGGGGGCAAGTGGGAGTGGAACATCTACTGCGACCCCCATGCCGCGGCCATCGTCTACCGCACGCCGGTGGCTATCCATCGCAGCATCGGGCTGGACGTGACCACGCAGGTGACGATGGACGCCGCCGAGGTGCGCCGCCGCTTCCAGACGCCGCTCCTGCAGCCGGTGCTCGACTTCGCCGAAGTCTGGTTTCGCAACACCGACAAGATCACCTTCCACGACCCTCTGGCTGCGACGACGATCTTCGACGAGGGCATCTGCACGTTCGAGCGCGGTGTAGTGGATGTCGAACTGCACGACCCCGACGCCTTCGCCGTCACGCGCTGGTCGCCAGGCACCGTCGGGCGGCACGAGGTTGCAACGCGCGTGGACACAGCGCGGTTCTTCGAGGCATACTTCGGAGCATTCGCCTGATTCCACCATGCGCCGACGAAGCCCGCGGCGCAGCCGATAGCTTCCCGAGGCGTCCGTATAATCGCGATGATGTCACCGGAACTCGCATCGCTCTCGCTCGACGAACAGGTCGCACTGCTGATGCAAGGCACCAGCTACGGCGACCAGACGCTGGCACGCAATATGGCCAGCGAGCTGTATGAGCGGCTGAAGGAAGGCCGGCCGCTGCGCGTATATTGCGGCTTCGACCCACGCACCAGCGACCTGCACCTCGGCCACACCATCCCGATGCGCAAATTGCGCCAGTTCCAGGAACTCGGCCATGAGGTCACGTTCCTGATTGGCAACTACACCAGTCTGCTTGGCGATCCATCGGACAAGGACAGGCTGCGCCCGATGCTCACTGCCGAGCAGGTGGAAGCAAACGCGCGCACCTACGCCGAGCAGGCATTCAAGATCCTCGATCGGGAGAAGACGCGTATCCGTTACAACGCCGAGTGGCTGAGCGGGTTGTCCTTCCTCGACGTAATCAAGATCGCGCAGAACTTCACCGTGCAACAGTTCATGACGCGCGAGAACTTTGCGCTGCGCCTGGAGAAGGGCGAGCCGATCTACCTGCACGAGACGTTCTATGCGCTGATGCAGGCCTACGACGCAGTGGCCCAGGAGACCGACGTGCAGGTGGGTGGCAGCGACCAGTTGTTCAACATCATTACCGCCGGCCGCAAGCTGCAAGAGGCGATGGGCCAGCGACCGCAGATCGGCATCATCATGGGCATTCTGCCGGGCACCGACGGCGTGGTGAAGATGTCCAAGTCACTCGGGAACCACATCCCCATCTTCGCGCCGCCGGAGGACATGTACGGCAAGGTGATGTCCATCCCCGACAGCGCACTCATCCCCTACTTCGAGCTGGCCACGCGCTATACACCGCCGATGATCGAGGATGTGAAGCACCGGTTGGCCAGCGGCGTCAACCCACGTGATGTGAAGATGGAACTGGCCCGCGAGATCGTCAGCATCTTCCATAGCCCGCAGGACGCCGAATACGCCGAGTCACAATTCATCTCGGTCTTCCAGAAGAAGGGTCTGCCCGACGATATGCCGGAGTTCGCAGTGACCGACCGCATGAACGTGGTGGACGTGATGGTCGCCCTCAAATTCGCTGCATCCAAGGGTGAGGCCAAGCGGCTGATCAGCGGCGGCGGTGTATACCTGGATGGCCGCACGGTAGCCGACCCAAATGAAGCGCCTGCGCCCCCTCAGATCCTGCAGGTCGGCAAGCGGCGGTTTGCCAGGCTGGTCAAGGCGTGAACTGCGCCATCGTCGTCGGCGTGACAGCAGCGGCAAGACCACGCCGGCGCGGCACCCACCGGGTCGGATGGCTTGTCGGTGGTGGGTAACCGGATCCCTGCCTGCGCAAGAATGACAATGACCAACCTCACCCACTCTCATCCCACATTCACCGGCCACATCGGCGTCGCCCGGCGCGACATTACCCCGCCGATCGGCATCTACAACCGCAACTGGGGCGCAGCAACGAGCGAGGTCGCGGCCGGAATCCACCGCCCGCTCGCAGCAACTGCGCTCGCGTTGAAGCGCGACTCAGGTGATGGGCAACCGCTCGTGTTGCTCTCGCTCGATCTCGGCTGGTGGCGAACGAGCGAGGATGAATGGGACGTGCGCAGCGCCGTCCTCGGCGCGCTCGGAGTGGACGACGGCTGCGTCCTGCTCCACCTCACGCACACGCATGCCGGGCCGAGCATCTGCCGCGAAGACGCCGACCGACCCGGCGGCCATCTCATCGGGGGATACCTCGACCACGTGAAGGCCGCGTGTGTCGAAGCCGCGCGCGAAGCCGTGCACAACGCTGCGCCCGCGACGCTCGCCTGGGCGTATGGGAAGTGCACGCTGGCCTGCAACCGTGACCTGCCCGACCCCAGCGCCGGGCGGATCGTGTGCGGCTTCAACCCGAATCTGGCCGCCGACGATACGCTGCTGCTCGGCCGCGTGACGAACGCCGACGGCCGGATCCTCGCCACGCTGGTGAACTATGCCATGCATCCAGTCACGTTGGCCTGGCAAAACGAGTTGATTTCGCCCGATTTCGTCGGCGCGATGCGCGAGGTGGTCGAGGCCTACACCAACGATGCCCCCTGCCTGTTTTTGCAAGGTGCATCGGGTGAACTCGCGCCGATGGAAGAGTACACCGGCGATGTGGACATCGCCGACAAGAACGGCCGCGCGCTCGGCTTTGCCGCACTCGCGACGCTGGAGGGCATGCTGCCGCCAGGCAAGCGCCTGCGCTATGCCGGGGTCGTCGAATCGGGCGCACCGCTCGCGACCTGGGAACTCGACGACGCACCCCGGGCCGATTGCCTGGACGCACGGACGATCGCGATCGAAATCCCGCTCAAGCGCGATCTACCCACGCTGGCCGAAATCGAAGCTCAGCAAGCGAAGGCAACCGACGCTTACATGCTCGAGCGTCTGCGCCGAAAACACCGCCTGCGCCGCACCATCGGCGATGGGCTCGCGACGCGACAGACGATGTGGCTATGGCGAGTGGGCGAGGCATTGATCGTGGCCGGTCCGAACGAGGCTTACTCCGCGCTGCAAGTCGAGCTGCGCCGTCGGTTTGCGCCGCGCGCCATCGCCGTGCTGAACATCACCAATGGCGGATATGCCTATCTTCCGCCGCGCGAGATGTATGAGCGCGACCAGTATCAGGTGTGGCAGACACCCTTTGCGGCCGGTTGTCTGGAACGCACGATCGAGGCCTGCGCAAACGCCATCGCCGAAATGTTGGCCCGATGACACCCACTCGCAGGCCGGTCGCGCGCCGGCGCGGGCGTAGATTTGGGATAATCGAGTCGCACAGCGCACGGGTCGTGCATCAATGAGTCTTTATCTGTCCGTCGTGATCCCTGCATACAACGAGGCCGCCAACATCCGATCAGGATCGCTGACTTCCGTATACGGCTACCTGTCTGCACAGCCCTACGCCTACGAAGTGATCGTCGTTGACGATGGCAGCACGGACGAGACGGCTGCGCTTGCCGAAGCATTCGCATCGCAGCACCGTGGCTTCCGCGTCATCCGCAACCCCCATCGCGGCAAAGCGTTCACCGTCGCCACCGGGCTGCGCGCTGCGCGCGGTGAGATCGTGCTGTTCACCGACATGGATCAGGCCACGCCGATTCAAGAGACGGCGAAGCTGCTTCCCTGGTACGATCAGGGCTACGACGTGGTGATTGGCTCGCGTGGGACGTATCGGCGCAACGCCCCGCTATGGCGCAAGTTCATGTCGCGCAGTCAGATCCTGCTGCGCAACCTGATCCTCGGCTTCCGGGACATCACCGACACTCAGTGCGGTTTCAAATCGTTCCGCGGCAGCGCAGTGAAGCCCATCCTGGACCACCTGCACCTGTACGACTTCGCGAACCACGCCGAGGTGCAGGGGGCCACGGTGACCGCCGGCTTCGACGTGGAGGTGTTGTTCGTCGCTCAACGGCTGGGCTATCGCGTCAAGGAAGTGCAGGTGGCGTGGGACTACCGACACTCGCGGCGCGTGAACCTGCTGAGGGACAGCCTGCGCGGCGTGCGCGAGCTGATCGAGATCCGCGCAGCAGATTTGAAAGGAGCCTACGCCAGGAGGTGATCGGTGACCGATCCCCGCGCGTCGCACATCGGCGCCCCGGCAACGACGGTGGACGTCCTCGGTTTGGGCGCAACCGCAGTTGACCACCTGATCTACGTGCCGACCTATCCGCCGCCGAACGTGAAATCGTCCGTGTTGCGCAGCGAGCGACAATGCGGTGGATTGACTGCAACGGCGCTGGTGGCGGCGGCACGGCTGGGCGCGCGCTGCGCCTACGCCGGCCGGCTCGGCCGCGACGACGCCTCACAGTTCGTCGCTGCGACGCTGCAACGCGAGGGCATTGACCTGTCGCCGCTCGTCGTGTGCGACGACGCCGGCCCGATCCGTTCGACGATCATCGTCGGCACCGACCGCGGCACCCGCAACATCTTCCCCGAACATCCGGCGTTGTGCGGCGCCCACCCCGACCTGCCCCCGGCCGGGGTCATCCGCAGCGCGCGCGCTCTGTTCGTGGATCACGTCGGCGTCGAGGGCATGATCCGCGCAGCGCAGATCGCCCGCGCTGCTGGCATCCCAGTGGTCAGCGACGTCGAGCGCGATCTACCTGGTTGTCGCGAGCTGCTGGCCCTGGTGGATCACGTGGTGATGAGCTGGGAGTTCGCGCACACGCTCACCGGCGCCGACTCGCCCACGGAGGCCGTGCGCCGGCTTTGGACGGCCGACCGCGCGCTGGTCGCCGTGACCTGCGGCGAGGATGGTTGCTACTTCAGCGAGGATGGCAGGAGCGTGCATCACCAGCCGGCCTTTCGCGTCGAGGTGGTGGACACGACCGGTTGTGGCGATGTGTTCCACGGTGCGTATTGCGCGGCGCTGGTGAAGGGCATGAATGCGGCCGAGCGCATTCGCTTCGCTTCGGCCGCCGCCGCATTGAAGGCTACGCAACCCGGCGGTCAGGCCGGCGCACCGACGCTGGAACGAACCCTTCGATTTCTGGGTGGACGATGACGCTGGATCCCAGGCCGGCATGTCAACACGTTGGCAGCGGGCCGAACTTGCCGGCGCGTGTTGGAAGGCCTATATTCGGCTCGCTATGAAATCCCCCTGGTTCGACGAAAACGGGAAGCTCGTCCGACGACCGCTGGGCACGACCGGCCTGATGGTCACGCCCATCTGCATCGGCTGCGCTCCGCTGGGCAACATGCCGGAGACCTTCGCCTACGAAGTGGCCGAAGAACAGGCCCTGGCCACCGTGCGCGCTGCGTTCAACAGCCCAATCAACTTCCTCGACACCGCCTACTCCTACGGTGACGGCGAGAGTGAGCGCCGCATCGGGCTGGTGTTGAAGGAGCTCGGCGGGCGCGTGCCGGATGGCTATGTGCTGGCCACCAAGGCCGACCGACACCTGCAGACTGGCGAGTTCACCGGCGCGCAGATGCGCCGCTCGGTGGAGCGCAGCCTGCGATTGCTTGGCCTGGACAGGCTTCAACTCGTCCACTTGCACGATCCGGAGCACACCACCTTTGAGAACGTCATGTCACCCGGCGGGCCGCTGGAGGTGCTGCAGCAAATGCAACGCGAAGGGTTGATCGAGCACCTCGGCGTGGCCGGCGGGCCGATCGACATGGAGATCCAATACGTCGCCACCGGCGCGTTCAGCGTGGTGATCACGCACAACCGCTACACGTTGCTCAACCGCGTGGCCGAACCGCTCATCGCATTCGCGCACGAACGGGGCGTGGCCGTGCTGAACGCGGCGCCCTACGGCAGCGGCATCCTGGCCAAGGGGCCCGGCGCGTATCCGCGCTATGCCTATGGTGAAGCCGACGCTGATTTGGTGGAGCGCGCCCGCCAGATGGAGGCGGCCTGCGCGCGTTACGGCGTGCCGCTGGCTGCAGCAGCGCTGCAATTCTCACTGCGCGACCCGCGCATCACATCCACCATCATCGGCATGAGCAAACCAGAGCGCATTCAGCAGACGCTCGAACTGGCCGCGGTGCCCATCCCAGACGCACTCTGGCCGGAGCTGGATGCGCTGGCTGCACCCCCACGCGAGCTCTGAGGCCCAGAGTAAGTGAAGGCAATGCCTTCGCTTACTCATCCCAGCCGACCGAACTCTTTCTCGATCTGCTTCAGGCCGACGTAGATCATGGTTGGACGACCGTGAGGGCAGGTGCGCGGCGATTCGCACGCTTCGAGGTCGCGCACCAGTGCCTGCATCTCGGCGAAAGACAACACACGTCCGGCCTTGATCGCCATGCGCTTGCACACGCGCCGCAACACGCGCGCCTCCAGGTCGCGACGCAGGGCGACGTCGCCCATCTCCAGGTCGGCCACGATCTCGCGCATGGCGGCCGCGATGTCGTCCTGGATCATCAACGCCGGCACCGTGCGCACCAGGAAGGTGTTGTTACCGAACGGCTCGATCTCGAAGCCGAGCTCGCGCAACATGTCGAGCTGGCCGTCGAGCAAATAGGCGCTCTCGGCAGGGATGGTCACCGGCACGGGGTCGAGCAGCGCCTGCGATGGCAGCGCGCCGAGTTCGTGCTGGGCCAGCACACGCTCCCACAGCACGCGCTCGTGCGCCGCGTGCTGGTCTATCAAATACAGGCCTTCCGGACCCTCGGCCAGGATGTAGCTCTCGGCGAGCTGGCCCAGGATGCGCAGCGCAGGCAGGTTTCGACGCCCCTCGCCGCCAGTCTGCGCTGCCGGCTCTCCGGGCTCGACCCTCTGCGCCTCACTGTTCGACTCACGGCCAGCCATAGCCCAGCGTGGGATGCCAACCCGCGCCCATGCCTCGCTGCCGGATAGCTGAATTTGATCGCCCGAAGCGGCGGGCCGAGTGGTGGCGGTCGAAGGCCGGGATTCGTCGGCCGGCGCAGCCGGGAGCGGCGAGTCATCGGTCGGACCTCGACCAAAGACCGAAGGCGGCTCCGGCGGCGTCAGATTGTCCAGCAGGGCGCGTCGCACAGCGCGCTGCACGGCGCCGAACACAGCATCGGCGTCGCGAAAGCGCACTTCGGCCTTGGCCGGATGGACGTTCACATCTACGTCGGCAGGCGGCAGGCTCACCATGACCACGGCCACCGGATAGCGCCCCGTCATCAGCAAAGTGTGATAAGCCTGGACGACGGCGTGACTGAGCCTGGCATCCTGCACCGGACGGCCGTTCACGAACAGCGTGATCTTGCTGCGGTTGGCGTGGTCGAGCGCAGGCAGAGCGACATACCCACTGACGCTGATGGTGGATCGAGCGTCGCCGCCCGATTCTCCGCCCTTCGCCGCCCAATCGCCGACCGCGACCATCTGCGCCGCGGCGTCCGCGCCATACACCTCGATCAGCACATCGCGCAGGTCGCCCGTGCCCAGCGACTGGAAGCTCTGCCGGCCGTCGTGGACGAGGGTGAAGCGGATGTGAGGATAGGCCAGCGCGTAGCGCGTGACGACGCCGTCAATGTGCCCGCGCTCGGTCTGCGTGGATTTGAGGAACTTCAGACGCGCCGGCACGCGCGAGAACAGATGCTCGACCGTCATGGTCGTGCCGGGCGGGCGGCCGATGCGTTCCTCGGCAACCAATCGTCCACCGTCGAATCGCAGCAGCGTGCCGTTGGCTTCGCCGGCATAGCGGGTGATGCAGGTGACCTGGCTGACCGAAGCAATGCTGGCCAGCGCTTCGCCGCGAAAGCCCAGCGTGTGAATCGCGGCCAAATCGTCCGCGCTGGAGAGCTTGCTGGTGGCGTGATGCTGGAACGCCAACGCCGCTTCGACGGCGGGGATGCCGCTGCCGTTGTCGGTGACGCGGATCAGTCGCTTACCACCCTCGGCGCACTCGACGCGAATGTCGGTCGCGCCGGCGTCGATCGCGTTCTCGACCAGTTCCTTGACTACCGACGCAGGGCGCTCCACCACCTCGCCGGCGGCGATGCGAGCGACGAGCGCATCGGACAGAATGCGAATAGGCATGCTGGATCAGGCAATACGGGGCGAGCCTTGCGACTCGCGCATCGGCATTGTAACGTGGCCGATCCAGGTGCATGCACGTGTGGACCGCGCGGCAGGGCAACCGGGCGCGCGCAGAACGACGACCTTGCTTCACCCTCCCGCATTCGCGAGGCGAAAGTCTCGCACATCCAGTTGCAGGCGCGATTCGCCGTTCCACTCGTTCACATCGAACTGGCAGGCCAGGTCAACCCGAGCGCCGACGGGCAACGCATCCATGCGGTCGCCCATGCGCCAGGCGATGGCGTCCCACACCACGCGTCGCGCATCCAACAGGCGAAGCTGAAGGTGAGGCGGCTGTCCGGCGCCGTCGGGCCGCCCCACTCGCCGCCGGTCGCTCACCGTTGCGTTGCGCACGACGAATGTGGGCCTGGGGTTACCCTGACCATGTGGCTCGAGCCGTTGCAATTCGACGATCGCACGCTGGTCTACGTCCGCCAGATCAACCTCGGCGTCGGCCTGGATGACGCGGGTCCAGCCGCCGGCCGGCTGCTGACGCCTGGCGATCTCGATCAGGCGATCGCGCAGGGCTTCCAGCGCGTCTGCGCGCGCCGTGAAGCCGGCAGCCGCCTCATGGCCGCCGTGCTTGAGGAGCAGATGCCGACATTCGTCGAGGGCTGCGGTGATGTGGAACTCGCCGACGCTGCGACACGAGCCGCGCGCCTCATCGCCGTTGATGTTCACGATGACGGTCGGCCGGTGATACTTCTCGACCAGCCGCGCCGCCGCCAACCCGAGCACGCCGACGTGATAATCGGGCGATGCAGCGAACAACACTGGCAGGGCCGCTTCATCCGCTCCGCTGCCTGCGTGCGCCTGCACCGCCTGACGATCTGCCTGCTCGGCGACAGCCACCGTGATGTCCTGGCGCTCGGCGTTACGCCGGTCGAGTTCCCGGGCCAACTCGTCGGCGCGGACGGGATCGTCGCACATGAGCAGATCGTAGGCTACTTGCGCGCTCTCCAGGCGGCCGGCCGCATTCAGGCGCGGTCCAAGCGCAAAGCCGATCCGACCGGCGTTGACCGATCCGACCTTCAGGCCAGATGCCCGAATGAGGGCTTGCACGCCGACCCGCGGCTGGTTGTTGATCCGCTCCAGGCCGGCCCGCACGAGCGCGCGGTTCTCCTCGATGAGCGGCACGACATCCGAGACAGTGCCGATGGCGACCAGGTCGAGCAGCGAGGCTTCGGTCATATCGCCGCGCAACAATCCGGCGCCGCGCGCCGTGCGCAGCAGGCACTGCGCCAGGCGAAAGGCGACGCCGACGCCGGCCAGGTGCCTGGCGCTGCCGGCGTGGTCGGTGCGCTTGGGATCAATGACGGCAAAGGCATCCGGGACAGCACCATCCTCGAGCTCATGGTGATCGGTGACGATGAGATCCAGGCCGATCCTGCGCGCATGGTGCGCTTCGGCATGGGCGCGCGCACCACAGTCCACCGTGATCACCAGGCTCACACACTGCGCGCGCAGCGCGTCAAGCGCCTGTGCGTTCAGGCCGTAGCCCTCGTCGAAGCGATTGGGGATGTAGATCTGCACACGCGCGCCAAGCGCAGTCAACACGCGGACGAGCAACGCGCCGGCCGTGACGCCGTCACAGTCATAGTCGGCATAGACGGCAATCGCTTCACCGTTTGCCACCGCAGCGAGGATGCGCTCCACGGCGCGCGGCATATCCTGGAGCGCGAACGGATCCACGGGCGAGTATGGGCCGTTGAGGAAGGCCTGCGCTTTGGCTGGGTCGGTCAGGTTGCGCGCGTAGAGCACCTGCGCAATCAGGGGATGCAAATCGCGCAGAGCAGCGAAATAGGCTTCAGGGGCGCGCGGGGCAATTCTCCACTCGGCCATAGCGACGACGAGGCATGGTATACGACGAGGTTTACAATGCGCAAGTCGGAATCGTGACTTGCGCATCGGCATCACTTCGGGACTGACGCATGCTCGTATCTTGGAGGCCGAAGCGCTCTGCACGACCATCCGCGCGATCCGTGAGAAGTGCGTCGCTATGCCGGCCTGGGTCTACATCCTCATCGGAACGATTGCCGTCGGGCTGATCGGCCTGGTGTTGTACTGGCAACTCGTCGTCGCCGAGGGCGCGTACCTGGGCACGCGCATCGTAGCGCTGCTCTACGACTGGTTTGCCCCTCACTACGATCGGGTGAAGCAATATGACAAAACCAGCGACGCGATCGTGCTGGCCATGCCGATCATGCGACACCTGGCCCGACGACGCGCGATGACCGGTCATCCCTCATCGGCCGTCGTGCTGGACGTCGGCACCGGCACCGGCCGCTTGCCCGACGCGTTGCTCTCACAGTCGCGCTTTCGCGGCCACATCGTGGCGCTCGACGCCTCAGGACGCATGCTCAGCCTGGCAAAAGCCAAACTGGCCTCCCATGCAGATCGCATCACCTTTCTACAACGCGACGCACAACGCCTGCCGTTCGACGCAGATACGTTCGACGTGGTCACCTGCCTGGAAGCGCTCGAGTTCATGCGCGATTGGCGAGGGGCGGTGAAGGAGATGGTGCGTGTGCTCAAACCCGGCGGCCTGCTGATGGTGAGCAACCGCATCGGCCCCGACGCGTGGAAGCTGCCTGGCCGCGCGCTGCCCACTGAGGCGTTCGTGGCCTGGCTGAGCGAGCTGAACCTGCAGCAGGTACAGCCACAACGATGGCTGGTGGACTACGATCTGGTGATCGGCATCAAGGGATGAACAACCACAACAACCGGGAGCGAGCGCCTGCGACCTGCCCGGCTACGGGAAATGTGCAACATGCTTAACCGAGTTCTGGACTATGCCCATGAGCATTTGAGTGACTATCTGGACGCCTTGCTGGAGTACCTTGCCATCCCCAGCGTGAGCGCACAACCCGAGCACGAGCGCGATGTGAAGATGGCCGCGCTGTGGCTGTCGGAGCATCTGCGCGACGCTGGCCTGCGCGCCGAGGTAATGGCGACACGCGGCCATCCGGTCGTCTACGCCGAATGGTCGGGCCACGATCATCATCGCCCTACGGTGCTGATCTACGGTCACTACGACGTGCAGCCGGCCGAGCCTTTCGAACTGTGGCGCAGCGAGCCGTTCAAACCGACCATTCGCGATGGATACATCTACGCGCGGGGCGCAAACGACAACAAGGGCCAGCACATGGCGCACGTGAAAGCCGTCGCGTCCTACCTGCAAAGCGAGGGCACGCTCCCGGTCAACGTCAAGTTCCTCGTCGAAGGCGAGGAAGAGATCGGCAGCCCCAACCTCGGCGAGTTCATCGCATCACACCGCGACCTGATGGCCTGCGACTGCGTGATGATCAGCGATGGGGCGCTCTTCAGCCTCACGCAGCCCGTGTTGACCTATGGGCTGCGTGGGCTGGCCGGGTTCGAAGTGCAGGTGCGTTGTCTGGAGCGCGACGTACATTCCGGCCACTACGGCGGCAACGTGCAGAATCCCGCCTTCGCCCTGGCGCAGATCCTGGCCGCGCTCAAGGATGCGCACGGCCGGGTGACCGTGCCCGGCTTCTACGACGACGTGCGCACCCTGAGCGCCGAGGAGCGCGAGGCGCTCGCCCGCATCCCCTACGAAGAAGCAGACGTGATGCGCGAGACCGGCGCGCTGGCCGCCTTCGGCGAGCCAGGCTTCACCGTCAACGAACGCAAGGGGGCACGCCCAACGTTGGAGGTCAACGGGATGTGGAGCGGCTATACCGGCCCCGGCAGCAAGACGATCATCCCGGCGACGGCACACGCCAAGGTCACTTGCCGACTGGTGCCGAATCAGGACCCGGCCAGGGTGCTCCGGCTGGTGCAGGAAGCCATGCGCGCCGCTGCTCCGGTCGGGACGACGATCACCTTCGATGCCGAGCGCGGGACGCCGGCGTCGCTCGTGCCGCTAGACGCTCCCGAGATCCAGGCCGCAGTGCGCGCCGCCCAAGCCACCTACGGCCGGCCGCCGTTATATGAGTTGGAAGGCGGCTCCATCCCGGTCGTACACGACTTCCAAACCATGCTGGGCAAGCCGATCGCCCTGCTGGGCTTTGGCCTGCCAGACGACAACATCCACTCGCCGAACGAGCGGTTCGCCACCGCATGCTACGAGAAGGGCATCGAAGCGAGTATACGCTTCCTGGCGGAGCTATAGAGGGACGCGGGGCTTCCTGGCCGATCCGACTGGACGCCGCATCATCGCGCGCGGCAGTCTTGGACAGGCCGGCGATCAGCTCTGCGAATCCGGCCTGGCTGCAGACGGATTGGTGACCGGTGGCTCGGGAGTTGGTGTCGTGATGGCAGCGCCGATGCCCATCGTTCGCTTTTGTTCAGCCACCTGCTCCTTTGCCACGTGACAGGCCACCAGGTGGCCGGGCTTCAGCTCCTCCAGCGATGGCTCTACGGTCTTGCAAATGTCCACTGCGAACGGACAGCGCGTGTGGAAGCGGCAGCCGCTGGGCGGGTTGACCGGCGAGGGCACATCGCCTTGCAGGATCATGCGCTCGCGCTTGATCGTCGGATCGGGGATGGGGATGGCCGACAGCAGCGCCTTGGTGTAAGGGTGCAGCGGGTCACGGAAGAGCGTATCGCGATCGGTCAGCTCGACCATCTTGCCGAGGTACATTACGCCGACGCGATCGCTGATGTGTTCTACCACGCTCAGGTTGTGTGCGATGAAGAGGTAGGTCAGGCCGAATTCTGCCTGCAGATCCTTGAGAATGTTGAGCACCTGGGACTGGATGGACACGTCCAGCGCGGATACCGGCTCGTCGCACACGATGAACTTGGGGCGCAAGGCCAGCGCGCGGGCGATGCCGATGCGCTGGCGCTGGCCACCGGAGAACTCGTGCGGGTAGCGGCGGGCGTGATAGTCCTCCAGGCCGACCTTGCGCAACATCTCGATCACGATCTCGTTGCGCTTCTTGGCGTCGCGCATGCCGTGCACCAGCAACCCCTCGCCGACGCTCTCGCCCACCGGCATGCGCGGATCCAGCGACGAATAAGGATCCTGGAAGATGATCTGCATGTCCCGGCGCAGCGCCTTGAGCTGGCTGCTGTTCAACTTGAACACGTCTTGGCCCTCGAAGATCACCGAGCCGCCGGTGGCCGGCGTCAGGCGCAGGATCGTGCGACCGACCGTGGTCTTGCCGCAGCCCGACTCACCCACCAACCCCAGAGTCTCGCCCTTCTTGACCGTAAAGGACACGCCGTCCACGGCCTTGACGTGCGCAACCGTGCGCTGGAGGATGCCTCCCTTGATGGGGAAGTATTTCTGGAGGTTCTTGACCTCGAGCAGATCTTCTGTCTTATTGCCGTTTGTGCTCATGTCGGTGATCGCAGATTACAGTTTGGCTGTTACACGCCAAGTCAACAACGACCGGAGAACGATGACCGGTGAATCTCATCAATCGTAGAGCCATGTGCGCACCCAGTGGCCGGGCTTGACCTCGCGCAGGGGCGGCAACTCCACCTTGCAGCGCTCGCGCGCAGCGCCTTCGCAGATCTGGCAGCGTGGTTCGAAGCGGCAACCGGGCGGCGGGTTGAGCAGGTTCGGCACCGTGCCGGGGATCACGTCGAGGCGGTCGCGCACCTGACCAAGGACCGGGATCGAGCCGATCAGCCCTTTGGTGTAAGGATGCAGCGGGTTGGCGAACAGTTCCTTGACGTCGGCCTGCTCGACGACCTGGCCGGCGTACATCACCACCACGCGTTCGCACATCTCGGCCACCACGCCCAGGTCGTGCGTAATCAGCACGATCGAGGTGCCGGTCTTTTCCTTCAAATCGCGCATCAGGTCGAGGATCTGCGCCTGAATGGTGACGTCGAGCGCGGTGGTCGGCTCGTCGGCGATGAGCAGCTCCGGCGCACAAGCCAGCGCCATGGCGATCATCACGCGTTGGGCCTGGCCGCCGGAGATTTCGTGCGGGTAGGCATGAGCGCGTTTGGCCGGCTCGGGGATGCCCACCATTTTCAGCAGCTCGACAGCCCGCTTCCAGCCAGCCTCGCGGCCCAGATCCTGGTGGATGTTGAGCACCTCAGCCACCTGGTCGCCGATCTTGAACACAGGGTTCAGGCACGAGGTGGGCTGCTGGAAGATCATCGAGATGCGGTTGCCGCGGATCTTGGTCATCTCGCGCTCGGGCAGATCGAGCAGGTTGACACCGTCGAAGACGATCCGCCCTTCGACGATCTTCCCCGGCGGGCTGATCAGGCGCATGATCGAGAGCGAGGTGACGCTCTTGCCACAGCCGGACTCGCCGACGATGCCGAGCGTCTCGCCTCGTCTGACGTACAGATCCACGCCGTCCACGGCTTTGACCACGCCGTCTTCGGTGTAGAAATAGGTCTTCAGACCCTGGATATCGAGCATCAGGTCGCTCAACTGGCCATTGCCGGTACCAGTCGAGGCCGTCGCTGTGCCGACTGCAGCGTTCGCACTCATTGCAGGTTTTCTTGCCTCCTCATTCTCTCAAGTCTCGATCTCGTGTCTACCGGTGCACACACCGTCGTGTGCTTGCACACGCAAGCGTCGCTGGCGCATCATCCGTCTGACCTCATCCTTCCCATCTCCGCAACAGACACCGCGCCAAGACTAGCGCGCGGACAGATTTCGTCGTCACAGGCCATCACATCTTCAATCGCGGGTCGAGCGCATCGCGCAAGCCATCGCCGATGAAGTTGAACGCCAGCGAACATAGCACTACCGGGATGCCGGGGATGAGCGGCGCCCAGGGGTGGGTCAGCATGAACTGGGTGGAGAAGTTGAGCATGTTGCCCCACGTCGGGGTGGGGTCGGTGATACCGAGGCCCAGGAAGCTCAGCGCGACCTCGGCGGTCAGGCCATCGGCCAGTGCGAGCGTATAGCCCACGATCAAGGGTGGGAAGGCATTCGGCACCACATGCCGCGAAATGATCCGGAAGTTGTTCGCCCCCAGCGAGCGTGCCGACTCGATGAAGTCGCGTTCGCGCACCGAAAACACCATGCCGCGCATCAGGCGCGCCGCACCGGTCCAGCCGAACAAGGTGATGACGAAGATCACCACCAGCACGCTGCGCGACTCCTTCTGCGGGTCAATCAGCATGATCGCGCTGACGAAGTTCACCAGAAAGTCGGGGAATGGCAGCAGCTTGGGATCCTGATTCAGGACGGAAGCCAGGATGAGCAAGATCGGGAAGGTGGGAATGGCCGACATGAACTCCAGGACGCGCATGAGGATGCCATCAATGATGCCCCGGTAGTAGCCGGCCAATGCACCGACCGTCATGCCGATCAGCGTGCTCAGCGTAGCCACGATGATGGCGACGCTGAGGGTGATGCGGGCGGCGTAAAGCAGTCGCGTGAAGGTGTCGCGCCCGATGTGGTCGGTGCCCAGCACATGGAGCTTTCCGGTCGTCGCATCCCGCGTCATCGGCGGTGAGAAACGCATCGTCGGGTTGACAGCATCGCGTGGAAAGGGTGCGATCAACGGCGTGATCAACGATGCGACGAAGATGATGACGATGAACGTGAGCGAGACGATCGCCAGGCGATGTTTGCGAAAGCGGCGCAGGACGATCGTCCACTGACCTTCCGGCTTGGCCAGGGTGACCGGCTTCGTGGTTGCTGCCTCAACGCTGGCGGTTGCTGTTGCCATCTGTGGCCTCCTGTTTCGCTTACCTCACCCGCTACGACAACCGGATGCGCGGATCCACCACGGTGTAAAGCACATCCGAGAGCAGATAGCCGATCAACACCAGGAAGGTCGAGATCAGGATGAAGCCAATCGCCACGTTGTAATCACCCGCGACGAGCGAAGCTACGAACAGGCGTCCCATGCCCGGATAGTTGAACACGCTCTCAGTGATGATGGCCCCGCCGAACAAGGCCGGCAACACACCGGCCAGCAGGGTCACGAACGGAATGAGCGCGTTGCGCATGGCATGCTTCACGATCACGACGCGTTCAATCAACCCTTTGGCGCGCGCCGTGCGCACGTAATCCTGGCGCAGCACTTCCAACATCGAAGAGCGGATGAAGCGACTCCACTGCGCCAGGTTGAAGATAGTCAACACCATCACCGGCAACACCAGATGCCACAGCCGGTCGAGGAACGAACCCGCTTTGATCGTGCCGAAGATTGGCACCACCGTGTCGCGGGCCGACTCGGCAGCGCCGGCCGGGAGGTAGGGCAATCCCGCCTCCTTGAAGAGGATGGCGAAGATCAGGATGCCCATGATGCCCATGAACAACGTCGGCATGCCCGAGCCGATGAAAGCCAGCGTAGTGACGGTGTAGTCGAAGCGCGAATATTGTTTCACCGCCGAGGCGATGCCGATTGGGACGGCGATCATGATGGACAGGAAGGTGGAGATGCCCATCAGCAGCAGCGTGTTGATGATGCGACTCTCGAACAGGCGCATCACCGGTTGCTCGCGCAGAATCTGCGTGGACCGACCGAAGTCGAGCGCTACGATACCGTTGCTGACCGGACGGCCGACCAGGTCTCGCAGGAACACCGGCTTCTCACAGTCCACCTCGACCACACGACCATCCGGATAGACGAGCTGCGCGCGCCCCTCCTTCAGACAGCCGACCTGCAGATCGCTGAAATACGGTTGGCCACCGATCTCGATCGGGCCGCGGGGATGACCGACCAGCCAGCGGGTGAATCGCGGGATCAGGAAGATATCCAGGTCATAGCGTTTCATCGTCCGCTCGATCAAGTCGAGGTCTTTGCGCATCGTCGTGCTCTGCATCGCATAGATTTCCTGCAGAGGGCCACCCGGCGCGATGCTCAGCAGGATGAACGACACGAATGCGACGATGAACGCCATCACCACGATCACGAATAATCTGCGAATCAGATACGTCGCCAAATAGATCCTCCCTCAATCGAACTCAGGACCGAGTCTGTTAGAAAAGCCGAGCATCGCGCACGACATCTCGTAATTTGCAATACCTGATCGTCCGAGAGTCCTGGCGGTCCTCCCCGCTCGCGACCCATAGCTCATCGCGCTACGCACACTCCATAATCTAAAAAACCAGATTGCTGAATCTCGTATAAATCATGGTCGTTCTGCACGTCATGCCCACGCAGGCAGGCGTCCAGACTAAACACCCAGTCGAGCCCAGATCCCCGCGCCCTCTGCGATGGCCTTCAGCTTGCGCGAGAATGACGGTGCGCACTCCGACGTAGTGAACAGGACTTATTCAAAATTCATTAACTGACTGTGATGTATTGTATAGAAACTGAGTAGCCCCAGAGCGGGGCTACTCAGTTTTCGTCCGAAATTCACGCCATCGAACGATCAACGACGCATTCTACCGAACGTTGAGGTTGAAGTCGGCATGCTCCCAGGTCGGGCTGGCGATCGGCTCGGCGTTGATCTTGCCGGCTTGCGCCTCCTTGATCACCGTCTCGAGCTCCTGGCCTGCGCCGATGACTTCCTTACCGACGATGTCCACCGTGCCTTGCAGCAGGGCGGCCACCGCGCCGGCCGGGTTGGCGTCGAAGATCTGGATGACGATTTCATCGGTCTTCGGCGCGCCCAGGTGGAAGTCGGGGAAGGCCTTCAGCGTGATCTTCGAGCCCTTCTCCCAGCTCTCGAGCGCGAACGGGCCGGTGCCGAGTGGTCGCTCCGTCAGCTCGGGCAGGTTCTTGAAGTCCTTGGGCGGCACTTCGGCCAGCGTCTTGCCCTTGTACTCGCCGTCGGTCTCGACCACGCGATGCGACGGATAGTAGCCGAAGGGCGGCAGGAAGTAGGTCGGGTTCAGATAGCCGGGGACGCCGGTCCAGGTATAACCCAGGCCATCTGCCAGCACCTCGTGCTTGGCGGTGCGATCACAGACGAAGAATGTGGTGGCGCCGGACTCACGGTCGCAGGCGACCTTGTAACCCAGCTCGAAGTCGGCATTCTTCAGATCCTCGCCGTCGTGCCACTTGCGCGGCTTGAAGCGGAAGGTGACGGAGAGTTGCGGCACCTTGACGCCTGCAACCAGGTCAACCTCTTCGCCATCAGCGTTCTTGACCTTGAGCCTCAGCTCGTTGCCATCGGCGTCGGTCAGCTTGCCGTCCTTGAACGTGCCGACGTCGCCATCGGCGTTGACCAGCACATCGCCGTCCTTGATTTCGACCTCGGTCAGCGTGGCGCCGCCATTCTCGAGGCGCGGGAAGTCCTCACCCTCGAGGCCGACGTTCTGGAAGCCGTAGCTGTACTGGGTGACGTCCACGCCGTAGATCATCTGGCCGACGATCACAGCCACTGCTGCGCTCTCCTGCAGCAAGAACAACGAGGCGGGTTCCTGGCCGAGCGCCGCGACGATGGTGTTGCGGCCGGGCAGCTCGAAGTCCTGTGCGTTGGCCGACCAGTACTCCGTCGCGTCGGGCCGCAGACCCTTCAGATCCTTGTTGTAGGCCGTGGCCTCCAGGCGCTGGAAGAGCGGCAGCGAGACCATATCTTTGCTGAACTCTTCCTGGACGATGACGTAGTTCTTCTGGCGTTCCTCCAGGTTCAGCGTGTTGTTGGCCAGCTTGATAGCTGTGCTGGCTCGCTCGTTGCACCAGCCCATGTAGTTCTGGCCGTTCCAGTTGTTGACCGGCGTCGGGATCTGATCGCAGGCGTACAACGTCTGGCCGGGGGGCTCGGTCTCGCCAACCCAGGCGAAGGCGCCGATGTCGAAGTCGCGCCGGCGCAGGCCGGAGTTGCCACCGAACCAGATCGAGCCGGGGATGTAGGACGGCAGGAGCTGGATGCCGCACTTCTGCAACTGGCTCACCCACACGGCACCCCACGTCTGGCGGAACGGTGCGTTGGTGGTGGTGAAGCGGAGCGCGAGCGGCTCGCCCTTGGCGTTCACGCGGGTGGCGTTGGGTGCGGGCCGCGTCCAGCCGGCTTCGTCGAGCAACGCTTCGGCCTTGGCGATGTCGAAGTCATACGTGACGATGTTTGCATTCGGGTCAATGTTCTTGGCGTACCACGGCGAGTCCTTCGGGATGAAGGTGTCCATGAGCTGCTTGTTGCGTTGCTCTTCCGGCAGGAAGCCGTAGACCGAGCCGATCAGCTCGATGGGGTTGGTGCAGTGGGCGATGGCCTGGCGCACGCGCACGTCACTGAGGATGGGGTGTGGGGTGGTCCACTCGGCCGCAGGGGCGGCGGTCACCTCAACGATCTTCTCGACTTCCTTCTGCACTTCCTTGACCACTTCGACGACTTCGGTCACGCGGACCTCGACGGTCTGAACGACTGGGGCAGCGGCTTGTGGGGCACAGGCCGAGAGGATCAGGCCCGTTGCCGCAGCGGCAGCCAATACGGCATAGGGTTTTCGGTTTTGCATGTGTATGGGTCTCCTCCTAAATGAGATTTAGGACATTGTCACGGGCAGCTTTCA
>FWWM01005683.1_pt1 | contig 27002 bp, 32 predicted proteins | sample 2228351 | NCBI WGS metagenome assembly FWWM01 (sample SAMEA103939774, study PRJEB20133) | metagenome | reverse complement strand
ATTAAAGAATTAAGTTTATTAAAAATTTATAGTATAATAGAAAAAACATCTAAATTAAATATCGATTCTATAGATTTAATAAAAATAAAAACAATCCTAATACAAAAAACTTAAAAACTAAAAAATAAAAGACTTATAAAGTTAAATCTGTTTTAACTCTATTTTAACATGTATTCGTAAATCATTTATGATAAAATTAACAATTCTTTATAAAAAAGGGGCTGTCTCTAAGACAAGGCCCCTTGAGGGTAAGGTAATCCGTTCACTTTTTCTATCTTGGTTCTTTATCTTGATTCTTATTCTTTTCTCTTTGGGATTCCTTTATAACCTCTTTTATTAGTTTTTTGAATCGACCATTTAGAGTATTTGAGATTTCTGCTTTAAGTATCTTCCCCAATATCTCTGTAAACCACAGTTGGATTATGTGGCTAAGACGCCAATAAAGAGCTTCGACGAGGTCGCTACCTCCAATACCTGCTAGGAAGAAAATTGTAGCTAGAAATGGAATTGGTAAACTAATAACCGCAGGAGAGATTGTCAAAAGACCAGCAATTAAGGCACCCGATATCCCACCAAATATAACAGTGGAGACGAAATATCGCATACAGAATTTGTCAGATTTCCTTTTACCTTTCCGACGAAGAACTATTACCTCATACTTGTGAGAACTCCAACCGTAATAAGCCCTGAAGCTCCCTCCTAGTAAACCAAAGAGGAAACCTAAGGCCCACATAGAATACACATTCACTCTCTATTCACCTCCTAACCTGGGAACTCCCTTACTGCCTGAATGCACTCAATGATCTCAGCAGTAGAAACACCTTTATATAAAAAGGCATCTACTGCTGCTTTCTTTTTATACTTACTTGAAAGAAAATCCGCCTCTATACTGAATATTATTATCTTAATTTCTGGTTTCATCTTCTTTATTTTCTCCGCTGCCTCAATTCCATTAATGCCATTCCCTAAATTATAATCCATGAGAATGACATCAATAGAAGGTTCTTTAGAAGAAAAGTAGCTCACTGCCTCCTCACCTGTCTTTGCTTCTCCAACAACTTCTATGTCCCTTTCTTCCTCCAAAAAGGACTTGAGCCTCCATCTCACAGGATCCGTATCATCTACTATTAGAAGTCTTATCATAATAAACTCCCTCCTCTCCTTTTTCCACTTCCCCTTATCAATCCTTCCTTAATAGCTTGCTGATAAGGAAGAATTTTGGTAACTGCAGGGTAACCCCTTAGCGAGGCTACCTTCTCAGCCTCAATGGGGGTCCGCCCATAAGCTACCACCATCCTTTCAATTAATGCTACATACCTTTTTCTCCCCTTCACTCCCAGACACTCCCTTCTTTTTAATTTTCAATAAAGCAAAAAAGAAATCTAAAAGACCCCCCAGTCTACCAAAAAATTTGCCTTTTGTCAAGTTAATTGTAGAAAACACGGGGCTAAAAATTATTCTTATTGCCCAATCTTACTTGTATATTTTTTAGCTTTTATCTCAATTAATTTCTGAGAATTTATTCCCGAAATCAAGTGATTAAAATAGACAGGGTTAAATAGTAAAACTGACAAAGTTCTCTATCACTTTATGGCTGTATGGTGAAGGTTGAATTTGCTTAAGGGCCTCACCTGGTTTGCCTTGACAATACTCAGGTGCTTTTTTAAGCCTAAAAATTATTGATTGATCATCTAATTCAGGATGGAATTGAACTCCATAGATATTATCCTTATATTGAAAAGAGGCTACCAAACAACGATCTGTCCGCGCCAAAAGTGTAGTACGAGGGGGTAGATTTTCAAGACTATCTTTATGCCCAAATTGGGCTAAAAATACCCCAGGAATATCCTGAAAGATTCTACTTTTAAGGCCTTTGTTGGTTAAATAGACATTAAAAGTGCCCGTCTCTGCTTGATGAGGATCATTAGCCACTTTTTCTTTTAGAAAATAACCCAATAACTGATGACCAAAACAAATGCCTAAAGTGGGAAAATCTTTTTCAAATAAAAAATGAATTAAAGGTTGGATATTTTTGATAACTTTCTTAACAGAGTGGTTATTTTCTGAAAGATTAAAACTAGAACCCCCCAAAAGAACAGCCCCATAGGAGATTAAAAGTTGATCTGGTTTGGTCCAAAAAATTCGCTCATCTAAAATATTCAAAACCTCCATCTTAATATTGGGAGGCAAGTACTTCCTCAAACAGAGTTGCTCATGATGAATAATCTCCAGATTGTCTCTAAACTGAATAAGAAGAACTTTTTTCATAATAAAAAGGGGAGAGTAGATTAAAGTATCTAAAAACATTTTACTCTCCCTCAAAAAAAAATCAAAATCAAAGATAGAGATCTTCGACAAGTGCTCCGGCATAGCCTGCCCCTTGGGTCACGTTGATAACTCCTCTCTTCCAATAATTTTCCCATTGGTCCACCCTCGCTACTGTATAAAGATACTGCATATTTTCGTTGTGAACCCAAAAAGCAGGGTTGATATCGAGGACGAAATTGCCCAGGGGGGTTTCTATACAGGGAAGCCAGCGAGCTTTACAAAGCTGGTAACCCCCTCCAAAAGCAATTTTAAGGACCTTTTTTTCCCACTCTCGATGAGAAAGCATCCTTCCGAATAATATACCGCTACCAGATGATCCTGATAGAGGCTTCAACAGGTATTTATCTTTTTGTTCTATGATTTTTGAAACTAAAACTACCGAAACTACCGACGATGCCATTGACATTGATCCGGAAAGAATTATATTCTCTCCCACTAACCTGTCCCATCTTGGAGACCCATCTGGGACAAGGAACTTTTTGTTTGCTATATCTACCTGTGGGAGAGAGTTAAAAATTTCCCCCGGATAATTGAGAAGAAAATCGATTACTTCTTGGGGATACTCGCTAGGACCCCCCAACCTAGCATCTCCCCATCTCCAAATAATAGGAGAATTAGAGGTAATTTTGATTGTGTTTCTTAGAGTTTGCCAACTTACCTCTCTTAATCTTAGGCCACTACCATGCAGGTCTTTTAAAAATACTCTCCTCCAGGCTTTTTTCACTAAACCTTCGCCTGGGAAAAAAAGTATTTCTTCCGCGCCAAATGTTCTCATTATAGCTTTTGATATTCTCTGAGCAACATTTGGCTGATACTGACCCAATAAAGGATATTTCCAATGCAAACATGAGACTCCCGCCGCACACTCAGGGGAGTGGGCATTGACCTCATACACTCCCCCTATCTCTAATGATCCGAGATCAAAAGCTTCTTTCCTCCTCCACTGAGTTATCTCAATCTGAGACAAAGAAAAATTTGGAATAAGATCAAACCGCACAAGCCCAACAAACTTTTGGAGCTGGGCTTTTTCCAAAAGCCGCTTCCAGATAAATTGGCAAACCTCAACTAAAGTCTCAATTTCCTCTCTTTTTATGACCAAAATGCCATTGATGGTTCCCACCTTCTTTTTGCCCAGCCTCAATAGGCCAGGTTCAAAGAAAGGTTCTTTAAGAGGTACCAAATACATCTCTATCACTCTCCTTTTCAAATTTTTAAAGGTCTAAAATTAAAAAACCAGCCCGGAGGCTGGAAATCAATGGTCTCTATACTGAAATATGTAAAATCAAACTCCAGCCTCCTTATGCAGACTCAAAATAAGAAGCAAGTTTAAGGCTAGAGTTTTTATCTTCCTCATACTCCCACTAAATCTTAGACCAACTATCTCTTAGATTATACTAGAGTTAAAAATCTGTCAACAGTTTTTTGATATGGCAGGCCCGGCGGGGATCGAACCCGCGACTCCCAGCTTAAAAGGCTGGAGCTCTACCACTGAGCTACGGGCCTAGATATAAATTTCAAATGGCAAATAAGCTTTCCAATAAATTCTCCAGCTAACAAAAGTTGAGATTAAAACTCAAAAACTGGTGTTGTAAACTTACAAAAGATATTCTAAAAGAATTGCTCAATATTATCAAGAATCAACATGACTAAATTTTCTGGTCATGTTTTGGGGTAATGTTTTCCAAGATAGTATATTGATAGTGGGTTATTCACCTGACGAGGACTCAGAAGCTCCAAAAGTACCCACTAGCACCATTAAAAGTATTGGCAGAAACAACCACCAATTACGGTACAAAAACACCTTCTCAGCCAAAGAGGACTGGGCTAGAAGAGCGGCTTGGGTAACCTGAGGCAGAAAATAAATAATTGAGGAGATAACAAGACCAGAAGTTAAAAAGCTGTAAAGAGCAGTAATTAAGGTTCCTTTCATACCTGAAAGAAAAGCACCGGGGGTGGCGGTGAACTCTCCTTTCATAGTTAAAAAAACCACAATAGCAGCAAATAAAAAGGTTTTTACCGCAAAGACAGAAATATTGCTTTTAATCCAAATAGAATTAGAGAGCAAAGTAGAGCCCGTCAAAATCTCATGGAGGGCATTGCCAATTTCATTAGCCACAGCAAATCCAATATAAGAAGCAATTAAAGTGACTACAATTCTTGATCTTCCTAAAATAAGCCCATAACCCAAACCAATTAAAAAACACAAAGTAATAAATAGATCCCAGGTTGGCAATGTAAGCATAATAACCTCCAAATAAATTCTTCAACCCAAGAATAACACATAAAATTTCTAAAATCAACAAAAAAGGGTTGACTTAAGAATTTTTTTATGTTAAAATTTAAGGTTTTTGAAAATTAAATAAAGCTTAAAGCTCTTCCCTTCCCTTCCCCAAGAAAGGAGGAGATATCTTTGAAAAAAACTGTACTAGTATTGGTAGTACTACTTATCTTTGGTAGTCTTAATTGGAACCAACCAGAAAGCAAGAAAAGGAAAAACTCCTTCACTTGCCTCCTAACAAAAATTGAAGTGAAGGAAGTAAATTTCATCGTAACTGCCTATTACAGCCCCCTTAAAAACCAAAAAGAATATGTAATGGACAGTTACGAAGAAGAAATTATATTCCAGGGGGAAGGGAAACAGGCCGCCGATGGCACAAAGCCCTATTGGGGTATGTTGGCTGCAGATTGGTCAAGATATCCCCCAAAAACAAAAATTTTTGTTCCTGGATATACTGACAAGATCTGTGGCCAAAAATCTCCCATAGCCTTTTCAGTTGTCCACGATACTGGTGGACGAATCAAGGAAAATCACCTTGATGTCTGGATGGGTAAAGGAGATAAGGGAAGAGAAAGAGCACAAAGATGGGGAGTGAAAATACTTAAATGTCAGGTCGTTGCCAAAATATCGCAACAAAAACTGACAATTAAGTATTAACCCCGCATTAAAAGACACAGCAAAATTTGTATCCTACATTACAGTAGCCTTTACAGAAGCTGTGTCTTTTATTTTATTAATTTTATGAAGATGTCTTGAGGAATATTAACTTTGCCGATTTTTTTCAACCTTTTCTTGCCCCTTTTTTGTTTTTCCCATAGTTTTCTTTTTCTGGTAATATCTCCTCCATAAAGATGGCCAGTTACATCTTTACGCAGAGCAGGAATATCCTCCCGAGCTAAAATTCTACCACCTACTGCAGCTTGCAAAGAAACTGCAAAAAGCTGTCGGGGAATTAGCTTCTTTAGTTTTTCAACAAGTTGACGACCAATCCTAGAGGCTCCCTTCTTGGGCACAATGGAAGTCAAGGCTTCAATTTTTTCTCCTGCCACCAAGATATCTAATCTTACTAAATCCGAGACCCTGAAATCTAAAATCTCATAGTTTAAAGAAGCATAACCAGAAGAGACACTTTTAAGTTGATCATAAAAATCAACAACTACTTCTGCCAAAGGAATTTCATAAGTTAATAAAACAACCTGAGATGCATCTTGGCCGCCTCGGGAGGTTAAATATCTCATTTCTTTAAAATGAGCTCGTTTGTTTTTCAAAAGCTCCATGACCCTACCCAAATATTTGTGAGGAGTAATAATTTCCAAAAGAGCTCTGGGCTCCAAAATTTTATCAATTTGAGAGGAATCTGGAAGCTCTGAAGGATTCTTAATTAAGATTTCATGGGTGGTATTTTTCCTTATAAATTTATAAGGGACAGAAGGGGTGGTAATTAATAAGTCTAAATTATACTCTCTTTCAAGACGAGAACGAGTAATCTCCAAATGGAGAAGGCCCAAAAAACCACATCTAAATCCTTGACCAAATACAGGGGAGTTCTGGGGTTCAAAATATAAAGAAGCATCATTCAATTTTAACTTTAAAAGAGCTTCTCTTAACTTTTGGGGACTACCACTAAGAGAAAATAAAGAGGCAAAAACAAAAGGTTGGGGTTCTTGGTAACCCGCCAGGGGCCTGGAGGCCTCTTTATCTTTTAGGGTAATTGTATCTCCTGCTCGAGCTCGATCTATTTCCTTAAGCCCTGTAACTACATAGCCAATTTCTCCAGCCCCCAAACTATCAACAGGCTCCATCTGGGGTGAAAAATAACCAACCTCCAAAGATTCTGTCTCGATATTTTGAGCCATCAATTTTATCCTCCTTCCAGAAGTCAGAACACCATTTTCCACTCGCACATAACAAACAACTCCTCTATAAGGATCAAAATGAGAATCAAAAACTAAAGCTTGAAGAGGTTTATTTGGGTCTCCAGAAGGGGGAGGAATTTTCCAAATAATTGATTCCAAGATCTCTTTAACCCCCTTACCTAGTTTAGCTGAAGCTAACAATATATCATCTTCCCCAATATCTAAAAGAGAGGAGATTTCTTTTTTTGTCCTCTCTGTATCAGCGGCTTCCAGATCAATCTTGTTTACTACAGGAATGATGGTCAATCCTTGCTCTCTGGCTAAATTTAAATTAGTTAAGGTTTGAGCTTGAATACCTTTTGTGGCATCAACTAGAAGAATGACTCCTTCAACAGCAGCCAGAGACCTAGATACCTCGTATGAAAAATCAACATGACCCGGAGTATCAATAAGATTCAAAACATATTGTTTTGAATCCGGCATCTTATAACTCATCCTCACTGGTTGAAGTTTAATAGTTATTCCCCGTTCTCTTTCCAAATCCATTTGATCCAAAAACTGCTCCCGCATCTCTTTTTCCGACACAGTCTTTGTCAACTCTAAAAAACGATCCGCTAAGGTTGATTTACCGTGATCAATATGAGCAATAATAGCAAAATTGCGAATATTATTCTTGTCTTGAAGATCCATAACTATAAAGGAGGCGACGAGTTAAGAGTTTAAAAACCGCCATCTCTTCAAGTTTTAGGAGAAAAGCCAACCCAAAATAAACTATCACTGCTACCCCAATAGCACTAGCAGTCTGAATAACAATTCCCCAAAAGGTCTGCATATTAACTAGGGGGGCCACTAGATGGAGGGTGAGATAGGTAGCAAAAGCCATCACCAAGGAAGCAAAAAGAATCTTAAAAAAAGAAGTGAAAATAACAATCTCATCCAGACTACCAATCTTTTTCCGTAAATAAAACAAAAGTAAACCAAGATAAATAATACTGGAAATCGAAAAAGCCAAAGCCAAGCCAATTACCCGACCATCTTCAGGCATCCTTAAGATAATTTTATAAAAATCTATAAAGATATGGTGAGTTAAAACAACAGCCAAAACGATATTTAAAAGAACAGAAAAAACAGAAACAACTACTGGAGTCTTAACATCATGAAGAGCATAAAAAGCCCGCGTAATCAAGGGGGCTAAAGATTGAGCAAATAAAGAGATAGTAAAGACACCCAAACAGGCAGCAGTAAGCATAGTATCTATCCAGGTAAATTTATAAGAACCTAAAATAATTCTAACAGTCTGGGCTCTAATCAAAATAAGACCAAAAGTAGCAGGAATGATTAAAAACAAAATCTGTCTAATTCCCCAGGAGAGATGGTTAATAAACTCCTGGGTCCTGGAAAGGGCTGCTTTTTCAGAAAGACTGGGAAATATAGCTGTAGAAATAGAGATACCAAAAACAACTGAAGGTAAGGTCTGAATATTGTTGGCTAAATTAATCACCGCAATACTTCCCGCTTTAAGCAAGGAACCAATGACAGTGTTAAAGACCCAAATCAGCCGCTGGGCCCCCAAACTAATAGCTATAGGAACAGCAAACCTACCAATCTTCCGCAATCCCTCATCTTTAAGATTAAGAACCAATTGATATCGAAACCCAAGCTTACAAGAAGGGGGAATTTGAATAGCCATATGAAGAAAAGCACCCAAAACAACCCCCAAAGCTAAACCATAAATGCCCCATAATCTGGCAAAAACCAAAGCCCCAAAAATGATACTCAAGTTATAAATAATAGGAGTCAAAGAATAAATAAAGAATTTTTTAAAAGAATTAAGAACACTACCAAAGACCCCTGAAAGACCAAAGAAGATGGGACAAACAAGCATAATGCGAGTTAAATTAATAACTAACTGCATTCTCTCGGGTTCAAAACCAGGAGTAATAAAATGGACCAACAGGGGAATAAAAATAGCTACCAATAAAGCAATACCAACTAAAGAGAGTAATCCTAAATTGATGATGGAATTAATAATTCTAAAAGCCTCTTCTTCTCTCTTTTGAGCAATATAGGTTGAAAAAATAGGGATAATAGCTGAAGAAAGAGCTCCCCATACCAAAAGGCTATAAATTAAGTCAGGGATCTGAAAAGCGGCATAATAGGTATCCAAGAGATAAGTGGGAAATAGAGTGACAAGCACCCTATCTCGAAGCATCCCCAAAATATTACTCAAAAACAAGGTCACAATAAGAAGAACTGTGGCCCCGCCCAACTTCTTTCTTTCTTGATAAGGTGAACTTTCCATTACCCTTAGATTTTATCACAAACAACTCAAAAAACCCACTAAACAAAAAGGGGCAGCCTTTGGTGCTCAAAACCCCAGGCAGCTCAATGCCCAAACTTAAATGCTTCTTATCACCCTACTTCTTTTCCCCTGATTTAAACAACTTATCAAATGCTTCTCCTTCAATGGTCTCCTCCTGAATAAGCTTTTCAGCAATTTCTGTAAGCTTCTTTTTATTTTTGGCTAAAACATCCAAGGCTTTCCTATGGGCCTGTTTAATAATAGTATTAACCTCCTCATCAATTCTGGCTGCTATTTCCTCTGAGTAGTTTTTATGCTCGCCAAGTTCTCGACCCAAGAAAACTAACTCTTCCTTTTCCCCAAAAGTTCGAGGTCCTAGATTCTTACTCATCCCATATTCGGTAACCATTTTTCGAGCTAACCTGGTAGCTTGTCTTAAATCATTCTCAGCCCCAGTGGAAACTTCACCAAAAACTAATTCCTCAGCTGCTCGACCCGCCAAAAGTTGGGAAAGATCAGCTAAAAATTTAGATTTTGTATATATTCTTCGGTCTTTTTCCGGCCGAGACCAAGTATAACCAGCAGCCATCCCCCTAGAAATAATAGAAACTTTATGAACTGAATCGCATTCAGGAATTACTTTTGCTACTAAGGCATGTCCCGCTTCATGATAAGCGGTGATTTTCTTTTCCTCATCTGAAAGTAAACGGCTCCTTCGCTCAGGACCTAAAAGAACTTTTTCAATAGAGTTGGTGAGCTCAGACATTGCAATTTTCTTTTTATTGCGTCTAGCAGCTAAAATCGCCGCCTCATTGACCAAATTTCTAATATCAGCTCCAGAAAAACCTGAGGTAAGTTGAGCTACTCTCTTAAGGTTGACATCTTTATCTAGGGGTTTATTTCTCACATGAACTTTCAAAATTCCTTCCCTGGCTTTAATATCAGGCATATCCAAGACAACTCGGCGATCAAAGCGACCCGGCCGCAGAAGAGCAGGATCTAAAACATCTGGTCTATTGGTGGCAGCCATTACAATAACATTGGTATCGGTTTCAAAACCATCCATTTCTACTAAAATCTGATTTAAAGTTTGTTCCCTCTCATCATGACTACCACCCAAACCTGCTCCTCGCTGTCTGCCTACTGCATCAAGCTCATCAATAAATACTATACAAGGAGCGTTTTTTTTAGCTTTATTAAATAAATCTCGAACTCGAGAAGCTCCTACTCCCACAAACATCTCCACAAATTCCGATCCTGAGATGGAAAAAAAGGGAACTCCGGCCTCCCCAGCTACTGCCCGAGCCAACAAAGTCTTGCCTGTACCCGGAGGCCCAACTAGAAGAACCCCCTTGGGAATTTCAGCTCCCAATCTTCTAAATTTTTGAGGTTGCTTTAAAAATTCTACAACTTCTGTCAATTCTTGTTTCGCTTCTTCAACACCAGCCACATCTTCAAAAGTCACCTTTTGTTTTTGGGGATTAACAAGTCGGGGACGAGAACGACCAAAAAGTAAAGCTTGATCAGCACCACTTTGGGCTCGTCTCATCATAAACCAGAAAAAAGCAATAATTAAAATAACAGGTAGGAAGGAGGTGGTTAAAGCTAAAAGAACCCCACTTGTCTCTGAAGTTTTTTTAACTTCAATTTGAACCTTATCTGGAGTTATTCCATAATCTGAAAGTTTAGCTTCGGGCTCAATATAGGCTTCTTTTTTTGTCCCTTCTTTGAGATGGGCTATAACTTTATGAGTAGTTGAATCATAAACTATCCTTTCTACACTTCCTTCCTCAACTTGCTTTGAAATTTGAGAGATGTTTACCTTCTGGGCTGGTTTTTCAACAGGAATAAAAAATGAATAAATAGCCAACCCTAAAAGCAGAATAAAAATAAAATAAATTACTTGTTGTCGCCAATTTTTTTTATTCATAATACTAATCCTTATTTAAACTCAGCAGTAGTTAAAGCTGGTGGCAGCGGGTGGATTCGAACCACCGACCAACAGCTTATGAGTCTGCTGCTCTACCACTGAGCTACGCTGCCATAAGTCCATATCTTCCTCAAATCTTGCTAATCTAATTTTCAAAAAAAGACAATTAAACCAAGATGTAAATTTGGTAGCGGGGGCCGGATTTGCACCGGCGATCTCAAGGTTATGAGCCTTGCGAGATACTACTTCTCCACCCCGCGTCGAAGATAAATAAAAAATACCTAATTAATATAACAAAAAATTAAATTTTTTTCAAATCTTTATCAACGTCCACAACATATTAGACTTTTAAAGATTAAAGATAATTAAAGATGGGGGTATTTAAGAAATATTTTAAAGGTGGTAATCTGTTAAGATTTTTAGGTTGTTTTTCTATTCTTATATATCCATCTCATATGTACCAAACTTAAACGATCGTTGAATATTGGTACAGAGAGAAAATAAACTTTTTTTAGAAGTTTTTCCAATAACTTTTTCCAATTCTGAAATAATAAGATAACTTTCAGGGTAAATCTGCTGTCTCCAGACCTTCTTGATTGCATTTTATCTTATCATCCCGGGAGGCTAGTGTGTTTTTGAATTTTTGTAGGGGGATTTCAGAATTTGCTTCTTTTGGATACAGATATATTTTCCATCAATTTTAAGAGAATAAAAGAATATTATTGGAGATTTTTTTATTTTTTGAGAATGTTTCTAAGAAATATTATAGCTTCTTTTTTAGTTTTGATTTGGCCTTCAAGTTGGGCTTCTTGGACCTTAGCTAACAACTCTCCTACTTTGGGACCTTGTTTGATATTAAATTTTTTCATGATATCATTTCCCGAGATAAGTTTTTTGCTAGGTTTAGGAATTTTCTTTGCTTCCAAATACATCTTTTTAATCTTTTCATACAAAGATAAATCCATAGGCACCGAACCCAGAGCATCGGCCCTATGAAGGGCTAACAGGTATTTAAACCTGGGATCTAGTAACCACCTTAGCTTTTTTCCTCTTCTCATTTTGGGAATATCACCCAAAATCATATGATATTCAACAAGCCAGGCAATCATTTGCTGTTCCCATTTAGGAAAACGAAGCCTTTGACCCACTTCCCCTACTATTTCTAGAGATTTTTTAACATGGCCGTCAAATCTGATTCTTTCAGCCATTTTCAAGGTATGAGGCTTTCCAGTATCGTGAAGTAAAGTAGCCCATATAAGAAATAAAGGGGCCTTCTTGGGCAGCGCTTTTAAGCAAGCTAAGGTATGAGTAAAAACATCTCCTTCTTTATGGTAAACTTTAGGTTGAGGCACTTCTTTTAAGTTTTCCACCTCGGGTAATAGGTATTTTAGAACACCACTAGCAGAGAGATCTTCTATAGATTGGGCTCTTGAGGGGTGTTTTAACATTTTATTTAGTTCCTCTCTGATTCTTTCTGCGGATATATTCCAGACCAGATAAGCGTTTTTAAAAATAGCTTTAAGTGTTTGGGGAGCAAGTTGAAAACCAAGAGTGTTTTTAAATCTTATAGCTCTAAGAATTCGTAAGTTATCTTCTTGGATTCTTTCGGTTGGATTTCCTATAAACCTAATTATCTTATGTCTAAGGTCATAAAGTCCTTCCACATAGTCAATAACCAACCCTCCTTTTATTTTTTTGATTTCTGCATCTTGGGTAATATTTTTGGGTAATTTCCTATTTAAGGGATCATAAAACATACCATTGATAGTAAAATCACGTCTTTTAGCATCCTCTTTGGGATTAGTAAAGAGAATAGCGTCTGGCCTTCTTCCATCTGAGTATCCAGCATCAGATCTAAAGGTGGCAATTTCAAAATGATGGTTATTTTCTACAGCCAAAATTACTCCAAATTTTTTACCAATGGATATAGTATGAGAGAGTATTTTTTCAATCTCCTCTGGCTTAGCTGAGGTTACAATATCATAATCAGAAGGTTGCTTATCTAATAAGATATCTCTAACACAACCCCCTGCCCAAAAGGCAAGATAACCTGCTTTTCTTAATTTTTTGATGATAGAGATAGAAATTCTTTGAGCATCTAATTTTGATGACGGTTTTTGGGCAATCATATCATTCTTATTTTACCAATAAAGTTAAAATAAAAAAACCATGGTCTGGATTTTTTTAGGACCATGGTTCAGTAATTTCCTCGACAATTTCTTTGATAGTCTGACATTGAAGGATACAGGATTGACAGATCTCTGTTATTATTGAGTTTTCGATAATGTCAGCTATTTGAGTGGGGATATTGACAAGGGCAATTTTAGATTTTTCAAAAGGAAAATGAATAGAGTACTTTTTACCCTTGCTGGAGATAACAATTACTGTGAAAAGTAGGCCAATTTCCATAATTAATTTACTTGGACCTTCAAGATTAAATTTTTTAATAATGGTTTTTAATTTCCTTTTCAGTACTCGGTGAGTATAATCAGCTATGGTTTCTGCCTGGCACCCTATTTCTAAAAATTCCTCTTCTGGACTGGCAACTTTTATTGAAAATTCCATTGGTATTGTAACATAGAACTTGATTTCATCAATAATAATGGATATACCTCCCGTAATCATCAATTTCGCCTTGTAAACTTTTTGGTTGCTCAAAACTCCCCCTCTCTTTTTAAAAAATTGTAAAGGAACTCTAAAAACTAAATTTTGAAATATTTATTTCTGTCCAATTGTTTTCTTCATCATTCCACCTGAAAGCCCGAATTTTTTGAGTAGTTTCATTTTCAGATAGTAGATATTCTATTTGGGCTCCTGAAGCCTGGGTTTTAGCATAGTGAACCTTCTTCTGCAAAATTTTTGGTCTCTTTTCTCTTTCAAGCTTCATTTTGCCCAAAGGTCCATTAAAAATAACCGTCTCTAACTCTCCCCTGCCTTTAATGCCAAAATCATCTTTGATGGCAATTTCTTCTTTTTGATGTTTCAAAATTCCAAATTTTCTCTCTATTTGGTCTAGTAATTCGGACCACCTTTCATCTGTCATTTTATTCCCTTCTAATATTAATATAAACTAATTTATTTTTATGCGACCATTTGATTTCCATTCGAGCCTTGAAAGCTGATTTGATAGCCTTAGCAATGCTTTTAGCTAAGTTAATTTGAGCGGTGTAAATTATAATTTTATCCTTGCCTTTTTCAATATCCACTATTTTATTCAGGGGATTATTGAGGGTTGATTTTTCTTCTAAATTCTTAGATAAAGCCAGGAGTTCTTTTTGGTGCTCTTTAAGGAATTTACCTTCAATGATGATTATCCCCTCAATGAAGCCTTGCTGGATTTTTTTACAGGCAGGGCAAAGAGTATATTTGGTCTTTTCTCTATTTTTATAAAGTTGAAAAAGTGATAAGTCATTGTGCCAGGCTTTTTTATAATAGACGGCTTGACATTTTTTACAGATAATAATACCTTCGGTACCTTTTGGGCTTTTTCCCATATGATAACGGGGCTCAGAGCGCTCAGATAAAATATCTTTTTTTTCAAGTTTAGCCATTATTTTTCTCCTTTAGATTTATTTTATTTCCTTTTCTGCCTTTCTGATAGCCTCAGGTAAATATTTTATCACATCGGAAGCAATAAGGGAACGGCTTCCTATTTTTGAAGCTGCTATATCTCCTGAAAGACCGTGGATATAAACTGCGGTACAGGCAGCGGGGAAAGCCTTGGTTAGATTTTGAGAAAGTAGAGTAGCCATGATGCCCACCAAGACATCACCAGTACCGGCTGTAGCTAAACTAGGACCACCAGTTTTATTAATAACTATTTTTCCCCCAGGTTCGGCAATTGTGGTGTCTCTGCCCTTTAAGATAGTAATAAAATTTGTTGTATGAGCAATAGACCAGGCGGCTTCTTTTTTATTTTGGTCAATAAAATTAGAATTAATATTTTTAAGGCGACCGGCAATTTTGATTTGAAGGGCTTTTATAAGCTTTGAGGCTTCTCCGGGATGAGGGGTGATAATAGTGGTTTCTTTTCTTTTTTCCAAATACTCTTGAGCTTTCCTCACTCCTTCTTTATTTTTAATCAATTCTAAACCCAAAGCTAAAGCACTTAGAGCATCAGCATCTACCACTAGTGGCTTTTGAATTTTAAAGATAACTTGCCAAATCAATTCTAATGTTTCTGGATTTAAAGAAAGACCTGGCCCCAAGGCAACAACATCAAAATCAAGCGATTTTTGAATAATATCATCAAGAGCTTTTATTGAAAGACTCCCTGATCTTGTAGCTGGCAGCGGCATAGTTAAGCTTTCTGGGAGAAGTTTTTTATAGATACTTAAGATAGTTTCCGGAAACCCCAAGACTACAATACCACACCCTGTTCTATAAGCGGCTTCACAGACCAAAACAGCCGCCCCAGTCATCCCTTTGGAGCCGGCAATTACTAAAATTTTGCCTCTCTGTCTTTTGTAGATATTTTGGGGCATTTGCCAAAGAATTTCAGGAAATAAAAGATGGTCTTGAGTTAAGGGTTTGATGATATCCATACTTTAAAATGGAGCTCCTATGTTCTGATTAAATCTTTGGGGATCAATTTCAAATCGTTTGGGACAAATAGTAATAAAATCACAATACTCCTTACATAGATTGGAAATTTTGGGAGCAAATTCCTTTTCCTTTTCTATTTCTTCTATAAGCTCAAGAATTTTAGGCACTGATTGCTCAATATCTTCTGGGAAAACTTCTTTAGTAAAATATTTCCCTGAGGTGAGATAAAAATAACTAATTTTTTTGACAATTTGGTTCATTTTGCGAGTAATAATTAAAGGATAGAGTAAAAATTGAAGGCTATTTTCTTTTTCCTCATCTCTTTCCTTGCCTGTTTTATAGTCGATAATATGTAATCCCCCTTTTTCTTGATCAATTCTATCGATTTTACCTAAAATAGTGATACCAGGCTGAATTTCAATTTTGTGTTGCTCTTCCAAAACAAGAGGTTCTCTCCTTATCTCTCCCTTTTGGTAGAAATTTTTTAGCATTATTAAAGCTTCTTGGCCATATTTTTTCTCTTCTTCCAGTGAAGAAAAGCCTCTTCTGTTTTTTTGCCACAACTTTCTTAAGATAACTTCAAGTTTCTGGTAAGTTCGTTCTTTTGGGGGAAGCCTTAGGAATTCTTTTAAAGTAGCATGAATATTTTCTCCAAGAGTAAAGTGGGGCTTTGGTTTTTCAAATTTTTTGGAAAGCTTATCAATATAGCAAAATTTATATTTGCAAGGACATTGCAAGAACATTGAAATTTTGTAGGGAGAATAAGAGGTCATAGTAAAATTAAATATTAAATTAGTCTAATCTATGTTCCTCAAAAGATATTTTTCCTTTCCTGATCAGTTCTGCAATCTTTTGCTGTTTACTTGTCAGTTGGGAGTTGCCTGTTTTAAATTCTATCAAAATAATTCGATCGTCATTGAATTGAATGCCATCTATGGGGGTGCCGATAAAACGAAAATTAGAGGGATCGTAAGGATAATCAGCTAAAAAGGGCATAAACTGCTCGGTCATTTTACCATATTTAGAGGCTTGAGATCTTTTCTGAAAGAGAAGCTGGAGATACTTCCTCCTTAATCTAAAATACAAAAATATATAGATTATAAGTAACAAAACAATGATGATAATTAATTGTGTCATAATCCACTCCTAACTAAAATTGATTAAGCGCTCCAAGGCCTGAATCTTTTCCCTATTCCCTATTTTAGCAGAATTAACTGCTTCTTTCAGGATATCAATTGATTTGTCGTATTCTTCTTTATCAATAGGATAAGGGAAGCCGTCTTTGCCCCCATGGCTAAAACTATATCTTACTGGGTCCTGGAAAGATGGTTTAGCGCCGTAAATTAATTCCGCTATCAAGGTTAGGGCTCTAAGAGTTTTTGGCCCTACGTTCCTTATACCTAAAACTTCCTCAAAGTTTTTAGGCTTTTGTTTATAAGTGTTCAAAAGAACTCTTTGGAGATTTTCTTTTTTTATATTACATCTGTAAATAGGATGTTTTGGTGTCAGGGAATAATTTTGAATTTTTTCATATTGTCTGGTGGTTATCTCTGGTTTTTCATTAGAAATATAAGTGATGGCTTTTTGAGTTTGAAGGCTCAGTGGAGCTACTAAATTTAGAGGCTTTGTTCTGATATTGCAACAAATTGCTTTATGAGGATCGGAGGTAAAATTTGTTTTTTGAGGAGCTAAATTAAGCCAATGGTATCTTCTTGCATATTGATTTTGGGAGTTCATTCCTTGTTGAATAACTGACCATTGGCCTGAATTGGTAAAGATGAAAGTATGATGGTAAAGAGTAAATCCATCTTGGAGGGCAGAATTATCCACCTTGGCAGTTATTTTTGAAGCATAAGTTAGATTTAAGTAATTGACAGGAAGTTGGTAAAGATTGGCATACCTTTCAATTTCCTGAGGAGTTTTTAAGGAAGTTTTGCCCTTACCCCCACAAATAAAAATACCTAGTTCTCCTTGGAGTTCCTTGAGGCCATTTTTAAGAGCTCCACAAACTGTGGTGGTAATCCCAGAAGAATGCCAGTCAAAGCCCAAAGTACAGCCAAAAGCTTGAAACCAGTAAGGGTGAGATAATCTTTGAATGAATTCTTCAATACCATATTCAGCTATAATAGCTAAAGAAATTTGACGAGCCAGTTTACTCATTCTTTCAAAAAGCCATCTGGGAGTTTGGCCCCAGTGCAGTGGTAAATTAACAATACCTGTCCTGGAAGTCATTTTAAATATAGTTTTAACGTTGGAAAATTATTTTTTCTTTTACTATTGCTATTTTTGAAAACTCTAAAGATATCTTATGGTCGGCTTGAAATTTTTCTAGAGAACTGTTAATAATTGAGGCCAGTTTTTCTTTAAAGAAACTGAATGGCAAAGGCAGTCTACCCAAAGTGAGGGAATAGATTATTACCTGAGGTTTTTTATGATTATCTGGGGTAATACTTCCTGAAAATGTAATACCAATATTGGAGGAAGCTAAGGCATTGTTAAGAAGAAAAGAGCCGATAAATTTATTTTTTATAAATTTAACCTGAAAATCGGATAGATTTTTATTTTTAGCTGAAAGATTAAGAAAGGAAGTTATTTCTTCTTGGGATATTTCTAGCTCTGGAGTGTGTTTTATATTTAAAATTTTATTTTGAAATGATAAGTCAGCACTTTTTGTCGTTTTAATATTGAAATCTTGGGCTTTATTACCTGAAAAGATAAGATAGCCAGAAATGATTATTATACCTAAGGCAATCCAAGATGTATATTTGGAAAATTTTACCACTACAAAGATAAGGTTTTTGATTTTGGTAACTAGACCTTTTTTTGCTGGAGTTTGATTTTCCGGTTCTTTTCCTTTCTCCTCCTTTCTGCTTTTTGCTTTGATTTTTTTTGTTAACATACATTTTTATTGTAGCATATAATCAAACAAAAATAGACCTCCTGGGGTCTATTTTTGTAAAAAATGTTGATTTTATTTTTTAGGCTTATAGATTAAGCCGCAAATAGCCCCCATTACTGTGAGATTCACCAACCAGGCAAAAGCCCACATCGAAATCAAACCTAGGGGAAGAATGGTTGAGCAGTAATTTATTAAAAATCCCCTAAATCCTACAAGCAGGAAAACTAAAAATCCAAAAATAATACCCCCCTTGGCGCCTTGACCAGGAAGACCGTTATAAAGCAGAGCATAGAGGAAAGAGAAAGTAAAGGCAAAAAATAAATAGTAGAAAATTGTGGCTGCTAACCAGAAGTAATTCCAATCTCGCCAGATATTAGGAGTAGCTAAGTAAAGATTAGACGATAAATAACTAAAGATAGTAGAGATGATTGCCAAGACTGCAAAACAAAGCAAACCACATATAAAAAAATTCTTCCAATGTATTTTTTTCATCTTGACCTCTAATTATTCTTTAATTAAATAAACAATATCGCCCTCTCGGGCATGTTCTTTTACTTTAAGGCCTACAACATCACCTTTTTTAGCTTCTTGGATAGCTTTGTGTTCAATCTCCATGGAATCTACTTTCTGGGTGAAATCAGAAGTATGGCCCTTGATATGAATTTTGTCCCCTACTTTAAGCTTGTCTTTTAATTTGACAATAGCCACACTTAATTTTGTGTAAAAGTGGGTAACCTTTCCGATTTCTTTCTCTTCCATAATACCTCCTTAATTTACTTTTTTTGAATTTTTAAAAATTTTAACACTTTATACTTGGTAAAAAGCCAATAAAATCCCAAGATAAAGATTCCATGAATAGAAGTGATGACTATAGCAATTAAAATTGTATTTACTCTCAGGGTGAAATAAAAGCCTATCATGATAATAATACCAAACAATCCCCAACTAAAATTCATCAGCTTTTTTTCTCTGAGATAAACCATCAAAAAAGCCACCCCTAAATATAATACAAAAGCTGCTATTATAGATAATATTAAATTCATAATCCACTCCTTTCTATATTATACCATAAATTAAATACCATAAATCTCTAAATCAAGTCCAAGAACTTATTTATCTAAAAGTTCCATCTCTTGATTACAGCAAACCAATGTTCCCCCACCTACCTTTTCCACTCTTACTTCATTACCACAAACATTACAGCGATATCTTTCTCCTATCTTTTTAACAGCCATTACCCCTCCTTATTTTTCCTCATTAGTCAATTTAATATCTTTGGCCTGCTTTTCAAAAATATTATTCCCCACTTCTTCATTTAAAGCCAGAAGTTGAGCCGTCAATACCAAATCAGCAATTTTGTTAAGATATTTTGGGTCTCCAATCTCTTTTAGGTATTTAATTTCTTCAATTACATCTTTAATTTTTTTAGTCAAGATTTCAAAGCAACCAAAATTGCCTATTTTTGTTTGGGCATCAACCAATATCTTTTGGAGTTCTTTTTTATAATTCACAAAACCTCCAAAAATAAACTTAAATTAATTTTTAGAATTTTATTTAGAAGCTAATTTTGCATAGATGGCATAGACCGCTACAGCAATGGCCACTAAAAGCCATTGGGTGGGAGCCAGCCAAATATCTCTTTGGCTCAGAGTACCATAGGTGGCCAAACCCACAATCACCGCTGAAAGAAATACCAAAGCATAAGAGATAGATTCTAAATTTTCTTTCATAAGACCTCCTTTTATTGATATTGAATTTGTTTTTGGGTTTCTTGAAATTCTTTTTGTTTTTGCAAGCTTCTTTCTTGTCTTTCTCTTTTTAATTTTTCTTTAAATTCTTCTAACTTGTGAGCTCCCTGAATTCTTAAAATGGCATTCTCAAGGCCTTGACGAGATTTTAATTGAGCTTGGAGGATAGCTTCTTTGGCTTCGACAGCAACTTTATCGTAAACTTTTTCTAAAACAGCTTGCTGGCGTGAGAGATTTTCTTTCAATTTTTCAATTAAAATTTCTTTTTTATCAGTTTCTTTGAGTGCTTCTAATTTGGAAATTGCTTTTTCCATTCTTTCTTGAAATTTATTTAATATTTTTTGAGCCAACTCTATTTTACCCTTTTCTGTTAGTTTTTGAGCTTCAATTAATCTTTTATTGGCTAATTTTAGGTACAGATCAGCCTTAGCTTGCTCTTTGAAAGTGAAAAATAATTGAATATTTTCCCACCAAGTTTTTAAAAAGTAAAGTGGAGAATCAGGCAGAAGAGTGGGTTGGTAAGTCTCTAGAAATTCAGCTTGAGCTGTAGTTTTTACAGGAAGTACTAAAGTTATAAACAAAAGACAAAATAAAATCATAAAATATTTTTTGGAAGCATTCATAGGACCCCCTTTTTGTTTAATTTTCTTGAAAAGAGATATTTTTTAAAAATAAAAGATACCAAGCCCAGTGCTATTATTGCCAGACTTATATAGAGAAAAATCTTATATAAATTAATTGTAGGCTGGATTTCAGAAAGTATTAATTGGTAGATTAAAGCTACCCCTTCGCCTTTTTGATAAAGAGCAGTGGAAAGTTCGTTATATACTATAATAATAGGCAAAATAGCCAAAACTGTAAACTGGCCCAAAGCTGACAGCTTATCCCAACCATAAGCAAAGATCAAAACACCTAATAATAATATTAGGGCAACGATAGTGAAAATAGGGAAGATACTTCTAAGTATTTTATGATTTTTAGAATTGAAGTAGCTTATTATTCCTAAATTATTATCCTTTGGTTTTTTATTTTCTTGATAGAACTCCTGATAAGCTTTCTGGGCTAGTAAGTCTTGAAACTCCTCATAAGAGAGGTAGTTAAATTCCTGAGCTTGAATTTTTATGCCCGGGGGCATTTCTATAATCCAGTGGGGGTCTTCTTGAGCTTTAGCTTGAATTTGGAGATAATTATTTTTGAATTCTTGATTCGTTAATATCTGGTTTGCTAGCTGACTATAGGTTTTTTCTACTATTTGGGGAGCACTCATCTTAATAGCCAAATTCAACAAAAGCAAGAAAGCCAAAAATAAGGTGAAAATAATTCCCAATATCCATTTTAGGTTGCATCGCCAATAAGAAGGTTGTGAGAATTTAAACTTGCCCATTTTTCCCCTTTTAATTATTGTAGCACAAATTCGATTGATTTGGCAAAATATAAATTTGACTTTAATAACAATTAATAATAAAATAAAATATTCCCGCAGTTTAAAAAATCAATAAAAAGGAAGGGAGTCAATTGATTGATTTGAAGATCCTCGGGGTATTTTTAGCATTTTTAGTGATAGATTTTTTGGTTTTTAGTTTAATGGTAGCAAAATTTAATCGCACTTTAGCTCCTCAAATAAGAAAGTATTTCAAAAGATATGGCCTGATTACAAAAAGTAAACCCCCTTTCAGATTTTTCGTCATTCATCTAATCTCTATATTTTTGTTGTTTGATGTTGGTTTTGACTTTCTAGATTCTAAGTCTCCACGTAATACCAATACCTGTTTAATTTGGATAGTAGTGTGGGGTTGTTTGATGGTAATTACCAATTTCCTAATATATCAGGATATCCGGGATTGGTGGGAGAGGGAAAGAAAATCTTAGTAAAAGGAGGTCTGGTGCTTGGCCAAGAGAGAGATAGTTTTGGAAGTAATATTTGAAACTTTTGGCATTAAATATTCCACCAGAATTGTCGTCTCGGAAGTAGTTGTTAGAAACATGCTCTCCGACGATGGGTGGCTAAAATCTAAAGCCCTTGAATGTATCTATCTCCAAGCTAAAACCCAAAAAGGTGGTATATTAGAACAACTAGGGTATCGGAAAAGCAATACCCATACTGTCTGGTTAGATAGCAAAAACACTACCATTAAAATTATTGGGAAATCAAAACATACAAAGAAAAAATCATCAACACTCCAACAGCTATTCCCCACCTAATTAGGACTTAAAATATTTTGGTCTCATTTGGGTGGGTTTTTATTTTTTTAATGTTAAAATTAGATCTGCCACATTAGACTCTGTTGGGCCGGTGAAGATTAAATCATCGGTTTTTTGAAAAAAAGTATAAGAGTTAAATCTATCTAGGTAAATTTTGGGTTTAATTTTTAATTTATGAGCTTTCTCTAAAGTGAGATTATCGGCAATAGCTCCTGCGGCGTTGGAGTTATCGAGGCCATCTGAGGCAAGGGCTATAAAAAGCTCTCCATTTTTAATCAGGTTTAGGGCTTCTAAAGTTAGATGAGTATTCCTGCCTCCCCTACCTTGATTTTTCACTTTTATTTTAACTTCACCTCCAGCTAGAAGGATTGATCTTGGGGGCATTTTTTCCAGTTTTTTAAATATTTGGAAGGCTGTGTCTCTAGCTTCTATATTTAAATTAGAATCTAAAATTTCTGTCTTATATCCCAATTTTAAAGCTCTATCCAGCATAGCCTTGAGGGCATCTTCATTAGTAAGAAGAAGAACATTTTTGGTTTTTTTAAAAATTTCAGGATCCTTGAAGGTTTCTGTTAATTTAATTTTGGGGATTTTATATTTTTTTAGAATTATCTGAGCCTTTTGGATAGTTGTTTGATCAGGCAAGGTTGGCCCCGAAGCAATAATATCTAATTGATTTCCTGGCACATCGGATACAAATAAATTTACTATATTGGCGGGATAAAGTATTTGAGCTAATTTCCCTCCTTTTATGTGGGAAAGATGTTTTCTCACCGTGTTAATCTCACTAATTGAAGCATTGGATTTGAGCAATTTATTGTGAATGGCCGCCAATCTTTCAAGAGAGCAAATTGGTTTTTCCAAAAGAGCGGAACCACCCCCAGAGATGAGACAGAAAACTAAATCGTCTTTTTCTGCTTTCTGGGCCAGTTTCAAAATTCTTCGGGTAAGATATAGGTTTCTTTTAGATACCAGAGGATGACTTCCCTTTTTAACTTTGATTTTGTTCAGTTTTTTGGCTTTGATGTCAATAACCAATCCTTCTGTAACTTTGTCTCCCAAGATGACTTCCAATGCTTTGGCCATAGCTCCCGAGGCCTTACCAAAGCCAATAACATAGATATTTTTATAATGGTCTAAATTCCACTTTAAGGTTTGGTTGAGGTTGCTTTGAATAGTTAAAAATTGGGCTTTTCTTTTTATTTTTTCCTTAAACATACAAGAAGGATTAATAGCCCTGAGTCCTTTCTCTAAAATATCTAAAGCCTCTTGTCGCTGTCTGGTCTGGGAGAGTTGTTTTATGTTTTTAATAATCATAATTGTTTTTTAGCACTTCTTTATTTTTACATCGAAGACAAGTTAGAATTTTTCCTTTTTTGGTCATAAGACCATCACATTTGCTGCATCTATATTTAACAGGAAGATCCCAACTAGCAAATTTGCAGCCGGGGTAATTCTTGCAACCATAAAAAATTTTTCTTTTTCTGGTCTTCTTTTGAATAATTTTTCCTCCGCAATAGGGACAAGGAACTTCAATTTCTTTGATAAGGGGTTTTGTATTTTGGCATTCAGGAAAGCCAGAGCAAGCTAAAAATTCACCATATCTCCCCTCTCTTATGACCATTTCTTTACCGCATTTTTCACAAATTTGGTCTGTTTTTTGAGGTTTAATTTCAATCTTTTCTATCTCTATCTCTTTTTCTCGGAGATTTTTTATAAAGGGTTGGTAAAAATCATTTAAAACTTTTATCTTGGAAGTTTCTCCGGTAGCTACCTTATCTAAATTTTTTTCCATCTTTGAGGTGAACTTCAAATCAACAATCTCTGGGAAATGGGTCACTAAAAGATCATTGGTTATTTTGCCTATTTTGGTTGGTTTTAGTATTCTTCCTTCTCTGACAACATATCCCCTTTCTTGAACTGTGGAAAGAATGGGTGCATAAGTAGAAGGCCTGCCAATACCATTTTCTTCTAATTTTTTAATTAAGGTAGCTTCGGTATAGCGAGGGGGTGGTTGAGTGAATTTTTGGAGAGCTATAATTTTAATTAAATCAAGCCGCCCTCCTTTTTTAAATTTAGGAAGGACTTTTTCTTTTAAACTAGTAGCTGGATAGATTTTTAAAAACCCCAAAAATATGTTTTTTAAACCTTGGGTTTCTAGAAGATAAGAATTTTGATTACTTTGAGCCTCTATTGTTATTTTAGTCTCTTCAAATTGGGCATTTTTTATCTGAGAGGCTAACATTCTCTGCCATATCAATTGGTAAAGTTTATACTGGTCTTGAGATAGATAATTTCTAATATCCTTTGGTGTTTTATCTATATAAGTTGGCCTAATCGCTTCATGGGCTTCTTGAGCAGCCAGGGTCTTGGTTTTATAATAGCGGGGTTTTGGGGGGAGATATTCTTTACCCAGATTTTCTTTGATATATTTTCGAGCAGTGTTTATAGCCAACCAAGACAAATTGGTGGAATCAGTTCGCATATAGGTTATAAGGCCCACCAAGCCTTCTTTACCTAAGTTAATGCCTTCATAAAGCTGTTGAGCAATGAGCATTGTTTTTTTAGAAGAAAATCTTAGTTTATTGAAGGCTTCTTGTTGAAGAGTGGAAGTGATAAAAGGTGGTGGGGGATTTTTTGAAATCTTAACTTTAGTGATATCTTTTATCTGATAATTGGCTCCTTCGAGGTCAGAGATTATTTTTTTTGCTTGAGTTTGATTTTTAATATTTATTTTTTTGTCCCCCACTCTAGTTAATTTTGCTGGAAATACCTCCGGTTGTTTTGATTTTTGATTTTTTTGTTTTGTTAACTCAGCCTCAATTTCCCAATATTCTGAAGGGGTAAAATCTTCTATCTCTTTTTCTCGCTCCACTACTAATTTTAAAGCTACCGATTGGACTCTGCCAGCTGATAATCTGCTTTTAATTTTTTTCCAAAGCAGAGGAGAAAGTTTATATCCCACCAACCTGTCTAAAATTCTCCTGGCTTGTTGGGCGTCTACTAATTTTAAATCAATATCTCGAGGATTTTCTAAAGCCTTCTTAATGGCTTCTTTAGTAATCTCCACAAAAGTGATTCTTTTAATTTTATCCTTATCTTTTTGCTTATCCAGTCCTGTAGCTTGAATAATGTGCCAGGCAATAGCTTCTCCCTCTCTATCAAAGTCGGTGGCCAAATATATCTTTTTTGCTTCTTGGGCTATTTTTTTGATTTCGGAAATTATTTTTCTACTTTTAGGAATAATTATATATTTAGGAGTAAAATTATTTTCTATTTCAATACCCAATTCATTTTTAGGTAAATTTCGGACATGTCCCCAAGTTGCTTTAACTATAAAGCGAGGTCCTAAATATTTTTTAATAGTTTTTGATTTAGATGGCGACTCTACGATTACTAAATTCATAAATCCATTGTTTCTATTGGTTAATGATATAATTTGAACTTCCAATATGCCTTACTTTACCCTTCATTTCCATGGTTGTCAAAGAAGATAGAACTACCTGGGGTGGCAATTCAGTATTTTCAATTATGATATCGATATGAATTGGTTTTTTTGATAATAATTTGAGAATTTTTTCTTCTTCTGGAGATTCGGGAATTATTTTCCGAGATTTAATTAATTCTTCGGGTCTTTCTAGATTGAGCTCATCCAAAATATCTTTCCAGTGGGTTACAATTTTAGCTCCTTGCTTAATAAGATTATTGGGGCCTCTACTTTGTTCTGAGTAAATTAATCCTGGTAAGGCAAAAACTTCTCTGTTTTGATCAATAGCAAACTGAGAGGTGATTAAAGCCCCAGAACCCTCTGGAGCCTCTACCACTAAAACCCCCAAAGATAGACCAGAAATGATTCTATTACGTTGAGGAAAGTTATAGGCTAAAGCGGGCATACCTAAAGGAAATTCTGATATTAAAGCTCCTGATTGCTCAATTAAAGAAGCTAAATTTTGGTGACTTTGAGGATAGACCTTATCTAAACCACAAGCCATTACCGCAATAGTTCTCCCCCCTGCTTCTAAGGCTGCTTTATGAGCTATGGAATCTATACCTAAAGCTAATCCAGAAACAATAGTAATGCCACTTCGAGCCAGATTATAAGCAATCTCATAAGTAGCCTGTTTGCCGTAATTAGTTGGCTTGCGAGTCCCTACTATGGATACCGCAATTTCATCCTCAGGCAAAATTTTACCTTTAATATATAAAAGAGCGGGTGGGCTGTAAATTTCTTTTAATAGGTGAGGGTAGTTTTTGTCTCGGTAAGTTAGAATTTGAAGCTGATGTTCTTTTATTTTTCTAATTTGATGGTCGGGATTGGTAGTTTTTCTGCTCTCCAAAATTTCTTCAACTAAATTCTCTTCCAGGCCCGCTTTAATCAATTCTACCCTGGAAGCCTGCCAGGCTTTTTCTAAATTGCCAAAATAAGACAGAAGTTTAAAGATTCTCTTCTGTCCCATCTTGGTATTTTGACAAAAAGCAACCCAATACTTTAAATCATTATTCATACATTATTTAGAAATTTCCCTCCTTCTTATTGTCTTTTCCTCCAAACCATTTTTTAGCATACCAATAATTATGTTCGAGGTTAATTTTACAAGCTCTTTAACTACTTGGGTTTCTTCTTTAGAAAACTTCTCTAAGACAAATTTATCAAGAGATTTGGCAGTTTGAAGTTTAGAATTTGAGAGGGGTCTGATTCCTATCCTTATTCTGGGGAATTCTTTGGTACCCAACTCATCAATGATTGATTGCAAGCCTCTATGGCCCCCTGAAGATCCCAATTTTCTAATCCTGACTGTACCAAGGGGTAGATTGATATCATCTAAAATTACCCATAGATTACTTTTAGGCAGCTTATAATAATCAAGTAATAATCGGAGGCAATATCCAGAGCGATTCATAAAAGTCAGGGGT
>FWWM01005682.1_pt1 | contig 27010 bp, 19 predicted proteins | sample 2228351 | NCBI WGS metagenome assembly FWWM01 (sample SAMEA103939774, study PRJEB20133) | metagenome | reverse complement strand
CTCTCGTGGCTTGGGCATCTTGCCCAAGTGAGGGGAGTGGGGAGTGGGGGATGGGGAGTGGGGAGGTGGGAGGGGGAATGGAAGTGAATGGGGGAGTATGGGAGATGCAGGAGGAATGACGGATGGCGGAGTCAACCGTTGTGGCGGACCGGCCAACGCTGGCGGAGCTGGCCAAGATGTTCGACCATTCGCTGCTGCAGCCGACGCTGACGGACGCCGAGCTGGAAGCGGGGCTGGAGCTGGCGTTGCGATACAACGTGGCGTCGGTGTGCATCAAGCCGTATGCGGTGCGGCGGGCGGCCAAGCGTCTGGCCGGCAGCGGCGTGGCGGTGGGGACGGTGGTCGGCTTCCCGCACGGCAGCCACCTGCCGCGGGTCAAGGTGTACGAGGCGGAAGCGGCGATCGCCGACGGCGCCGAAGAGCTGGACATGGTGGTCAACATCGGCAAGGTGTTGTCGCGGGAGTGGAACTACGTGGCCGACGAGATCGCCGCGGTCGTCGCTGCCGCCCACCGGCACGGGGCCAAGGTCAAGGTGATCTTTGAAAACGCCGTACTGGCCGACGAGCACAAGCGGGAGCTGTGCCGCATCTGCGGCGAGGTGCGGGCCGACTGGGTCAAGACCAGCACGGGCTACTCCAGCGGCGGAGCCACGCTGGACGATCTCAAACTGATGCGGGCGTGTAGCCCACCGTGGGTGCAGGTCAAGGCCGCTGGCGGCGTCCGCAACCTGGACATGGTCTTGCAGGTGCGTTCCATCGGCGTTACCCGCATCGGCGCCACCGCCACCGCCCAGATCCTCGACGAGGCCCGCCAACGCTGGCCGGAGCGGGCCTGACCGGCGGACTACCCGCCTCTGTCGGCTGCGGGTCCGCCGCCAGGCTCAAACTATGCGCTTGCCCCGGCGGCAGGCATCCGCTTCAGACCGCTGCGGGGTCTACCGCTAGGCTCAAACTATGCGCTTGCCCCGGCGGCAGGCATCCGCTTCAGACCGCTGCGGGGTCCACCGCGATGCTCATTTCTTCGGTTCCCCCGGCGGCGGCTCCGAGGGCGGCCCGGCCCGCAGCGGCCACTCCAGCGTGCAGGCCAGACCGTCCGCTAGACCGACCGCCACAAACCGCATCGACGGATCGAAGGCCACAGCGTGGACCGCCGCGGGAAACGGTCCGACCACCACTGGCCGCTCCGCCGCCCTGCTGCCCAACTCCAGAGACCATACCTTGAGCCGCTCGTCCCGTCCCAACGTGACTAGGCTCCGCCCGTCCGGCACTGCCCACAGCATGCGGACGCCCCCTTCCTTGTCGGTCCACTGCCGGACCAGCTTCCGTGTCGCCAGCTCGTACTGGTAGATCGTCCCCTGCTCATCGGCGACCAACAGGTATTTTTTGTCCGGCGTGATGCCGATGTCGGCGATGCTCCTCTCCGCCGCTTTCCACGATACCGACGGCTCTTTTTGGTTCAGACCGACACGACTAACCGTGCCCTGGCCGTCGGCGATGAACACTTCCGACAGGTCGGCGGCGACGGCCACCGCCCGCGGCTCCGGCGACAGCGGCGGCGTGCTCTGCAACGTCCGACCATCGACGGAGTAGACGGTGAAGTGATGGACCAGCCGGTCGCCGGGACCGCGGCGGGCATGCCAGCAGGCCCACCGCTGGCCGTCCGCCGAGGGCACAAGCAAATACGGCACGCCGGAGGCCAGCGACTGCACCCGTTGCGGCGGCGCGGACAGCTTCCACACCTCGACCCGCCCGGTGCCCGTGGACGGCTGCCCCACGCCGACCAGCAACACCTCCGGCGTCGCGAACGCCACGGCGTAAAGCTGGTCCGAGCCCAGCCCCAGCGAGGCCAACAGGCGGCCGTCGGCCACGTCCCAGACCTTGACCGTCTCGTCACGCGAAGTGGTGGCCAGGCGGCGGCCGTCCGGACTAACCGCTATGGCCAGCAGGGCCGCGCGGTGGCCGCTGGCCACATCTGCTTCGACCGCTGGCATGTCGTGGAGCCGCAATACGCTGTCCTTTTCCACGCCGACACTGGCGAGCTGCCGGCCATCGGGACGGATGGCTACGGCGCTGACCCAATCGGTGTGTCCGGCGAGGGTGTGGACTTCCCGCCGCGTCTCGACGTTCCACAGATGGACGAGCATGTCGGCCCCGGCGGCCGCCAGGTGCTGTCCGTCCGGGGCAAAGGCGACGCTGCTGAGCGGGTACGGCGTCGGGCTGCTGCGGGACGGCGGATCGAAGCGGGCCAGCGGCTGCCAGCGGCCGTCCTTGTCCACGCTCCAGAGGCGGATGACGCCGTCGCCCCCTACGCTGGCCAGACGTTGTCCGTCCGCCCGGAACGCCAAAGCGGCGATCCCGGCCGCGTGGGCATCGGTCTGGACAAACACCACCCGCGGCGGCGACGGCGACGTGTCCAAAACCGTCAGCGTACCGTCTGCTAAACCGACCGCCACGTGCCGCTCCTCGCCGGGACGGGCCGCCACGGCGCAAACGGCGGCGCGGCCGCTCCAGCTCCACGCCAGCTGGCCGGTCTGGAGGTTCCAGCCGCGGGCCGTGCGGTCGGCGCTGCCGCTGGCCAGAAGCGTGCCGGAAGCGGCCACGGCGATACTCAGGATGGGGGACTGGTGACCCTCGAGGGTCTGCACGTTCTGCTTCTGGGCGATGTCCCAGACGGTGATGCGGCGGTCGCCCCCGGCCACGGCCAGGCGCCGCCCGTCCGGCAGGAACGCCAGACTGGTCAGCGGCGTTTTCGACGCCGGCCAGGACGCCACCAGCTCGCCGGTCTCCGAATCATATATCCGGACGGTGCCATCGGCTCCGGCGGTGGCCACGCGGCGACCGTCCGGACTGTAGGCGACCGCCCACAACGAGTCGCTTGCCTCGCGACAGACCCGTTGCTCGCCGGTCTCCTGCAGCGGCCAGAGCAGGATCTCGCCGTCGTCGCCGCCACTGGCTCCCCAGCGACCATCGGGGCTGAACGCCACCGCCGTCACGGCCTTGCCGTGCCCCTGGAAGGTCCGCAAGAGCCGGCGGCTGGCAAAGTCCCAGTACCGCACGGTGCGGTCCGCCCCGCCGCTGAGCAGATATTTGCCGTCGCGGCTGACGGTCACAGCGTAGACCGCCCCTTCGTGGCCAATGAAGTCCTCGCCGTCCCGCAGGCCGGCCCGGTCGTTGTCCTGGGGACTCGGACCAGGCAGGTGCAGGACGTGGATCTTGCCGTTGCGGCCGCTGACCACGCCCCGTTGGCCCGCCGCCACCGCCAGACCCAGCACCTCTCCCTGCTCCACCGCCTGGATGCCCAGTAGCAACCGCCCGCCCGGCACGGCCCAGGCGGCAAGCTGGGCGTTGCTGTCCCCCGCCACGATCATCCCGCCGCTGGCGTCCCAGACGACCCGCTCCATCCGCGCACTGCGGGCGGGACTCGTAAACACCCCCTTGCCCGTGTCGGTCTCGACCACCCGGACCACGCCGTCGTCGCCGCCGATGGCCAGCAGGTGCCCCTGCGGGTGAAACGCCACGCACTTGAGCGGCCGGTCGGTCTTCAACTGCACCACCACTCGGACCAGTTGGCCGCTGCCGGCGTCCCACAGATGCACCTGGTTGCCGCACACCGAGGCGATCGTCTGGCCGGAGGGGTGGTAGGCTAGGTCGCTGACACGGAAGACGTTGGTGCCGCCGGAGGGGTCGCGGCGGGTCGGATCGTCCGCCTGCTGGAGGTGGCCGCGGTAGCAGACGCGTTCATGGCCGTTGTCGAGGGACCAGACTTTCACCGTCCCATCCCGGGCAGCGGAAGCCAGGAAGCGGCCATCGGGGCTAAACGCCAAGGCGTTGACGCGGTCGGCGTGTCGCAGTCGCACCTGCCCGAAGAGGCGGCGGACCTGCGGCGGCATCTGCGGCGGGCGGTAGGGCAACTGCCAGCGGGCCTGACGCACCAATCGCAGGGCTCGTTCGAACCGTCCCTGCCGCGCCGCCGCTTCCGCCTGCTGCGTCCAGGCGTCGATCCGTTGCAGCAGCTCCGCCGCCGCGCCCAGCCGCACGGCCTCCTCCCGCTCGGCCCGCAGCTTCTGCATCGCCGCCTGGAACGCTTCCGCCGCACCACCCCCCGGCGGCGGCTGTACCGCCACCAGCCCGCTTCCAGCCAGTAGCAACACCGCCAGGCCGACCGTCCGCCATTGCCGCACCTGCACCGCCAGGCCGACCGTCCGCCATTGCCGCTTGCGCCGCTCCATCGTCTCCCCTCGCCGCGGTACCCCACGCGTTACGTCGGAAAAAATTTCCCTGGTCGCCGTCCACCTACTGCGGCGTCCGGCGGCCCCGCTATTAGACTACGACGAGGCACCGGGGGCCGGTACAACGTCGCCGCCGCAGCCGAACGTCGTCGCAGCCGAACGTCGCGGTCGAACATCGCGGTCGAACATCGCGGTCGAACATCGCCGCGATCGGCGGTGCGGCCTACCGGCATCCAACTACCGGCATCCAACTACCGGCATCCAACTACCGGCATCCAACCACCAGCACCAACATTATATGATCACTTGTTCACTATGTCAAGCCCATCTGATTGTGCGGCGGGAGAGCTGCAGCCGTCCGGCGGAGACGCCCCGACCGCAGTGGCCCCGCCAGCCAGCCGTTTGCGTCAGGCTTTAGCCAGCCGTCGGTTGAGCTTAACCCTTAACCCGCCGATGGCGGCGGTGCTCCCTGATACAACCGCCGCTCGCGGATGTACTCCTCGACCGCCCGCGGCACCAGGTAGCGGATGGTCCGGCCTTCGGCCACGGCCTGCCGCAGCTCGCGGCTAGCGATTTCGATCCGGGGCGCGGCGACCGTGTAAAGCCGCACCTGTCCGGCCTCCACCCCCAGCGCCGCCGCCAGCTCCGCCGCCGTGGCCAGCGGTAGTCCACCCCGCGGCACCACCGCCAACGCCGCCTGGGCCACGATCCGTTGCGGCTGATACCATTGTGGCAGATCGGCCAGGCCGTCCGCCCCCAACAGCAGGAACCACTCCTGACCCGGCAGGCGGCGGTGCAACGCCGCGAGCGTCTCCGCTGTGTAGCTGGGCGGCGGCAGCTCCTTTTCGATCCGCTCCACCCGAAAGGCCGGATGGCCCGCGATCGCCAGCTCCAGCATGTCGCACCGCTGCTCGAACCGTGTCAGCCGTTGCCCGGGCTTGTGCGGCGGATAGGCGCTGGGCACAAACCACACCTGCTCCAGCTGCAACTGGTCCCGGCACTGCTCGGCCAGGATCAGGTGCCCCAGGTGCACGGGGTCGAATGTGCCGCCGAATAGTCCGATGCGCATCGATGGTTCCGTGAGGGTACGCGGCGTCCAGCCGCCGCCGGCCAGGGACGGCCCTTCCCAACCGCGACGGCCACCGGCCAATCGCCGCCTGCAGACAGTATAGCAGCCCCGCCGGCCCTCCCCGGCCGAACGCTTGGGCGCTTCCCCGGTCGGAGGAGGCCGGCGGTGGGGTTGCAATCGCCAGAGCGGAAGAGGCCGGCGGTGGGGTTGCAATGGCCGGGCCGGAAACGATATAGTAATCAAATGGCACAATTATTCATACGATCTTCCCAAGCCGTTGCGGGAATGAGGGTGTGAGCAAGGCGATTATCAGCGACATACACGGCAATCTCGAGGCCCTGGACGCCGTGCTGGCCGACATCCGCAGCCAGGGCATCAGCCAGATCTACTGTCTGGGTGATATCGTCGGTTACGGCCCCAATCCTCGCGAATGCATCGACCGGGTCATGGAGACCTGCCAGGTCGTGCTGCTGGGCAACCACGACCAGGGGGCGATGTTCGATCCGGACGGCTTCAACCAGTCCGCGGAAAAGGCCATCTTCTGGACCCGCGAGCAGTTGGAGCGCTCGCCGGAGCCACGGGCGGTCCGCGAACGCCGCTGGGAGTTTCTGGCCGAACGGCCCCGCACCCACCGCGAGGAGCACTTCCTCTACGTCCACGGCTCAGCCCGCAATCCCCTCAACGAATACGTCTTCCCGGAAGATATTTACAACCAGCGGAAAATGGAGCGCATCTTCGCCCTAGTCGACCGCTACTGCTTTCAGGGGCATACGCACGTCCCCGGCATCTTCACCGAGGACCTGCAATTCTACAGTCCCGAGGACGTGGACCAGGTGTACAAGCTCGACGGCCGCAAGACCTTAATCAACGTCGGCTCGGTTGGGCAGCCCCGCGACGGCAACTGGCGGGCCTGCTACGTCCTCCTCGACGACGACCACACCGTGCGGTTCCGGCGGGTCGAATATGACTGGCAGAAGACCCGCGACAAGATCTACAGCATCCCCGAGCTGGACCGCTTTCTCGGCGACCGCCTCGGCGAAGGCCGCTGACGCTACCCCGACCGGCCAGCGTGACCTAAGTTCCTGCAAGCCAAGCCGTTACGTGTTCATTTCCAACCACCGTCCGCAAGCGCTCCCCGCGCGGCCGGCACGGGTCGTCAGGGGCACAAGCCATCAGCCGCGGACCGGCACGGGTCGTCAGGGGCACAACGGCACAAGCCATCAGCCGCGGACCGGCACGGGTCGTCAGCGGCGGATCGGCCGCTAAGATAATCATCATCGTCCGCCCCAGGGAGGCATTGCGGAAGCTCGATGCGTCATCCTGCCATCAACATCGTGTTGTTCATCATTTCGGCGGCCGCCCTGACCTGGCTGTGGCTGTACGCCGAGCGAAATTGGGCACCCAAGCCGAAGCCCAAGGAGACTAAAGTGGTGCTCAAAGGCTCGGACGAGCCGCCCGCGGCAGGGGACGGGGCGTCCCCGGCGTTGCTGGCGGCCGCGTCCGGCCTGGCGGCGGTCCGGCCCGCCCAACCGCCGCCGCAGCGGCCCCGCTGGCAGCCTCCTACCCTCATCCCGCTCGGCGACGACAGCTACTTCCTGCGCGTGCTCCTGACCACCCAGGGGGGCGGCGTGCAGCAGGTCGTCCTGACCCGCTTTGACGCCGCCGACCGCCTCGGACGCGAAGTCCGACGCAAAGACGCCGACGGCCGGCCCACCGGCGAAAAAGTCCCCCTTTACCTCATCCCCGGCGTGCGGCAAGTCCGCGGCAAATTCCTCCGCGAAGACTACCAGGAACCGCTGCTACAGCCCGGCCCGGCCGCCGAGCCGCACCGCCTGGCCGAACCGGCCTTCCGCCTCTTCCACTACCCCACGCCGGACGACAAATACCCCGACCCCCTCCTCGGCGAAACCGAATGGAAAGTGGTCCGGCAGGAGCACCCCCCCGGCGGCACCCACACCGTCGTGTTCGCAACCGAGCTGGGCGCCCCCTATTACGTAAAACTTCGTAAAACCTATACGCTGCGGCCCACCGATTACCACATCGGCTTGGAAGTGGAGGTGGAGAAGCAGCCCGTACCGCCTGGCGGCCCGCCGGCAGTACCCCTGCGACTCCAGTTTGAAGGGCCGCGCGGCCTGCCGATCGAGGGGGAATGGTACACCTGGACCTACCGGGTCGCCCTGATCGGCTGGCGGGACGCCAAGGGGGGCCGGCACCGGCAATACGAAGATGCCGCCACCGTGGCCATCCGTCGCGGCGGCGAAGCGGTCGCCCGCGGCGACAACTCCTTCCGCTACATCGCCGTCATGGCCCCCTATTTCGCCTCCGCCCTGGCCATCGACGACGAAGCCGAAGCCCACGGCGCCATCCCCCAGCCTTGGGCGTATGCCCGCGCCACCACCGAACTCCCCTTCGACGCCCGCGAGCCGCAGCACCCCCAGTTCACCGACATGACCATCCGTGCCGCCTCCGAAGTCCTCGACCTCCCCCCCGGCGGCACCGCCAAATACCGCTTCCTCCTCTATAACGGACCCGCCAAGGTCGGACTGCTCGGCCTGATGCAGGCCCCCAATACCGTCGATGACGAGCTGGTCGAACGCTACAAAAGCCGCCTCGACCTGCAAACCATCACCGACTTCCACTCCCCCACCTGGCTGGGCCGCTTCGCCAACTTCATCTACTGGAGCGACCTGGTCATCGCCTTTACCAACCTCATGCACTGGCTGCTGGCGACAATCCACCGCGTCATCCCCAGTTGGGCCATCAGCATCTTCGTGCTGACGGTACTAGTGCGGCTGATCTTGTTTGTTCCCAGCAAAAAGCAGACGCAGATGAACCTGCGGATGATGGAAGTGCAAAAGAAGCTGGCCCCGCAACTGGAGGAGCTGAAAAAGAAGTACGCCGACGATCCCGGTGAGTTCAACCGCCAGAAGATGCGGCTGCTGATGGCCCACGGCGTCAACCCCTTCGCGGCGATGGGCGGCTGCCTGCTGCTGCTGGCCCAGTTGCCGGTGATGATGGGGCTGTATTTCTGCCTGCAGGAGAGCATCTTCTTCCGTCTGGAATCGTTCCTGTGGATCGACAACCTCGCCGCGCCGGACATGCTCTTCTGGTGGGGCGAATCGATCCCCTTCATCAGTACCCCGGACGACATCGGCGGCATCTTCTATTTGGGACCGTACTTCAACCTCCTGCCGATCCTGGCCGTCGGCCTGATGCTCTGGCAGCAGAACAAGATGATGCCGCCGCCGACCGACGAGCAGATGGCCCAGCAGCAGCGGATGATGAAGATCATGCTGGTGCTGATGGGGATCTTCTTCTACAAGATCGCCGCCGGCCTGGTGCTGTATTTCATCATCAGCACGGTGTGGGGAATGGTAGAGCGGCAGTTCATCCCCAAGTCGGCGGACAGCGTCGGCCCGGCGACGGAGGGGGCGCAGTCGGAGTCGCCGCCGCGACCACCCGGCTTTTTCGGCCGGCTCCGCCACCAGTTGCAACAGAAGCTGGAGGAGCTGCAGCGACAGGCGGATGAGCAAGCCCAGCGGCAAATCCGCCGCGACCGGCTCCCGCCGGAGGAGACCCGCCGCGAACGCCGCAAAAAACGCCGCCGCTAGCAGAAAGTGGACCGCCAGCTAGAAGATGGATCGCCAGTAAAAGGCGAACCGCCAGCTAGAAGATGGATCGCCAGTAAAAGGCGGTAAGGCAGTAGCTGTCGCCGCTGCTAGGCGGCCTGCCGCCACGCACGGCGGCCCGATGGTGGCCCAAGGGCCCCTGGCAGGGCCGCACCGCCGCTGCCCAGCGGCTTGAGGGCCTTGGCCACCAGCACCCGCCCCATCAGCCGCTCCAGCACTCCCAGCGGCAACACCCGCCACGGATGCGGCAACTCCGACCGCCGCAGGTGCCGCTTGCAGATCCGCACCTCCGTGAACCGCTCCAGCAGTCGCCGCACCTGCCGGGCGGTCATCTTCGGCCCGGTAGTCGGGTCCGCCGGCCGCTGCCAGTACATCCACTGCAGCGGCAACAGCCGGTCCTGCCAGTACGCCGTGTCATAATAGGCCGGAAACAGGGCGATCAGCTTGCCGCCGGGCTTGAGCAGGCGGAACCATTCGTCGCGCAGCTCCGGCGACGCCCCGGCGGGACAGTACAGCCCGCTCCAGACCACCACGTCGAAATAGGCGTCGGCAAACGGCCACGGCGGCGACCCGACCGGCACGCACGGGATCGCATAACTGTGCCGCTCCAGGTTGCGGCGGACCCACGCCGCCGGCTCCTCCGGCCCTAAGGCGATGGTCGGATAGGCCCCCGCCTGGGCATAACGCAGGGCGTCGTTTCCTAAACCCGCTCCCAGCAACAAGATACGTTCGCCGGCGTGGCGGTCGAACTCCAACGCCCCCGGCAGCCAGTAGCCGTGCCGCTGATAACGCTTCTGCTCCAATTCCTCGAACCAGGCGGTGGAAAACGGTACCAGTCCCGGGGCCGCCCGCCCGGCCGACACCGGCCGGATCAGCTCACGGTTGGCCAAAACAGCGGGATCGAGCGGCGGGACAGGCAGCGATGCCGATACCCCCGGCGACGCTGACGCCGCCCCCCCTGGCGATGGCTCCGCCTGGGGAGCACCGCCTGACTGCGCCGCCGCCCACCTGCGCTCCGGCCACCGCGCGGCCAACGGCCATCCTCCGAGCGGAGGGTCCATACTCCACCCAGTCTGTCAGTGTCGTCCCACTTGTTCGGATAGAATTAAGTAGCGGCCATAACGACCGATCCGGCGACGGTCAAGACCAAGGTCGCCCCACCGCGACCCCAGGCGACCCAGACCAAACCAAGGTCGCCCCATCGCGACACTCAGGCGACCCAGACCAAACCAAGGTCGCCCCATCGCGACACTCAGGCGGAGGACGGCGGCATGACGCAGTGGTGGGACAACGTGCGGCAGGGAGTCTCGTCGTCATTGACGGCGGCCAGGGAGGTGGTGCGCCGCCTCCTGCACGGCGGGGCCGACCGCGAGGCGACCCTGGAGGAGGTGCTGCACCGCTGGCGGCCGCACACGCCCGCACCGGTGCTGTGGCTGATCGGCAAAACGCAATCGGGCAAGACCTCCGTCATCCGCTACCTCACTGGCGCCGCCGACGCCGCCATCGGCCAGGGCTTCCGGCCCACGACCCGCACCACCCGCCGCTACGATTTCCCCAACGCCGACGCTCCCCTGATCGCCTTTTTGGACACCCGCGGCCTGGACGAGCCGGGCTACGACCCGTCCGCCGACATCGCCGCCTGCGCGGCCGTGGCCCATGGGATCATCGTGACCGTCAAACTCACCGATCCGGCCCAGGGAACTATCCGCGGCCTGCTGCAGGCCGTGCGGCGTCATCCGCCCTCCTTGCCGACCGTATTGTGCCTGACCTGCCTGCACGAGGCGTCGCCGGGACAGCCGCTGCCGCAGCCCTACCCGTTTGGCCCGTGGCGGCCGGACGCCCTGCCGACGCCGCAGGAGCTGCACGCCGCCGCACCCGCCCTGGCCCCGCTGATCCAGCAGCAACTGCACGCCTTTGCGGGGCTATATGACCTCGCCGTGGCCGTGGACCTGACCCGGCCGGAAGACGGCTTGGCCGATCCCCACTACGGCGGCCCTACCCTCAAACAGGCTCTGCTGGACGTCCTGCCGCACGCCTACCGCCAGACGCTGCTGCGGCTGGACGCCCTCGGACAGGAGCTGAAGGAATGGCACCTGCGGCAAGCCCTGCCAGTGATCCTGGGCTACAGCACCCTGGCCGGGGCGGTCGGGGCCTTGCCCATTCCGCTGGTGGACCTGCCCCTGCTATTTGGCCTGCACCTGCGGATGGCCCGGGAAGTCGCCCGCATCTACCACCAGCTGTTGACCTTCGACAACTACCGGCAACTGGCTACCGTGCTCGGCACGGGTCTAGTCGTGCGGCAACTGGCCCGCCAGGCCGCCAAGCTGGTGCCGGTGGTCGGCTCAGCGTTGGGCGGGGCTGCCGCCTTCGCCGCCACCTACGCCCTGGGCCGGGCCCTCTGCTACTATTTCCAGGCCGTCCACGCCGGGCATGTCCCAGACGCCGCCACCCTCCGGCGGGTCTACGACGAGCAGATCGCCGCGGCCGAGAAGCTCTTCCGCCAGGGGTAACCGTGCCTGCCGGGCCAGCCCCTGCGCCGGCCCCCTACAGCGTGAATGGTCCGTTCGACATACCCACCGCCAATGGTCAGTTAGACCCCGCTGCCGCAAATGGTCAATTCAATATCGGAATAGTAATGATTACTTACCCCATCGCTTTAGTCATGATTGCGGCGGTTATGGTTATAGGCATGACTGTGACGGTTATGGCCGTCCCGCCCGTAGCGGCGCCGCAATCCCCGTCCGACGAATGACGACTATTCCGATCGGAATTGGCAACAATCAACGGCTTCGCCGGCAACGGCGATGTGCGGATCGGTCACCCTTCCCGCAGCACTTCCAGCAGGGCGTCGTGGATGTAGCCGTTGCTGGCGACCATGTCGGGGCGGAAGGGGTCGAACGGTTCGCCGGCGGCGGTGGTGACGCGGCCGCCGGCCTCGACAACGAGCAGGCCGCCGGCGGCGACGTCCCAGGCATAGTTGTCGAAGGCCCAGTAGCCGTCGTGGCGGCCGGCGGCGACGTAGGCCAGGTTCAACGCCGTCGAGCCGGTCCGCCGCAGTGTCTGGGCGTGGGCGGCCATGGTCTGCCAGGCCCGCAAGTTACGCTGCTGTTTGCGGAAATCGGCGGGGAAGCCGGTCGAAAGCAGGCTCTCCCGCAGGGTGGGCGTATTGCTGACGCGGATGGGCTGGTCGTTGAGGAAGGCCCCGCCCCCCGCGACGGCGGCGAACACTTCTTGCAACCGTGGATCATGGATGACGCCCACATGGACGCGGCCGCGGTACCATAACCCGATCGACACGCAGTAGGCGGGCACGTCGTGCACGTAGTTGGAGGTGCCGTCCAGGGGATCGACGATCCAGGTGGGTGGGGCGTCCAGCGGCGGCCGCAGCTCCTCCGGCGAGCGGCCGGCGGCGTCCTCTTCGCCGAGGAAGTGGTGGTCGGGGAAGACCCCCAGCAGGACGTGGCGGACGGCCTCCTGGGCGGCGTGGTCGGCGTCAGTGACCAGGTCGGCGGGGGATTTTTCCCGCACGGCAAAGCGGCTGCGGCAGGACTCGAGGGCCGCCGCTCCGGCCGCCGCCGCCGCTAGGGCTACTTGCAAGAATTCCCGCAATTGATTGGCGCTAAATCCTTCCATGTGAACACCTTACGGAATAAAACGGTGCGGTGGCCGCGCGGGAGAGCGGACCTAGCATCCCTCGACCATCACCCCATAGCGCTCAGATGGCTTCCTATGATGTAATTACTTGAACCACAACAAGTTACACCTTGCGGAACATAACGGTGAGCGTCCCGTGCTCCAGCGGGATCGTCTCGGTGTGGGCCGGGCCGTTGAGGGGAAGCTCGCTCCATTCCCGAGCCTGTACGGCGGCGGCGATGGCCGGGCGGTGCGCCTGGATGGCTTGTTGCAAGGCCGGCGTATCCGCCTGGAGGTACAGGACGATTTTGTCCAGCAGGTCCAGTCCGGCCCGTTTGCGGCTTTCCTGGATGTGGCGGATGACCAAGCGGGCCAATCCTTCCCGCTGCAGCTCCGGCGTGAGGGTAGTGGCGACCGCTACCTGCGTCCCCTTGTCCGCCACGCCGCTGTAGCCTGTCGGGGCGGCGTAGTCCCGCACGATGTCGGCCGGTTCCAGCTCCACGCCGGCCAGGACCAGCAGCGTCCCCTCCGGCAGGTCGGCCATCGCCGCCAGCTCCGCTTCGGCCTGGGCCAGCCGTGCTCCGAGCTTGGGGGCCGCCGTCTTCTTGTTCAGCCGCAACCGCACCGCCAGCAGCGGCTCCGGCCCCTCATGGAACCGCACCGTCTTGACGTTCAGCTCGTCGAGCACCAGCTCCCGGAAGCGTTCGACCGCCCGGCGTTCCTCGGCATGGGCCGGCTGGACGACCAGCTCGGCCAGGGGTTGCCGCACGTTGAGCCGCGCCTGCTGCCGGGCGGCCAGTCCCAGGGACACCACCCGCTGCACCGCCGCCATGTCCGCCGACAACTGCCGGTCGATCAGTTGCTCGTCGGCGACGGGGAAATCGCACAGGTGGACGCTTTCCGGGTCGTCGGGCCGCCGCAGGTTCTGCCACATCGCCTCGGTGACAAACGGCACGCACGGAGCCATCAACTGACAAAGGGTGCGCAGGACGGTGTAGAGGGTGTGGTAGGCGGCCCATTTGGCCTGTAGACCGACCGCGTCCAGCTCGGCGGTGCGGCTATGGAGGCGGTCCTTGTTCCGCCGCACGTACCAGTTGGACAGGTCGGCCTCGATGAACTCCTCGCATTTGAGGGCAAAGGCCATCACGTTGTAGCTGCGGTAGGCCTCGTGGGCCGTCTGGATGAGCAACTGCAGGTTGGACAGGATCCAGCGGTCGACGTCGGGGCGTGCGGCGGGGGGGACATCGGGGGTGGTTGCCGGGTCGTAGCCGTCGCCGATGGCGTAGTTGCAGAACATGGCATAGCAGTTCCACAGTTTGAAGAACACCTTGGAGCGGATTTCATCGGCGGGGGCGGGGCCGAAGTTGATGTTGGCGGCGGGGTTGTGGCGGACGTACATCCACCGCATGACGTCGGCCCCCATGGGGCGGAAGGAAATTTCGCGGCCTTTGGGGTCGCGGATGACGCCGCCGGTGTCCGCCGCGGCGATGAACTCGATGGCGTTGCCGGCGCTTTTGTGCATCTCCTGGCCGTACTGGTCGCGGACCAGGCCGTGCCCCAACAGGGTGCGGAACGGGGGCCGGCCGTCGCTCATCATCGTGCTCATCGCCAGCAGGGCGTAGAACCAGTTGCGGAACTGGCCGGGGAAGCTTTCGGTGATGAAGTCGGCCGGGTACCACTTTTCCCAGTAGCTGCGGTCGGTGTTCCATTTGAGGGTCGAGAAGGCGACGATGCCGGCGTCCAGCCAGGGGTTGCCGACATCAGGGATGCGGCGCATGAGCCGGCCGGTCCGCGGGTTGCGGATGACCACCTTGTCGATCCAGGGGCGGTGCGGCGTGTGCCCCTCGAACAGCTCCCAGCCGGCGATGGCCCGCTGCTGCAGCTCGGCCCGGCTGCCGATGACCTCAAACTGCGTCGGGTCCTCCTCGTCCACCCAGATCGGCAGGGCCAGCCCCCAGTAGCGTTTCTTGGAGATCATCCAGTCCCCCATGTTGCGCAGCCAGTCCAGCTCGCGGGCCCGGCCGTTGATCGCTTCCGGCAGAAACCGGACCTCCGGGTGACGCACGACCTTCATGATTTCGCCGCGGAAGCCTTCTTCGGTGTGTTTGGGCCCCATGTGGATGAACCATTCGTCCACCAGGCGGTAGAGCAGCTCGGTTTTGCACCGCCAGCAGTGGGGGTAGCGGTGGACGTAGCGTTCGACGGCGAAGAGGCGGCCTTTGCGTTTGAGTTCGGCGAAGACCAGCTCGGCGGTCTGCGGGTCGGCGGCGTTGCGGCCGACAAACGGTCCGAAGCCGGCGACGAAGCAGCCGTCGTCGCCGATCGGGGCGATGGGGGGCAGGCCGTTGTCGCGGCCCCACTGGTAGTCGATGCCGCCGCAGCCGGGGGCGGTGTGGACGATGCCGGTCCCTTCATCGGCGGTGACGGCGTCGCCGCCGGAGATAACGCGGTGGGCCTGCACGGCACTGACCGCCGGCCACTGCCCGGACTGCCGCGTCAGCCGGGCCACTTCTTCCGGGTAACCGTAAGGGTGCTGCTGGGCCGGCAGCTCGTCGAAGGGTCCCTCGTAGGTCCAGCCGAGCATGTCCGCACCGCGGACGGCGCCGAGGACTTCATAGCCGGCCGGGCCGGCCTTGTGCTTGAACCATTGTTCGATCGACTGCAGCGGCGGCACGTTCGGCAGCCAGTCGCGGCGGCGGCCCGCCGTCGCCGGCAGCTCTTCCTCGTCCCCCTCGGTTGCGCCGCGGGCTTCCATCCGGTTAAGGCGGAAGGCCCCTTCGGCCACATAGTAGATTTCGTCCCCGAGCCGAACCCGCAGGTAAGTCAGCTCGGGGTTGACCGCCGCGCCGACATTGCTGGTCAGGGTCCAGGGGGTGGTCGTCCAGACGAGGAGGTTTTCGCCGGGCCGTTCTTTTAACGGGAATTTGACAAAGCAGGCTTTGTGTTCGACCAGGCGGTAGCCCTCTTTCATTTCCATTTCGGAGATGCCGACGCCGCAGCGGCCGCACCAGGGCATTACGTCGTAGCCGCGGTAGATCAGGCCGCGCTGGTGGCATTTTTTCAAAAACGCCCAGATGGTGTAGTTGTTCTCTTCGGACATGGTGAAGTAGGACTTGCGCTCGTCCGGGCGTTTGGCCCAGTCGGCGTCGGTGCGGTCCCAGTCCATCCAGTAGCCGAGGCGGATGCTCTGTTCGGTCTGGATGCGGGCGTATTTGTCCACGCGGGCCTTGCAGTGGCGGACGAACAGGTCGATGCTGGCCTCGACGTCGCCGGGGACGAGGTTTTCGATGTCCCGCTTGCTGCTCAGCCCCAGCTCCCGCTCCACTTCGACCTCGACCCACAGCCCCTGGCAGTCGAAGCCGTTTTGGTAGCGCATCTCGTGGCCGGTCATGGCGAAGTAGCGGTGGTAGACGTCCTTGTAGGTGCGGCCCCAGGCGTGGTGCACCCCCATCGGGTTGTTGGCGGTGATCGGCCCGTCCAAAAAGCTCCAGCGGGGCTTGCCGGCGTTGAGGGCCTTGCGTTTCTCGAAGATCCGCCGCTCGTCCCACCACTGCAAAATCTGCCGCTCCAGGGCCGGAAAATCGACGTTGGTTTCAACCTTGGCCAAAGGCATCGTCACTCGCCCCTGTTATGCTGTCCGACACCGTATCCACTTGCCGGAGGCAAGGATTGTCCGGCACCGTGGTACTGGCTGGTGATATGGATCAATATTAGCATCCGGGTGGCACGGCGTCCGAGGCGGCGGGGAGTGCCCCGGGGGACGTACTCAGGCAGACGTCGTGAGGGCGTATTCAGGCAGACGGTGGAGGGCGTCCTACGACGCGGAGTTGAGGTAGGTCAGGCAGACGCCGTAAGGACGTGCTCGGGTTGTCCTGTCGTCGGCCGTTTCTGCGGGTCTGGTACGCATTCCGGCAGACGCTGCAGGGGCGTGCTCAGGCTTTACACCGCGGGGGCGTGCTCAGAGCGGCCCAGCCGGCGGGTTTGCACGCAACATCCATCGCTGCAAGCGGTTACGCAACAGGGACCAGCGGTGCTGCGACTCGCAGTTGGCCACCGCCCGCCACAGGGCCTTGCGGCTGCCGACCAGCACAACCAGCTTGCGGCCGCGGGTGATCGCCGTGTAGAGCAGGTGCCGCTGCAGCATCGTAAAATGTTGGGTGTGCAGCGGCATGACCACCGCCGGGTACTCGCTCCCCTGGCTTTTGTGCACCGTGCAGGCGTAGGCCAACTGCAGCTCGTCCAGCTCGGCGAAATCGTAGGACACCGCCGGGCCGTCGAAGTCCACCGTGAGCCGCTGCTCCTCCTCGTCGATGTCGGCGATCCAGCCGATGTCGCCGTTGAACACTTCGCGGTGGTAGTTGTTGCGGATTTGCATGACCTTGTCGCCGACCCGGAAGACGGTCTCGTAGCGGCGAACCTCCGGGGTCTGCGGCCGCGACGGGTTGAGCACGGCCTGCAGCTCGCGATTGAGGTTGAGCGTCCCCAGCTCGGTGCGGACTTGCGGGGTGAGAACCTGGATGTCCCGCCGCGGGTCGAAGCCGAATTTTTGGGGGATGCGTTGGGTGACCAACTGGCGGAGGGTCTGGAGGATGGCGGGGGGCTCGGCGGCTTCGATGAAGAAGAAGTCGCCAGCGGGGGTGGGGGCGGAAGCGGGCAGCTCGCCGCGGTGCACGGCGTGGGCGGCGCGGACGATCCAACTGTCGGCCGCCTGGCGGTGGATTTCCCGCAGGCGGACCACCGGCACCACTTCCGAAGCGATCAGGTCGGCCAGGACGGCCCCGGGGCCGACCGAGGGGAGCTGGTCGACATCTCCGACCAGCAGCACGCAGGCGTGGGACGGGACGGCCTGCAACAGGCGGTTCATCAGCACGACATCGACCATGGAGGTCTCGTCGACCACGACCAGGTCGGCCTCGAGGGGCTGGTGGCGGTCGCGGCGGAAGGTATTGATCGCCGGGTCGTATTCGAGGAGGCGGTGGATGGTGCGGGCGTCGCGGCGGGTGGCTTCAGCGAGGCGGCGGGCCGCCCGGCCGGTCGGGGCGCACAGGGCCAGCCGCAGGCCGCGGGCGGCAAACAGCTCGGTGATGGCCCGGATCAGCGTCGTTTTGCCGGTGCCGGGGCCGCCGGTGACCACCAGCAACTTGTGGCGGATGGCCGCCCGTATCGCCGCCTGCTGCCCGGGGGCCAGCTCAAACCCCAATAGCTGTTCCGCCTGCCGCAGGGCCGCCGCCTCGTCCACGCCCCGCAACGGGTGCGGCGGCTGCAGCAGGCGGACCGCCGCATGGGCCACCCCCTGTTCCGCCAGAAACAGTGGCTTGAGGAACAATAATGTCTCCTCGCCAACGGCCGCATCCGTCGCTCGTGGCGGCGGCGTCCGGTCGGCTGCGGCCTCCATCGCTCGCGACGGCGCCGCCCCGTCGCTGGCCGCGGATGGGCCGTCCGTTCCCCGCACGGGGGGCGGCCGCAGCAAGGGCCAGTCCTCCAGCAGGTCCGCATCGGGCTGTCGCCGGATCCGCCCCGGACTGTCGCGGATGATCTCGTCGTTGTGTCGCAGCTCCTCGATGGCCGCGGCGACCGTCTCCGGCGGAATATGCGTCAGCTCGACCGCCCGTTGCCGCACCAGCAGCTCCGGGTAACCGACGTGCCCCTCTTCCGCCGCCTCCTGCAGCACGTGCCGCACCGCCGCCTGCGCCCGGTACGGCGAGTCCCGCGGCACCCCCAGCCTCAACGCCAGCTCGTCCGCGGTGGCAAAACCGATCCCCCAGATGTCGGCGCTCAAGCGGTAGGGATTGTTGCGGATGATGTCGATGGCCTGGTCGCCGTAGGTCTTGTAAATCCGGACGGCCCGGGCCGTGCCGATGCCGTGGCTGTGCAAAAACACCATGATCTGCCGCACCGCCTTCTGCTCGGCCCAACTGGCCCGGATCTTCTCGATCATCTTTGGGCCGATGCCGCGGACCTGCGACAGAAACGTCGGCGACTGGTCGATGACCTCCAGGGTCTTTTCGCGGAAGACCTCGACGATGCGGCGGGCAAACTTCGGCCCGATGCCGCGGATCAGGCCGCTGGCCAGGTATTTCTGGATCCCCTCGACGGTGTGGGGCGCGGCGGTGCGGATCTCCTCGGCCCGGAACTGCCGCCCGTGCACCCGGTCGATGACCCACGACCCGGTTGCGGTCAGATATTCTCCGGCGATCGGCTGATGGCAGGTGCCGACCACGGCGACCGGCTCCGGCTGACCGCGGACCTGCACCCGCAGGACGCAAAAGCCGTTGTCCGGGTTGTGGAAGGTCACCCGCTCGATGACGCCGGAAAGCTGCTCCATCGCCGCACGCTCCGATTTCCAATATAGGGGCGGTGCCGCGGCTTCCCAATGTCGGTTGCGGAGTCCCCCCGGGGCGTCCTGGCCCCTCCCTCCGACTCCCCCAGGTGGGCTGCGGGGCCGTTCAGGGCGTCCCGGTCAGTCAGTTTGACGTAACTCCTCAATTTGACGAAGGTTACGTGAGATTGGCGCGGCGGAGGTCTGCGGCACCGGCTGTCCTCACCCCCGACGGACCGCCTCCGGCTGGGCCGCTAGGCGAGCGACCAGCGACACGGTCCGCGACGCGTCCGGATCGCAGGTGTGGTGCCAGTGGGCCGTCTCGCAGATCAAAGGCAGGCGGCGGCAGTGCCGGATGCCCGCCCGGCGGAGGAGCCGCCGGAAGGGACCGAGGCGGCGTCCGTACACGTGCAGCAGCTTGTGGTCGTCAAGCTGGACTTCCAGTCGGCGGCGCTGGGCGACCACGGCGACGCTCAGGTAGCCGTCGTCGGTCAGCAGCTCCTCAAATTCGGCCAGGTGGCTGCACAGCACGACGCGGTCGATCGCCGATCGCCGCCAGCGACGGGGCGGGCCAGCCGGCCCCTGCCGCTCGACGACCACATCGACCACCTCCCCCAGCGGCCCAAGCAGCTCCAGGAACAGGCCAAAGACCTGCCCCGCCGAGACCGCCGCGGCCAACATCGGCAGGCGTTGCCCGTCCGGCAACTCCAACTGCTCGAGGCGATAGCCGGTGCGGCCCTGCCAGCCTCGTACGCCGGGCCGCACCGCCGCCGAGAGGGTCAACTGATCCGCCCGCACCGGATACCCGCGACAGACGAACGCATCCGTACTCACGGCAACTCCTTGTATGAAAACTAGTTACGGTAAGCTGGCCGAAATCCGTTGCCAGCGGCAGCAGGGAGGTGTGCGTCGCCGGTTGGTGGTCCTATCCGTGTCCTTCAGCCGCGGCCGGTACCACAAACATACTCCCTGTTGGCCGGCGGTGCTGGTCCGGCCGCCACATTTTTAGCTCACCAATAGTCCGAATGCGGCGAACGGATCGGCCGCACCGGCCGCGCCAGTCGTAAGGGGACGCCGGAGGGGAAGCGTCGGTCCTTCGCCGGAGGGGCCGCCACGGTCGAGGCGACGGCAACGATTTGTTGCGGAGAAGATTACATAACTGTAAGCAGAGTAAGGGTTTAGACGACACGGAATCGGATCGCCCGTGCGGCCTTATCGCCGGTGGAGGAGGTAGCGGTGGGGGTCCACCTCGGTGCGGAGCAGATGCAGCTCTTCCGGCGTGGGAGGGGGGGTCGTGGCGACCGGCGCGTCGGCCTCCAGGGGGAAGCCGGTAGCGGCCTGCACCTGTTCGCGGGTGACGCCGGGATGCAAGCTGCGTAGCCGCATCCGTTTGGTTTGGGGGTGGAAATCGAGCACCGCCAGGTCGGTGATGACGCGGTGGGGGCCGGTGCCGGGGGGCAGGCCGGCGGCCTCGCGGGCGCCGGGGCCGTCCAGATAACCGGGAGTAGTAAGGAAGTCCAAGCGTGGCACGAATTTACGGCGGTCATGCTTGATCAGGATCAAGGTCCGCCAGCAGAAGGAGGCCAGGTCGTTGGCCCCGCCACTGCCGGGCAGGCGGACCTGCGGGCGGCGGTAGTCGCTGCCGATGCAAGTCGAATTGAGGTTGCCGTAGGGGTCGATCTGTGCCCCGCTGAGGAAGGTGTAGTCGATCAGTCCGCGTTGGCAGAACTGCATCACGTCGGCCATGGAGGTGGCCATGACGGCCCGGTGGATGGTGGTGCTGTCGCCGACGCTCACGGGCATGGTCGGCAGCAGTGGGGCCACCCCCCCGGCCTCAAAGAGGATGACCAGGCGGGGCGCATGCCGCTTCTGGGCCAGCATCGCCGCCGCACAGGGCAGGCCCGTGCCGATCGCCGCCGTTTTGCCGTCTTCCAGCTCCCGGGCGGCACAACAGATCATCAGCTCCGTCGCCGTGTAGGACTCGCTCATAGCTCTCCCGCCCTCCGGATCGATCCCCCGCGTGGGAACGCCGCTCCGCCGTAGGAGTCGTGACTGGGTTTGACTCTCAATTGCTAGACCCCCAATCTACCGCTCACATCCTTCCATCCATATTTGCCCTCATTTACCCTCAATTGTACCGTACCTCCCTCACCTGCCGACAGCGTGACACGCCGGGGATGCGGCGGGGACCGACGACCGGTCCCGCTCGTGCGAAACCAACGGGGCGTCTCATCATTGTTTCATTTTTTGCTTGACAATCTGCCCCCAAGCGGAATACGCTGACGACAGTACCCTTTGCACCGACTCGCGTAGACTGCGGGATGGACGGCGGCGGATACAGGCTTGGGCATCGGCCCGGCCCGGGGAGCGGTATGTGAGCCGTCAGGCCAAGACGCGGCGGCCGAGCCGTCCGGCCGCGTCGCTGCTGGAAGTGCTGGTGGTCATCGCGATCCTCGCGGTGATCCTAGCCCTGCTTTTTCCCGCCGTGCAGAAGGTACGGGAAGCGGCCGCCCGTCTGGATTGTACCAACCACCTGCGGCAGATCGCCGTGGCCTTTCAGCACCATCACGACGCCCACGGTTACTTCCCCGCCGGAGGCACGCACTTGCCGCCCCGTTTTCCCGTGTGTGCGGATTTCACCCCTGTTACGCCTGCCGAACGGCTCCAGTCCTGGAGCTGGGCCTATGCCATCCTGCCGTTTTTGGAACAGGAAGCGTTGTACCAGACGTCCGATCCGCACCGAGTCAAGTCTACCCCCGTGGCAGTGTATTACTGTCCGACGCGGCGGCGGCCGCAACTGTACGACGGCACGGCCCGCACCGACTACGCCGCCAACGCCGGCAGCCACCCCGAGGGACTCAACGGTCTGGTGATGCGTACGCCGCACGGCGTGGTCCGCCTGCGGGACGTGCTCGACGGTACCAGTCACACCGTCCTGGTGGGGGAAAAGCGGCTCAACCGGGCCATGCTCGGCGTCAGTGTCGATGACAACGAGGCGTACGTCATCCCTGGCTGGAACGACGACTGGGACGTCTACCGCTGGGGGGCCGAGCCGCCCGCCGCAGACGTTTACCGTCCCGGCGACAGTACCCCTTCCCGGGTCTTCGGCTCGGCCCATCCCGGCGGCTTTTCCGCCGCGTTCGTCGACGGCTCGGTGCGGTTTGTCCGCTATTCGATCGACCCGCTGAGCTGGCAGCGGGCGTGCGTCCGCAACGACCGGCAGCCGGTCCGCCTCAACGAGTGACCGCCACGTCTTCGGACCCTGTCGGGTGGCCGTAGGTGCTTGACGGGTGGCCGTAGGTGCTTGACGGGTGGCCGCAAGCGTCAGGAATGGCCCGGGTGTCCAAAATCTGTACAGTTAGGCCTGTACAAAAAATGGACACCGCGGTCGGGGAGCCATGCGGCGAAGCTTACCTCTGCGGCGATGCCGCCGGCTCGGCGATACGGTAGACCGCCTTGTCCGTGCGCAGGATCAGGTCGTTGCCGATCACCGCCGCACTGGCCAGGATCCGCTCATTCATTCGGTTACGGGCGATTTCTTCGTATTCCGTGCCGGCGGCGACGACGGCGACCTGCCCGTCCTCGTCGAAAAAGTAGATGCGTCCGGCGGCGTGGATCGGCGAGGCGGAATAGGCCCGCCCGAGCCGCTCGCTCCAGTGCAGCTGGCCGCTACGGGCGTCCAGGCAACTGACCAGGCCGTCGTCGGCGGCCAGGTAGAGGCACTCGCCGACCACCAGCGGCGAGGCGTTCCGCGGCACCCCCTTTTTCGCCGTCCAGGCGATGTGCGTGGCGGTGACGTCGCCGCGGCCCGTCGGCCGGATCGCATACAGCACCGGCACGTCGTACCCCGACGAGACGAACACCAGCCCGTGGGCATACACCGGCCGTGGCACCACCGAGTAGCCGTCATAGCGGACCCGCCAGATCTCCCGCCCCGTCTGCGGGTCGAGGGCCATGACCACGTCGCTGCCGGGACAGACGACCTGCTGCTGCCCGTGGACCGTGATCGCCAGCGGCGTGCAGAAAGAGAAGCCCTTTTTGGGGCGGGCGTTGCGCGGCGTCTTCCAGGCCACCTCCCCCCTCTGGGCATCCAGGGCGACCACCTGCTGGACGTCCGCCCCGTCGATGCAGTAAATCAGGTGCCGCCCGACCAGGATCGGCGAGCCGCCGTTGCCGTGCACCGGCTGGTAGCGCAACGCCTGCTGGGCCCAGATCCGCTTGCCGGTGCGGGCGTCCAGGCAGGCCGTGCCCATGTGTCCAAAATGGACATACAACCGGCCGTTAGCGACCAGCGGCGTGGGGCTGGCGTGGCTATTTTTGGAATGGATCCGCGGCGCGGTGGCCCCATCCTGGTGGAAGACCTCGACATCCCAGACGACGCGGCCGCTGGCCGCATCCAGGCAGATGGCCCGCAACGACTGGTCGTCATCGGCATTTTTTGGCACGGCGGTGGTCAGATAGACTCGCCCCGCCGCCACCACCGGCGAGGACCACCCCTTGCCGGGGATCTCCGTCCGCCACAGCACATTTTGCGTGCGGCTCCAGCGGACCGGCAGGCGCGCCGGGCCGGCCTGGCCGTTCCCCTCCGGCCCGCGGAACTGGTACCAGTCCGCCGCGGCCAGGACGCCGACCCCGGCCGCAATCGCCAGTGCCGGTCCCCACGCCCAGACATACCTCCACGCCCCAATTCCCGTATCCAGCAAGTATCGCAACTTTTGGGCAGCTTGTTTCATTCCAATCCCCTTGCGCGTGTTCGACCTTGGCGGATGGAGTGCAAATGCGGCCGCACGCCACCGGATTTAGTACCGCGTGTGCCGCTCGGCGACCGACGGCGGCTGCGGTGGCCCCGGCGGTGAAGGCCCCGCGGACGACTGGGACGGTGACGGCCCCGGCGGCGGCAATGGCTCCGATCCTTGCGACTCGGCGGCGGAACCCCCGGCAGGGAGCGGGCAAGTGGCCGCGGCCGGTTGCTCCTGCAGCCCCTCGCAACAGTTCCATTCGCCGTAGCCGCCGCAGTCGGGACAGGTGATCCAGCCGTGGTTGTCCCAGATCACGTGCCGGCCGTGGCAGCGGGGACAGATCATCCCCCCTCTCCCGCCGCGCGCTGGAACGTAACTACATGAGCCGCAATCAGTTGAGGCGATCGCCGCCTCACGGCGCCCAACACGGCTGTTAACGCCGCAATCGCTTGGACGTCACGCCGCCGTGCGGCACCTAACGTAACTACATCAGCCGCAATCACTTAATGCTCTTGACAAACTCTAGCACTTCCTTCGGGTGCGTCGCCGGCGTCACCTTGTCGTAGATCTTGAGGATCTTGCCGTCACGGCCGACGACGAAGGTGACCCGCTTCGGCGTCGCACCGCTCGGCGACGAGCGGATCCCCAACTGCTTGATCAGTTCCAGTTGCGTGTCGCACAGCAGCGGATAGGGGAGCATGTGCGTGTCGATGAACTTCTGCTGCAGTTGCAGGTCGTCGGCGCTGGCCCCCAGCACCACCACGTCAGCGGGGAACTCCTTGCTGATGTCGCGGAAGCCGCAGGACTCGATCGTGCACCCCTTGGTCAACGCCTTGGGGTAGAAGAAGATGACCACGATCTTGCCCTTCAGGTCGGCAATGGAGACGGTGGTCTTGTTCAATCCCAGCTTGTCGATCTGGGCCGCCTGCAGGGGGACATTCGGAAACGGGTCGCCGACTTTCACTCTCAGTTGCGTGTCATCGGCCATGACGACGGCTCCGGCAAACAGGACGAGCACACAGCTCAGGCAGCGCTTCATACCGGTCATTGCAGTGCTCCTGACGGGAAAGGGGGCATTGGCGGGCACGGCGGCCGGGACCTACGGCCGCGTGGGGTCGCGTCGCCCCATCCGGACGGGGGAAGCGGACCCATGGGCATTGTCGGTGCGGCTGCGGCGGCCGACAAGGGGCCGCGAGACGGGATTGGGGCCGCCGGCAGCGGGGACAGAACCGTCCTTCCCCTCAGAACTACCTTCGTAACTGCTTGTTAGATAACAAGATAAGTTTATCGAGGCATTCACAGGGCATGCCCGCTTTTTCTCTGGCGGAACCGCCCGGTGCGGCGTACGATGGAATATGGGACTATGGCCAGGGGATATAGCCAAGACGCGACGTACCACGGAGTACGGCTGAGGGGCAGGGCTAGGACGCCGCGTACCATGGGAACTATGGCTATGAAAACATGGAATATTATGGAATCATTATGGCTATGAACATGGAATTGTGGAATTATTATAGCCGAGGAATGTGACGGGGCCGTGGTCCCGCCACCGCGGCCGGAGGGCTGAAAACAGGTGCCGGGTTAGAATGAGTATCAGGCAGCGTGGCAGCGTCCGTAGGAGGGGGCCGGCGGTGCGGGAGGGCGTCGGTCTCTCATCCGTCGGGTCCGGAACGCTCAGCGGGGGATAGCGGGGCAACCATGACGGTGCAATACACTTGTCCGGCGTGTGCGGCCAAGATGCGGACGGCCCAGGCGGTGCCGCCGGGCAAATCGATCAAGTGTCCCAAATGCGGCCAGCTCTTTGCACCGGTCGCGGCGGCCCAGGGAGCGGCACAAGGAGCAGCCCAGGGAGCAGTTGCGGCCAAGCCGCCGGAAGTGTTCAAGCTGGCCGATGACCCGCCGCCCGCGTCGCCGGCACCGCCGCCCCGTCTCGCCGACGAGGAGGAAACCGGCCGTCCCAAGGCGTACGGCGTCGTCATCGAATCCGAAGAAGAGCTTAAAAAGTACGACAAAAACAAGCCCAAATTCAACATCGAGGACAAGTTCAAGCGTAGCTTCCGCGGTCCGGCCCAGGCCATGCTCGTCGCCCCGAGCAATCTCCTGATGGTCCAGGGGCTGCTCACCGCCACGGTCGCCATTTTCATTTTCATCGTCGGCATGTGGCCGCTGGTTTTCAACGAAGCTCCCCCCAGCGACGAAGAGTGGGAGGAGGCCATCATCACCATGATCCTGGCTTTGCTGGCCTTTGGCTGGGCGGCGCTGATTTTCATCGGGGCCAGCGAAATGCAGCAAGTCGGCTCCTATACCTGGGCGTTGGTCGGGTCGATCGCCGGCCTGCTGCCGATGCTGGGCGGGCTGCTGGGACTGATCATGTTGTTCGATAAGGACGTCCGACAGGGATTCGAAGAGTCGGAAAGTGGCTTGGTCAACGAGGACGACGAGGAGGAGGACGAGGAGGACGAGGAGGACGAGGACTGAGAGATGAGCCAATACCCGGCAAGCGACGCCGAGCTGTTGCGGCGGTGGCAGATGGGGGACGTCGCCGCGTTGGAGACGTTGTTGGGCCGCCACGAAGGGCCCGTCTTCCGCTTCCTGTACGGCCTGTTGCACGACTATCACGCCGCCGAGGATGCGTTACAGGAAACGTTCATCCAGGTATTGGGTAGCGGCGACCGCCTGCCCGCGGACAACCTGGGGAGCTGGCTGATGACGGTAGCCTACCGTCAGGCGATGCTGTGGAGGCGGCGGCAGTACCGTTTCCCCGCGGCACTGGACGAGGAGAACGCCCTTTTGCTCCCCGATCCGGGGCCCCCGCCGGACGAAGTGGTCGCCCAGGCGGATACGGCCGCCATGCTGCGGCAACTGGTCGCCCAACTGCCGCCGCGACAGCAGGAGGCGATCGTCGCCCGCTTCTACCACGGCCTGAAGTTCCGCGAGATGGCAGCGGCCTGGAACTGCCCGTTGAACACCGTCCTGTCCCGGTTGCATGCGGCAATCCACAAGCTCCGCTCGCTGTGGGAGGAACGTCATGCCGACGGACGCCACCCTGCGTGAACAGGCCTTGCGATATGCGGCCGAGGCGATGACGCCGGCCGAGAGGGCCTGTTTTGAGGCCCGCCTGGCAGTGGACGCGGACGCCCGCGCCGCCGTAGAGGAAGTGGTGCGGCTGTCCGCGGCGGTGCTCCGCTGTCCGCCCCCCGCCCCGGATCCGTCGTTGCGGCAGGCGATCCGCGACCGCCTCCGCCGCCGGCCGTGGTGGCTGGCCCGCCGCGCCTACCGCGGCCATCCCCTGCTGTGGCTCAGTCTGGGAGCCGCCTCTGCCGCGGTGGCCATCGTCGTCGGGTTGTACCTGCCCCGCCCTGCACCTCCCGCCGCACCGCCGGGGGACGGCC
>FWWM01005681.1_pt1 | contig 27012 bp, 18 predicted proteins | sample 2228351 | NCBI WGS metagenome assembly FWWM01 (sample SAMEA103939774, study PRJEB20133) | metagenome | reverse complement strand
TCACCAGTAGAATATGAAGAGAAAAACAGGAATGAATTAATTGAAAAAGTTGCTTAACTTACCGTACACTTTTTAGGGGTAAGATCAGAATTCGTAACTTACATATTAGGATTGCCTTACAATTTCATATCAGAAAAAGTTTATTTACCAATATTTAATGGCGATACTGTGGAATGTTATAAATTGTCTTGTGTCAATTTTTACCAATACTATTTGTTTGCCCAAAATATAGGTCTTATTTACACATACAAAAATATTTTTATTTCACCAGGTTATGGTGTATCCAGAGATAGTTTATTTGCTTACAGAATGCAAAATGATTTCGTCAACAACTTTTTTACTGTTTCTATTAATAATCTATGGCCACTAAATGACAGACCTTTGAATGCTTTCCCTTTTTATATAAATGTGGACTATTCAATTCAAATCCCATCCCTGAGGGATTCCTTTTATGTTGAAATCTGGCATATGAGAAAAAACAATATTCTGGGTTATTACCGAAACAATTTTGTAAACAATAAAGCTCAGGTACCTATACAACCATCCTGGCTACAAGAGGGAGATATAATAAAAATAAGAGCAAAACTTTCTGAAAAATCAATTTTCCAAAACGCTGATTATTTTCCGGATAAAGGTTTTGCATACATAAAGGTACTTTCGCCTGTATCAACTGAATATGATGAAAATGTTTCCCTTACTTATTCTCTTGAACAGAATTATCCGAATCCATTTAACCCAAGCACTACGATCAGTTGGCAGTCACCAGTCGGCAGTCATCAAACATTGAAAGTTTATGATTCACTTGGAAGAGAAGTTGCAACGTTGGTTGATGAATTTAAACCTGCAGGCAGGTATGAAGTTGAGTTTAATGCATCAGGTTTATCAAGTGGAGTTTATTTTTATTCTTTAGAAAGCGGTTCAGCACGTATTGTTAAAAAATTAACTCTACTCAGATAAGATTGATTTTGCACAAAATCCCGATGTTTAACTTTTCAGTAAGGCTGGCTCTGTTACTTTGATCTATTTAAAAGATGAAATCGAGTGGAGCCAGTTGTGATTTTTACCATTGCAGGTTATTAGACCAATTTCATTATTTAGCACGTAACTTTCCCATAAAGATCAGTTAATGGATTAATAATTTTGTTATCCCCATCCGTTGGTTTATTTTTCAATTGTTTAGGAGGGAGATATTATGAAAATTCTCTCATTTTTAACCATCCTTCTTTCAATTTCCAATACCTTTACCCAATGGTCCACCGACCCGAACAACAACCTTGTTGTTGCTGTTGGGTGGGACCCGCATATAGCAAGCGACAGCGCAGGCGGTTGTTACATAACCTACAACTACGGAAGCTTTTATCCTCAAAAGTTGGCAGTAGAGCGGCTGGATAAATATGGCTACAAACCGTGGGCAACAAGAAGACAAATACTTGGAGAACTGCCCGAGCAATGGCAGGCAAAAATTATAGAAGATGGAGAAGGGGGAGTAATAGTAAGTTATCAAGATAATCTAGTTGTTGGTGCAAATTACATAACAAGGGTTAGAGTACAGAAAGTTGACAGCAACGGAAATTTTCTTTGGGGACAGACTGGAGTGAGAGTAACAACAACTGAATTAACTCAAGGTGATCAGGCAATTGTAGGCGATGGCAATGGAGGTTGTGTAGTTGTTTGGACGAATCGACTTCCAAACGTTACTTATGAGTTCAGAGCAAATAGGATAAACAACCTGGGTGAAAGAGTTTGGAGCGATACAGGAATATATTTAGGAAATAATATTAACTCTAATCCGTCAATAATAATAAGAGCAAGCGATGGGAATTATTATGTTCAGGTTAGCACAACTATATACAGGGTAAACCAAAACGGAGAAATATTAAACCAGTACTATAGTCCAACACTTGGACAGCCAGTGCCAGACCCTGAAGGAGGATTAGTTTTAAGTGGCATAGTAGGCAATATAAACAACAGGCGTCTTGTTGCCCAAAGAAAAGACTCGCTTGGCAACAACCTCTGGCAGGACCCTTATGTTGAGATTGCGGATAGTCTAGGTTTAGGATCATTTAGAATTGGAGTAAACAACAGAATAATCAATTTTGCTTGGTTAGGAAGGTATGATAGCAGACCATATTTTCAGGCAATCAATTTAGAAGGTAATCTTATTTATCAGAATAAAATTTTATTAAGTAATGATCCTTCGGGGACAACATTTATTGGAATCATTTCTTCCTATTATAACAATGCTATTTTTAGTTGGAGCATTTCTGGTGAAATTAATTCAATTTTTGCCCAGATGTATGATACTTTAGGTAACAAGCTATGGAATGAAAATGGGATAATTGTTGCACATCCGCGTATGACTTACCAACAATATATTACTGATGGACGAGGTGGATTTATAATTGCAGGACTAATTAATAATTTTACTGTTGTAGCACAGCAGGTAAGCAAGAATGGTTATCTTGGTGAAATTATTACAAATGTTAATGCTGATCATAATAATTTAATTGATTCGGAATTATCACTTGGTCAGAATTTTCCTAATCCTTTCAACTCCAATAGCAGAATATATTATACTGTTCCATCGGACGGTAATATTTTAATAGAACTTTTTAATACACTCGGTGAAAGAGTTAAAACAATCCTTAATGGATTTCATTATAAAGGAACATATTTAATTAATATTTCATCTACCGGGCTTTCATCAGGTATTTATCTATATAAATTACAATTTGAAAATAAATCTTTAACTAAAAAATTAATAATAATAAAATGACAGGAGGAAAAAATAAAAAAGTCTTTACATATTGTTGTTGTAGTATTATTACTATTGGCAAACTGCAATATCTTGCAAGCAGCGCCATTCGACACAGGAATGATAGAACTACAGCAGCCGGACGGCACTATCTTCATTGGCAAAATGTGGGGAGATGAATTTTTCTGGTGGGCAGAAACAGAGGATGGTTACCGTTTCGTTCAATCAGGCGATGGATGGTATTATTATGCACAATTAAACCAGGATGGTGAGTTTTCACCTACAAATTATAAAGTTGGCATTGATACACCTCCCGCATATTCATACCAGCTTGAAAGAACACAAGCAAGGATTGATGAAATAAATCAAATCAGAAAAGAATTTGATGAACAAATTGAGTTAAACAGGCAGTGGTTCGCTCAAAAGCAGGCAGAGGCACAAGGGCAACCGGTAACTCTTAAAGTTGGAATTATATTAATTGAATTTCAGGATGTAAAGCATTATCGTGATACTATACCTCCGATTATTAGACCTGATGGTTATCTTACGGCAGATTTTGATAGTATGATGTTTTCATACAATTATTGGATTGATGATCCAGGCAACCAAAAACATCCTGAGGGTGAAGAAATCTTTGGCAGCTTCAGAGATTACTGGGATCAGATGTCAAGAGGCAAATTAAGGATAGAAGGGCGTGTAGTAAATCCGACAGATGAAAATGGTGTTCCAATATGGTTAACGGCAGATACTACGAGGGAATACTATGCGAATTTACCACGGAAAATTCCACATATTTATAGATTAGCTTTAGAAGCCATACAAAAGGCTGATTCGTTAGGATATATTAGTGAAAATCCCATGGATTCTAATTACTATGATAAATATGCCGTGGTATATGCACAAGAAGGTATTATGGCTGGCGCTTTGCATATACATGCTCAAAGCATTAATGGTAAATATCATTTTATTTCAGAAAGGAGCGGAAAAGAAATATATGGTGCCGGAAAATCAATTACTCACATTGGTATTTATGCTCATGAATTCGGGCATACAATTGGACTTTTTGACGAATATTACCCATTTGGAGATGATGGTGATACAGATTTATTAAATTTTTGTTTAATGGCAAGGGGAATTTTTAATGGTCCAGATAGAAAGGGTGCCTGTCCGGCAACTTTATCACCCTATTACAGGATTTCTATTGGGTGGCTTCCAGCAAAAGATCATGTCAAAGTTATAGAAAATGATACAACGAATCTTGTTGTTGAATATGATTATTCCAGTCCTATGTTTTATAGAATTAATCCTGTTGATGCGCCCGGTAATATGCATTATTTATTAGAAACACGACATAGAGAAGGATTTGATTTATATATTCCCGCACCTCCAGAGACTTTTCAGGAGCAATCGGGTACTTTAATAATCTGGCAGCACTACATAGAAAGTACTTTTGAACCCTGCGACTCAGAACCATACACCGACAGAATAAGGATTAAACCTGCAGATTATCAACTAAATTCTTCGTTTGAATCACAACTAAATGATTTCTTCCCTTTTGGTGATTATCAATCATTAAATGATACCACTCTTCCTGCTTCATCGTTGGGCAACAGGTATGATGAGTTTTATTCGCATCAAATAGTGCCAGCTCACTTTGCTCTTAATGGAATTCAAAAACAAATAGATGGTAGTACACTCATAGAAGAAATTATTTTGAACCATCCCTTAAGAATTTTAAACTGTAATTCAGGAGGATGGCAGACAGTAAGCGTTCCGGGTATACCTGCAGATTATTCGGTTTCAACAGTATTTCCCACAGCCTATAGTAATAACGTATATAAATATCAATCCAGTTATATTCAGGTTAGCACCTTAGAAAACGGTCCGGGATATTATGCAAAATTCCCGTCTGAACCACAAAAAATTATACTTACCGGAAGTCCATTGGAATATGTCGGGGTGCCTGTTAACAATGGATGGAATATTACAGGATCGGTTTCTTTCAAGTTGCCGTTGACTAATGTTTGCACAGAACCACCCGCGATTCTTACAGGTAACATTTATTATTATGATGGTGGCTATATAATAATTTCGGAGGAAGATAGTATAAAACCTGGTATTGGTTACTGGATTAAAACTAATAATTCAGGAAATTTAATTCTGGATAGAAATGCAGAGCCTTGTCAATTATCAAAAACCACTTCCCTTGTTCAATTTGACCTATCTAAAATGGATAAATTCATTATAACCGATTCAGAAGGCAACTCACAAAGTCTCTATGTTTCAAACATTGATATAGATACTGTTATGGCGGAGATGGAGCTTGAACTTCCGCCATTCTTTTCAGAACTTGATTTTGATTCCAGGTTTGAGTATAACGAGTTTGTAAAAAGAGTTTCTGCAGACAGCGGTGTAATTGACCTGAACATACTCGTACATACTAATTCATACCCCATAACTCTTACATGGGAACTGAATCCTGAAAATGGTATCAGTTATTCTTTCATTAACGACAGCACAACAGGCAAAATTTCAAACATTACTGGTTCAGGTAAAGCATCGTTTACACAGCTTGAGAATAACAGAATTAAACTTTTAGCAGCAGCAAATAAACAAGGTTATGATTATAAGTTACCACGAGAATTTTATTTAGAGCAAAATTATCCGAATCCATTTAATCCAAGTACTATAATTAAGTTTGCAACACCAAAAGAATCTCAAGTAAACTTAAGTGTATTTAATATCCTTGGTGAAAGGGTCAAAGAACTGAAAAATGAAGTTTTAAAACCAGGATACTATGAAATCAATTTTGATGCTTCTATGCTGGCATCGGGTATCTACTTGTATAGAATTCAGGCAGGTGAATTTGTACAAACGAAAAAAATGACTTTAATCAGATAAGGAGGAAAAAAGATGAAATATTTATTAGTGTTTTTGGTTTTAGTTTTCTCTGATTATTCTGCTTCACAAACAAAGATTCCTGATTTGGTAATACCGATTACTGTTACATTTGATATTCCTCCATATCCGCCACCATATCCGGGTGTTGAATATTTGGAAATTGGTTTGGATTCAACAGCTACTGATAGTTTGGATGAGCACCTTGGTGAATATGATCTCCCTCTTATTCCGCCCCCAGGCTGGCCCGCGTATTTCAAGTTGCCTGTTGGGAATATTAAAGTTCACAAAGATTTCCGATTTGGAGAACTTCCTTACACAGGTACTAAAATTCACAGGTTACAATTTTGTTCAGAGTGTGGAGCAACTATACATTGGGTTCTTCCGGAAGGAGCTACAGGACAATTAAAGGATCTGCTTGGTGGTATCTTTGTAAATGTACCGATGATTGGTTCAGGAAGTTATTATGTTTCAAATTTTAATATAAACGACTTAAGAATGACTATAAACTATGTTAATGTTGTACCTGTAGAACTAGTAAGCTTTACTGCTAAGGTTATTGATTCTAAAGTAGAATTAAATTGGACTACCGCAACAGAAACTAATAACAGAGGATTTGAGATTGAAAGACAAACAGGCAGTGAGCAATCAGCACAAGGCAAATGGGAAACTATAGGTTTTGTTCCGGGTTCTGGAACAACTACAGAACCAAAATCATATTCATTTACTGATAATCTCTCTCATACTCTTACTCATACTCTTAATCTTACTCTTGCTCTAAAATACCGTCTCAAACAGATTGATTATGACGGAAGCTATAAGTACTCAAACGAGGCAGAAGTTACAGTTGATTTTACACCGAAGGAATTTGTTTTATATCAGAATTACCCGAATCCGTTTAACCCGGTAACTACTATCAGTTGGCAGTCGCCAGTCGGCAGTCATCAAACATTGAAGATATTTGATGTTCTTGGCAGTGAAATTGCAACACTCGTAGATGAATTCCGGGAAGCAGGAAGATATGAAATTGAATTTGATGCAAAAAATCTGTCATCAGGAATTTATTACTACAAATTAAATGCGGGTGAATATTTTCAAACAAAGAAAATGATGCTTATGAAATAATCTTTTGAATTTTTCTGATTGTTACTAACTTTACAGCAGTAATAATAGCTAATCCGATTCAATGAGATATAACATAATTTTGTCTGGACTATTCATTTCATTCATTGCTTTTTCATATTCCGGATTATTTCAACATAATACTGAATTGCTTGGCGGAACTGAATTAAATGGCGCCGGATGCGTCTGTCATACTGTGGAAAGAGATACAAGTGTGAAAGTCTGGATTGAAGGTCCTGAGACTTTAATGGTAGGACAAACCGGAATTTATCATATGTATCTTGCTGGTGGTCCTGCTGAAGCGGGTGGATATAATGTTGCTGGTAGATTTGGAACAATGGTGCTTACAGATTCATTTTCATTCTGGGATTGGCGTACACCTAATGAGTTAACTCAGGCATTTCCGCTTGTATTTCCAACTCCACAGGATACAATTTACTGGGAATTCGGCTACACTGCATCAGACTCATCATCAATTGATACTTTATATTCCTGTGGGCTAAGTATTGTTTATGATGGAATCCCTGACTTTCTTGATCGCTGGAATTTTGGTCCTAAATTTCCAATTACAATTATTCAGGGAAATATTCCGGTTGAATTGGCTTCGTTTAATGCATTAACAAAAGATAAAACTGTAGAGCTGAATTGGATCACTGCAACTGAAATCAATAACAAAGGATTTGAAATTGAAAGGCAAGCAGTCAGAGAGCAATCGGCAACTGACAAGTGGGAGACTATAGGTTTTGTGCCGGGTTCCGGAACAACAACAGAACCTAAATCATATTCATTTACTGATAATCGTTCTCTTACTCATAATCTTACTCTTAAATACCGTCTCAAACAAATTGACTATGACGGAAGTTTTACATATTCAAAATCTATTGAAGTGAACACTGTTTTACCTTCACTTATTACATTGAATCAGAATTACCCGAATCCTTTTAATTCAAGTACCAGCATCAGTTGGCAATCGCCAACAGGCAACAGGCAAACATTAAAGATATTTGATGTTCTTGGAAATGAAGTAGCAACATTAGTGGATGAATACAGAGATGCTGGTAATTATGAAGTCACTTTTTCAACAGAGACTCTGGGAAGGACATCAGAGCTTTATTCTGGTATTTATTTCTATCAATTACAAGTAGGTGATATCAGCGTAACGAAGAAAATGATTTTCTTAAAATGATTTCTGGAATTGCAGCATATAAACTTCCTGATTCAGAATGTTCCGATCCAAACTCAGAGAAACATTCCAGCTTAGTTCTTTTTCCAGATTGCTATTATAATTTGAAACCGAGCGAACGGCATTAATTGCACTTATTAATCTGTTAACGAGCATTGCTCCGACAACAAACCTGATGTCATTAAAAGTTTGCTCACTTGAAGTCCACATACTTCTGTATATTTTTCTTTGTTCGGTAGAATTCCACTTCCAGAAAAACTTTTGTTCATTTAGCATTTCATCATATCTTCTTTCAAGAGCTTTTTCATTATTAAAAGATTCTATACTTGTGTATAAACCAATTGTAGCATAATAATCTTCATCCTTACCCTCGGGATCTACTCCGGCATAAACCTGTGCGTAAGATTTATATCTGTTCTCCTGCCAATTACCGTAAACATTCATTCCGATAAAAGTTGCCCACAAAGCTCCTTCAGCAATTGTAAAATATTTTCCGCTGTTGTAATTATCAGCATAAAGCTCTCCCATTCCTGGAAGAAGTAAAGAATAAATTATAGCTAATCCGGTATTTTTTTTTGATTTTGTTTCTAAGGGCAGAAAATTGTTGTTTATTTTATTATTATCTGAGGGATTAACAGATACCAATCTTGTCTTAAGTTCCAGAAGAGATGAATTATCAAATGACTGGCTGAAAAGAAAGTTTGATGAAAGAATAAAACCAACCAATAAAAAATTAATGTTTTTCATATTTTTTATTTTAATAATAATGTCAGAGGTGCCTTAATTCAAAGCTATTTTTTATCTCTAACAGATCAGCCAAAGCCAATCCGTTCTTCAATTCTTTAATTTTAACTATTGCGAAGTTATTAACGAGTTTTTTATTGTAAGGTAATGCCACTCTCAAATAATTGGAAGAAAAACCCTTGATAAATCCACTATGATTCTCTGCTTCAAAAAGAACTTCCTGTTCTGTTCCGATAAGAGAATTATAAAAAGCATGTTTTTTCTTTTCGCTAAGAATCCTTAACATATTATTTCTCTTCTTTCTTTGATTAATTTCAACTTTATCGGGAAGAGAGATTGCTTTTGTGTTGGGTCTTTCGGAATAAGTAAAAACATGTAAATAAGAGAAGGGAAGTCCAGTTAAGAATTTATAGGTCTCGTTAAAATGTTTTTCTGTCTCACCTGGGAAGCCGACTATAACATCAATTCCGATTCCGCATTCGGGAATTTTTTTTATGACTTTTTCAATCACATTCCGATAATCATCAACTGTATAACGGCGTTGCATTAGCTTAAGAATTTCAGGACTACCACTTTGCAATGGTATGTGAAAATGCTTACACATTTTTTCTGATTCAGCAGTCAGATTAATAATATCATCACTTAAAAGATTCGGTTCAATTGATGAGATACGAATTCTGTAATCTCCTTCAACTTCAATCATTTTTTTAAGAAGTTCAAATAAATCAGTCCCAAAATTTTTACCATAATCACCAACATTAACTCCGGTTAAGATTATTTCCTTGTAGCCATATTCAATAAGTTTTCTGAATTCAGAAAGAACATCATCAGGGTTCATGCTACGGCTTTTACCTCGGGCAAGAGGTATTGTGCAGAAGGAACATTTATAATCACATCCATCCTGAATTTTGAAAAATGCTCTGGTTCTGCTATCGGCATCTGTGGAATGAGCTTTACCGAAAATATTCAGTTCCTCTAAAGGCGAAACATAAATGCAGGATAATTCTTTCTTGTTAAAGTCATTAAGAATAGAGAAGATGTTAAATTTTTCATTACTACCAAGAACGGCATCAACACCATCAATGTTTGCAATTTCTTCTGGACGAAGTTGTGCATAACAACCTGTTACGATAACAAAAGCATCAGGGTTGTTTCTTAAAGCTCGTCTGACTAATTGCCTGCATTCTTTTTCAGCATTTTCAGTGACTGTGCAAGTGTTAAAAACATAAACATCTGCTTTTGAGTCAAAGTCTACAATAGAATATCCATTTTTCAGAAATTCTTTCCCAATAGTAGAGGTTTCTGAAAAATTAAGTTTACAACCGAGAGTATGTAAAGAAACGGTTTTTTTCATATTGATATAATAAAGAAAGAGCGGGAAAATTCCCGCTCAATTTTTCATTCCATTAAAAGAATGTTATTTCGAATCTTCTTTCTTTTCTTCTTTTGGTGATTCAGGAGAAGATTCCTCAAAGATCGGAAAGTCAGTGGTATCAATTGCTCCGGTCTCTGCGTTTTTAATACTCTGAACTGTTACTTTTTCAAGCTTAAATGTATCAATATAATTCTGTATCTCTTCATCTGATTTGTCTTTCAATGCAGCAATTGCACTCAGAACAATTTTTTTACTTTCTTTGTCGAATTCAATTACTTTGAGTGGTAATTCTGCATCGACAGGGAAGTGTGTAGCAAGGTTTTTGATTTTAGCAGTTGATAACTGGGTTGCAGGAACAAATCCGTCAACTTTTTCGGGTAGTTCTGCAATTAACCCTTTCTCAATTATTCTAACCACCTTTCCGGTAGTTACTGTTCCAACAGAATAAATCTGTTCGAACTTAGGCCAGGGATTTTCAGTTATTTGTTTGTGACCAAGTGAAATTTTTCTCTGGTCAACATCAACGCTAAGCACTATTACTTCAATCTTTTCATTCTTCTTAACAACTTCTCCGGGATGACGGATTTTCTTTGTCCAGGATAAATCTGAAATATGAATTAATCCATCAACTCCAGGTTCTAATTCAACAAACACACCAAAGTTGGTAAGATTTCTGGCAACTCCCATATGTCTCGAACCAACAGGATATTTTTCCATCAGTTTCTGCCAGGGATCTGGTTCGAGCTGCTTGATTCCGAGAGAGATTTTCTTTTCATCTTTATCCAGACTCAGAATAACTGCTTCAACAATCTGACCCATTGCAACAACCTGACTAGGATGTTTAATGTGCTGTGTCCAGCTCATTTCTGAGTTGTGGATTAAACCTTCAATACCTTTTTCAATTTCAATGAATGCACCATAGTCAGTCAGAGAAACAACACGACCTGAAACTTTATCGCCAACCTTGTATTTCTGTTCGATATTTTCCCACTGGTGAGGAAGAAGTTTTTTCAAAGAGAGCGAAATTCTTTTCTTCTCGTCATCAAAGTCAGTAACAACAACTTTAATTACTTCATCAAGTTTTACAACTTCATTTGGATGGTTAATTCTACCCCAGCTTAAATCAGTGATATGAATAAGTCCATCAACTCCCCCAAGATCTACGAATACACCAAAGTCCGTAATTGCTTTAACTGTGCCTTCAAGAATCTGACCTTTTTCAAGACTTTGCAGAATTGCAGCTCTCTGATCTTTCATTTCTTCCTCAATCAGAACTTTGTGCGAAACAACAACATTCTCAGTAGGTTCGTTAACCTTAACTACTCTGAAGTCCATTGTCTGACCAACGAAAGCATCGAAATCGCGAATTGGTTTAACATCAATCTGTGAACCTGGTAAAAATGCTTCCATTCCCATAAGGTCAACAACCATTCCACCTTTAATTCTTTTTATAATTTTACCTTGAAGAATTTCACCTGTTTTTGCTGCGTTTATTACTTTTTCCCAAATTCTCAGGAAGTCAGCCCTTTGTTTGCTTAATACAAGGTTTCCATCCTGGTCCTCAACACTTTCAAGGACAACCTCAACTTCCTGCCCGACTTTAATCTCTGCATCAGGTGGAAATTCAGATTTCGGAATTGTTCCTTCAGATTTGAATCCAATATCAACAATAACATTATCTCCCTGGATTCTTACTACCTTGCCTCGAACCAATTCACCTTCTTTTACATCTCTGAATGATTCAGAGTAAAGCTTGGCAAGTGTTTCGAACTCTTCATTTGAATATTGCTCGTGATTGAATTTTAATTTCGCCTTCTCAATCTCATCGGTTGTCAGTGTATTGAGAGTCGTTTCTTTTGTTTGGGACATTAATCCTCCTTAAAGTTATTTCTGTTTTTTATAATCCAAGCCGGAAGACTATAAAAAACAGTATTTAGTTTAACATAATTACCGGCTTTATTTTATTTCGAGTTTAATTCCTTTTTTATCAGCTATCTTCTTAGATTCATTCAAAATTAAGTCTACCTGTTGCTCAATAGTTAAGTTTGATGTATCAATTTCTATTGCATCAGGACTTTTTGTCAATGGACTTACACTTCTGCTTGAATCAATTCTGTCTCGTTCAATAATATTCTGCTTTACTTCTTCAAGATTAACCTGCTGCCCTTTCTGAGAAAATTCTAATGCTCTCCGGCGTGCTCTTTCATCAATTGATGCAGTAAGAAAAACTTTTAAATCAGCATTGGGAAATACAACAGTAGTTATATCTCTTCCTTCCATCACAACCCCGCCATTCTTTCCGATTTCTTTTTGTTTCTGAACTAATATTTTTCTTACACCTTCAATCTTGCTTACAGGGCTTACATTCTGATTTACTTCCAATGAACGAATTTCCTCAGTTACATCCTTTCCATTAACACTTACTTTTGTCTGTCCATCCTCAAATTTTAATTCTATGTCTAAATTGGATGCAAGTTCAATAATTTTTTTTTCATCGCCGAGCAAATTGTTTTTTATTGCGAATAGAGTTACTGCACGATACATCGCACCTGTATCAATGTATAAATAGCCCAACTTTTTCGCAAGCAATTTTGCCGTTGTACTTTTCCCTGAACCTGCAGGACCATCGATAGCAATAATGAGTTTTTCAGACATAGATACCAAAAATATCTATTATCTACCAATATTAAAAGTTTTCAGGGTTGGAATTTTTTACAGGTATTTCAGGAAATTTCCCGACCTCCGAGTTCTTCAACGATTATTCTTTCGTAAGGGTCAGATATCGAGGATTTGTTTGAGTTTGGCTCTGATTTTTTTACTTCCTCTATATTTCCCTGTTTTTTTTCGAGAAATTGAAGCTTTTTCCCAAAAATACTCAATGTTTTTTTCTCGAGATATTCCTGATTTAAGCTTAAGGTTTCTTTGAACCCCGGTTCAAGATTGTCGAGATAAAGTTTGTTTCCATCTAATTCCAAAGGAGAAACTTTATTAAAAATTGGACCTAAGAGGAAAGCTTTTTCTCTGGATATATCATCAATAAGAATTTTCCATTTAGAAATTATCTCATCAAGATTATTTTGGGTTGATGTAAAAGTCTTCTGAGGTTTAAAGGATTCATTTTTTATACCTCGGCTAAAACCTTTATCGGGTTTAATTTCGTTCTCTGAAGAAATGGATTTGGTAAGCAATACCTTTGGTTCTGAAATTTTATCTATGAACTTTTTTTTTACAGGTTCCTCAGAAAAAGTTTCGGTTAAATTACCTTTTTCAATTGCAGCAATAATTTCAGATATAGTGGTTGATTTTTCCAAACCGATCAGATGTGAAAGGATTATTTCAATTTTTAGTTTCTGATTATTCGAAAATCGCAATTCCTGCTGTGATTTTGAGAGAAAATACAAAATCCTTAATAAATCTCCCTTGGAAAATTCCTTAGCCGCTTCAAGATATTTTGATTTATAAATTTCTGCGCATTCAATCTGATTTGTTTTATTAGTGAGAACAACAGTCAGAATATTTCTGAAATGTTCAATTAAGCCATCGAGGAAATCAGTAAAATCCCAACCATTTTGATAAATGTTATTGATGGTTTCAAAAACAATCTGAAAATTTTTTGTAGTGATAGCATATGATATGTTAAAAAATGATTCTTCGTCAATTAAGTTGAGAATTCGGGAAACAGTTTCTGAATCAACATCTTCACCACAAAAAGCTATAACCTGATCAAAATAACTTTGTGCATCGCGCATAGCACCATCTGCCTTTTTAGCAATAATAGTTAGTGCTTTATCATCAATTTTTACTTTTTCTTCGGAGGCGATTTTCTTTAACTGTTGTTTTATTGTTTCAATTTGTAATCTTCTGAAGTCAAATCTCTGGCATCTTGAAATAATTGTCGGAGGTACTTTATGAATATCCGTTGTCGCGAAAACAAAAATTGTATGAGCCGGTGGTTCTTCCAGTGTTTTCAGAAATGCATTGAAAGATTCAGTTGTTAGCATATGAACTTCATCAATAATATAGACTTTAAACTTACCAAGTGTCGGAGCATATTTAACAGATTCTCTCAAAGTTCTTACTTCATCGATCCCACGATTAGTTGCTGCATCAATTTCAATTATATCCATTGATTGCATTTCGTTTATAGCTTTGCACATCTCACACTGGTTGCAGGGTTCAAAATCGATCGGTTGGAGACAATTTAATGCTTTAGCAAGAATTCTTGCCGTTGTAGTTTTTCCAACGCCCCGAGGTCCTGTAAAAATATAGGCATGTGCAATTCTGTTTTTCCGAAGTGAATTTTTCAGAGTTTCAGTAATATGTTCCTGTCCTACTACTTCTTCAAATTTCTGAGGACGCCATTTTCTTGCTGTTACCTGATAAGACATATCAATTGATTATTTCTTCTGTAAGAAAGTTAACTATTTGTTCTAAATATTTTTTATCGGTTTCATCAAATGAATTGAATGTATCCGAATCAACATCGAGAACGCCGATTAATTTATTGTTTTTGAACATCGGTACTACAATTTCAGATTTTGAATCCGGATCACAAAATATATGACCGGGAAATTTATTTACATCCGGTACAATTATGGTTTCACCTTTTTCTGCTGCAGTTCCGCACACACCTTTGCCGATTTTTATCGAAGTACAAGCTATCTTGCCCTGAAATGGTCCAAGATAAAGAACCTCACCATCAAACAGATAAAAGCCGACCCAACTGATTTTATCGAATGTTTGTTTCAGTGCAGCGGTTAAATTTGCGAGATTTGTAATTAATCTCTCTTCTTTTGATAGTAGACTTTTTAATTGTTTTATCAACAATTCATATTGCTCTGAACTCTGAGATCCTTTTTTTACCTCTAATATTTCAGCCATTACTTTTTCAATTTCTTTTTTAGCTTAGTTCTTCTTTTACCTGATGGAAATACAAAAGGAATTGCATCCTCTATTCGTTCAATGAGTACTATTTTAATTCCTTCTTTAACTTCTTCAGGAATTTCCTTCAGATCAATTTCATTTTCTTTCGGAATAAGAACAGTTTCAATCTGATTTCTTTTTGCGGCAAGAAGTTTTTCGGTTAAACCACCAATGGCAAGAATCGAACCGGTAAGAGTAATTTCACCAGTCATAGCAACATTATTGGAAGCCGGCATTCCGCTTACAGCAGAATACATTGCCATTGCCATTGCAATACCAGCAGAAGGACCATCTTTTGGAATTGCTCCCTCAGGTAAGTGAACATGAATTTCCTTACCTTTAAAGAAATCAGGATTGAGATTAAGTTCTTTAGCATGAGCTCTCAGATAACTTAGTGCTGCGTGAGCAGATTCTTTCATAACATTTCCTAATTGTCCGGTAAGAGTTAATTTTCCAGGTCCAATCATAACTGCAGCATCAACATTCAGGATTTCTCCGCCAGTGCTTGTCCAAGCGAGCCCTGTTACACTTCCGATCTTCAAACTTTTGCTATGTTTAGAATAACGATATCTCGGAACTTTTAAATATTCCTCAACCTTATTTTCATCTACAAGGTATTTTACTTTGGTTTTTGATTTGCCGTTGGATGATTCCTTCAAAACAATATCTCTTGCAATTTTTCTGCAAACAGTAGCAATTTCTCTCTCAAGATTCCTGACTCCTGATTCTCTGGTATATTCACGAATAATTTTTCGGATGGCATCATCAGTTACCGTTACTTTCTTATTTATCAGACCATGAGCCCGAAGTTCTTTAGGTAGAATATGTCTTTTAGCAATTTCAATTTTATCATATTCAAGATAACCCGGTAGTTCTATTATTTCCATCCTGTCCTGAAGTGGCAGCGGAATATTATATCTGACATTGGCAGTTGTGATAAATAAAACACGGCTTAGATCATAATCTACTTCAAGGTAGTGATCATTAAATGAATGGTTTTGTTCAGGATCAAGTACTTCGAGCATAGCAGCTGAAGGATCACCACGAAAATCCATGCTCATTTTATCAATTTCATCCAACAGTATTACGGGGTTAATTGTTCCTGCTCTTTTCATTGATTGAATAATTTTTCCCGGCATAGAGCCGATGTATGTTCTTCTGTGACCTCTGATTTCTGCTTCATCCCGAACACCACCAAGACTAATCCGCACGAATTTTCTTCCAAGAGCTCTTGCGATTGATTTGCCTAAGGAAGTTTTTCCGACTCCGGGAGGACCGACAAAACAAAGTATCTGACCTTTCATCTGTTTGACAAGATTAAGCACTGCAATATGCTCGATGATTCTTTCCTTCGGTTTTTCTAATCCGAAATGATCTTCGTCAAGAATTTTCTGAACATGTTTAATATTCAGATTATCCTTTGTTTTTTTATACCATGGAACATCTATTAACCAATCCAGATAATTTCTTATAACTGTTGATTCGGGTGACATAGGAGGAGTTTTCTTTAATTTGTTAAGTTCCTCCATTGCTTTTGACTCAACCTCTTTGGGCATCTTAGCTTTCTTGATTGCTTCGCGAAGTTTGGAAAATTCAGGCGAGGCATCCTCATCCTCTCCAAGCTCATCCTGAAGAATTTTTATCTGTTCCTGAATTATAAATTTTCTCTGTGTCTTAGCAATATTTTCCTGTACTTTAGTGTCGATTTCCTTTTCGATTTTAAGAATATCTATTTCTGAATTGAGTATCTTAATCAATTCATAATACTGTTCCTTAAGAGTGGTTTTCTGAAGCAGGGATTGTTTAACTTCAATCGGTTGGATTACATTTGCTGCAGCATAAAATAATTTACGATCCGGCTCTTCAATATTGTCAAATGCAGCGATTGTATCGTTAGGAACATTTCTGCTGATTTTAACATAGTCTTTAAAAAGCTGAGTCATCTGACGGACAAGTGCATTCATTTCGTGATCAATTTCAATTTTTGGAAATACGGCTTCGATATGCGCTTCGAAGAAATCTGTCCTATCCGTAAATCCTATAATCCTTCCTTGCACAAGTCCATCAACAAGTATTTTCATTAAGCCGTTCGGCAGCTTTAAGATCTGAACAATTTTTGCAATGGTTCCTTCAGGATATATATCTGCAGGGGTTGGATCTTCTATACTGGATTTTATCTGAGTTGAAAGAAAAATGTATTTTGTATTTTCTGCAGCATAATTAGCAGCCCGGATTGATTGTTCTCTTCCAACCAGAACCGGAAAAATCATGTAAGGGTATATTACAATATCTCTTAAAGGAAGCACCGGAAGCAAATCCGGAATATCATCAATAAAACTTTTTTGGTTGTCGGTTAAGATTTCAGTTTCTCCGAAAATGTTAGTCATATTATAAATTAATTGTTTTTAAGTATTTCTAATATATCCAATTTGATTTGAGCTATCAAGGAAGGTCATTTTACTTGAAAGCTGCCTGCCCAAAAGATTAGTAAGGAAATTCCACTTTACTTATCGAACTAAGAGCATTTTATGGGTTTTTGATATTCCATTTATATCAATCCTGCAGAAATAAATTCCGCTGCTCAAAAATTCTGAGTTATTGCCTGAAGGAAAAACAATTTCATAATAGCCTGGTTCCTGAAACGAATCTATTAAGGTTTCAATTTCTTTTCCAAGTAAGTCATAAACTTTTATTTTCACACTTAAATATATCTGGTTTCCTTGTCCAATATCTGGAGGCACAACATAAGCTATTCTGGTTTGGGTATTAAACGGGTTCGGAAAGTTATTCAATAAAATATTATAATTATTCCTGAAATATGCGTACGGATTTTCTAATCTGATTACAAAGCCCTTTATCACTTTCCGATCGGAATAATAGCCTGTTAATAATATTTTCCCATCAGGTTGAATTAATATATCCCTTACTTCTTCATCGTATCCGAAGAATTTATACAGGAAAACACCTTTATTACCAAATGAAATGTCAATGAAACCATTACTGTTTAGTCTTGTAAGAAAAAGGTTTTTATTACCTTTGTCAGTAACTATTCCGCCAACAAGAAGTTTGTCATAGCTGTCAGATTTGATGACCCAGGCGAAATCATCTGCTTCGTTGTTATCAATAAGCACTATTCCCTCAATACCAAAAGTTCTATCAATGGACCCATCATTGTTATATCTTACCAGCATAATATCACTATCAGAAAATCCCGGTTTATATGTATAACCAGCCGCGATGTATTTACCGTTGCTTTGTATAGTAACGGAATGAGCAGTATTGTAGAGGTGATGATAATCAGTAGTAACTATTCCGGATGATGCAAATGTTTTATCAAGCGAACCATCAGAATTTAGTCGGACAATTGCAAAATCCCAACTGCCAAAAATGTAAGTCCACCCGCAAACAATAATTTTCCCATCGTGCTGCGTCTTAATTGAAAATGCTACATCATTGTAGGACCCAATATTTATTATTTTACTTCCGTTATTTCCGAATGTAGAATCAATAGCTCCATCAATATTTAATCTGATAACGGCTAAGTCCCAATTAAAAAATTCAGCAAATCCACAAGCAACAATTTTGCCGTCTGACTGAATATCAATTGAAAAGCAACGGTCATCTTTGCCGAAGAAATCCTTTGTAAAATATCCTCTATTATTGAATGAAGAATCCAAGCTGCCATCTTCATTGAATCTTACAATAATAAAATCCCAGCTGCTCCCATTAAAGTATCTTCCTGCAATCAGAATTTTTCCATCACTTTGAATTGCTGAAGAGTATGCATCTTCCCAAGTACCGTTGCCTATACTGAATAAACCAGTAGCATTAAAGCTTGAATCCCACTCACCATTTTCAAGTAATCTTATTAAGCTGATGTCACTTGGGGATTCTTCATCAGTATAAGCCCATCCTGTTACAATAATTTTATGGTCTCTTTGAAGAGATAATGACCAGAAACCATAATTAATCGCTTTAAGTTGTGGTATTTCAGTTCCATTATTCCCGAAATTATTATCAATAATCTCTTGCGCTAAGGTTGATTTAACATTGTAGGTTAAAAGCAGAATGGTTAGACAAATTATTTTTTTTAGATTGATTAACAGCAATTTATTTTCAGTATTAAAGTGATAAATTAACACTACAATTTCTGAATATTAGTTTATTATATCAACATATATTTATTCATACCAAAGGTAGACAATGATTGAAGATATTATTCATATTGCACGAGAAGCAGGAGAAATTATCAGAAGTGCACACCGAACACACTTTTCAGTCGAAATAAAATCAAACAACCAAAAAAACCTTGTTACTGAGATTGATAAAAAATCTGAAAAAACGATAACAGATTTTATTAAAAAAAAATATCCCACTCACGGCATTCTTGCAGAAGAAGGAGGCGCAAGCAAAAGTTCTTCAGATTATCTTTGGGTTATTGATCCTCTTGATGGAACTACAAACTTTACTCATGGGTTACCAATTTTTGCTGTTTCAATTGGTGTTCAATATAAGAATGAAACGATTGCGGGTGTTGTGTACGATGTAATGAGAGATAAAGTTTTTAGTGCGGAAAAGGGAAGTGGTGCTTTTGAAAACAGTAAAAGAATAAATGTTAGCACAAACGACTGTGTTGAAGAAAGTTTACTTGTAACGGGCTTTCCATATAATGTAGCAGAAAATCCTGAACAAGTGTTTGAGAGATTTATTGTAATGCTGAAAGTTGCCCGGGCAGTTAGAAGACTTGGCTCAGCGGCAATTGATTTTTGCTATGTAGCAAACGGAGTATTCGATGGATTTTGGGAAGTGCATCTGAATCCCTGGGATATTTGTGCCGGGAAATTAATTGTAGAGGAAGCTGGTGGAAAGGTCACAGATTTTAATGGAAAACAAATTTCAATTTTTAATAAAACAATACTTTCCACCAACGGAAAGATTCACAATAAAATGTCAGAGTTATTAAACAGCGTTTAGTTTTCTTTCTTTTCTAATGACTCGTACATTTTTTCAATGAGATTGCGGTATCTCTCTTCAATGTATTTTCTCCTGACTTTTAAGCTCGGGGTTATTTCACCGGTTTCTATTGAAAATGGTTTATCAAGTAAAGCAAATTTCCTTACGCGTTCATAGTTGGCAAGTTGTCTTTGCATTTGATTCAGTTCTGATTCCAGCAGTTTATAAATTCTATCATCCCGAACCAAATCATCAACTTTAGAGTAAGGAATTTTATTTGAATCCGCGTATTCTTTCAATGCTTCAAAGTCAGGTACGATAAGAGCTGTAAGAAACATTCTTCTGTCGCCAATCAATACAAACTGATCAATATATTTGCTGGCAAGGAAGAGGTTTTCAATTGGAGTTGGTGCAATATATTTACCGGCTGAAGTTTTGAATAAATGTTTCTTCCTGTCTGTAATTTTCAAAAATCCCTCTGCATCAAATTCACCAATATCACCTGTATGCAACCAGCCATCAATGATTGTGGCTTCAGTTTCCTTCTTATTTTTATAATAACCTTGCATTATGTTCGGACCTTTTGCAAGTATCTCACCATCGGAAGCAATTTTAACTTCCACACCGGGGAATGGTTTGCCAACAGTTCCGAACTTATAATCATCAACTCTGTTTGCAGCAATAACAGGAGAAGACTCTGTTAATCCATAGCCTTCAATTATAAGAATACCAACTGCTTCAAAGAATTCACCTAAATCTTTTGATAATGCTGCACCACCGGAAATGAAGAATCTTAATCTTCCTCCTGTTCTTTCTCTTAATTTTTTGAAAACAAGTTTATCGGCAATTTTATGTTTGGCAATAAGAGCAATTGGAATTTTTCCGCTTTTCTTTGCCCGGGCATACTCTTTTCCTACTTCAATAGCCCAATTAAATATTTTCTGTTTCTTTTCCGGCTGCGATTCAACATTTTTTATAATTCTGGAATAAATTCTTTCAAACAATCTCGGAACTGTTGTCATAATAGTAGGTTTCACTGTAACAAGGTCCTGAGCAACGGTTTCGATACTCTCTGCGTAGCAAATTGTTCCTCCGGAAGAGAAAGCTGTATAGTATCCAGCCATTCTTTCAAAAATATGACATAGGGGAAGGAACGAAAGGAATATATCATCTTTATTTATCGGAAAACATTCCAGTGCAGCGCGCACATTCGACAAAATATTGTTATGAGTTAATACAACTCCTTTAGGTTCTCCTGTTGTTCCTGATGTGTAAATAATTGTACATATATCTTCTGGTCTCGTCATTTCAATGCTGTCTTTGAGAAGATTAGTATGTTCTTTACTGTATCTTTTCCCGATATCCTGAACTTGTTTAAAAGTATAAAGCCCTTCAACATTCGGATCAAAATCCTTTTCATTATAAATAATAATAAACTCAATTGTTTTGCAGTTGTTTCTGATTTTCAGAAATTTATTTAGCTGAAATTTGTTTGAAACAAGAATACCCTTTGATTCAGAATTATTTAATATAAACTCAACTGATTCAGCGGTAAGGGAAGGATATAGCGGAACATCGATAGCACCAAGTGCGAGGATTGCCATATCGCTATAAACCCATTCTGGTTTGTTTTCTGAAATAATTGCGATCTTATCTTCACGCTTTACACCAAGATTTGCAAGGCCGAATGCAAAACTGTCAGTTTCTTCCTTAAACTGATCATAGGACACTCCAACAAATTTTCCATCAACCTTATATCTTAATAAGTCCTTATTGACTGTTTTACTATATTCTTCAGTAAGATATCTATAAAGCTTAGGGATAGTAGTTACAGATTTATTTAATTCAGCCATAGTTCTCTCCTTTGAAATGAATGGATAAATTTTACGCCCTAAGAACCAAGTGATGTAAAGCTCTTGGAAATAATTTCAAGCAAAAAATAATATCGAAAGACATAATTGCAAAAAAGAAATTTTTCTAGAGTTTGTTAGCGATTAAGTTATTCAGTTAAATTGATAATCCCGCCTTAAACCTATAATTTTGGAAAGTAATTTTTAAAACAGAGGTTAAAATGTCTAACGCATATTTCAAAGTACCACAACCAATAAATGAACCAGTTAAGTCATATAAACCAGGTAGCCTTGAGAGAGAAGAAATAAAGAAAAAGTTAGCAGAGCTTAAATCCAAACAAATTGAAATTCCTCTTATAATTGGCGGTGAAGAAATACGAACCGGGAACATTGAAGAGATCAGAATACCACATAACCACAGTCATATTCTTGGAGTATATCATAAAGCTTCAAAGAAAGAAGTTGAGATGGCTATTGAAGCAGCTCTTGAAGCAAGAAAGCAATGGGCTGCAATTCCATGGGAACACAGAGTTTCTGTATTCCTGAAAATAGCTGAGCTGCTAGCCGGTCCCTGGAGAGCAACACTAAATGCAGCAACAATGCTCGGTCAATCAAAAACTATTCATCAGGCAGAAATTGACTCAGCTGCAGAGCTGATAGATTTCTATCGTTTCAACAGTTACTATATGACTGAGTTAATGAAGGATCAACCATTCTCAGGACCAGGTATGTGGAACAGAGTTGAATATCGTCCACTTGAAGGTTACATTTTTGCAGTAACACCATTCAATTTCACATCAATCGCGGGCAATCTTCCTACAGCACCTGCTATTGTTGGGAATGTAAGTATATGGAAACCGGCTTCTAGTGCGGTTTATTCTGCATACTGGTTAATGAAATTATTTGAAGCAGCTGGTTTACCTAAAGGAGTAATAAATTTTGTACCTGGTTCAGGAGGACAAGTCGGTACACCTGCTATGACAAATCCTAATCTTGCCGGTATTCATTTCACTGGATCAACGGAAGTATTTCAGAATATGTGGAAACTGATTGCAGATAATCTTAAAAACATGAAATACTATCCCCGCATTGTTGGAGAAACAGGTGGAAAGGATTTTATATTTGCTCACAATTCTGCTGATATTGATGCACTTGTTGTTGCAGCATTGCGTGGAGCATTTGAATATCAGGGACAGAAATGCTCTGCCGCATCAAGGATGTATATCCCAAAATCAATCTGGAATGAATTCAAAGAAAAATTTGTTAACGAAGTAAGTAAAATTAAAATGGGTGATGTTGAAGATTTTACAAACTTTATGGGTGCAGTAATTGACAAAGGGGCCTTCGAAACTATAACAGGTTACATTAAATATGCTATGGAATCAAGTGAAGCAGAGATTATTACAGGTGGAAATTTTGATGATTCAAAAGGATATTTTATTGAACCGACTACAATTGTAACAACAAATCCCAAGTTCAAAACAATGCAGGAAGAAATTTTTGGACCCGTGTTAACCATTTATGTTTATGATGATAATAAATTAGATGAAACATTAATTCTTTGTGATGAAACATCACCATATGGATTAACAGGGGCAATTTTCGCACAGGATAGAAAAGCAATTGTTAAAATGTCTGATTCACTCAGAAATGCTGCCGGCAACTTTTATATAAATGATAAGCCAACAGGCGCAGTTGTCGGACAACAGCCATTTGGTGGTGGAAGAGCTTCCGGCACAAATGACAAAGCCGGTAGTGCTATGAATATATTAAGATGGATGACTGCCAGAACTATTAAGGAAACTTTCGATCCTCCGAAAGATTGGCGTTATCCTTTTATGAATCCTGAAAAGTAGTTTTTAAAATTTTTTAGATTCTTTTCACGGTATAAGACAAATAAAAATATGAAATCGAAAAAGTCGCAAAATGTATTTACTAATTGCGATAAATAGTTTTACAAAATAATCAGAGGTAACTAAATGAAAATACACGAATATCAGGCAAAAGAAATTCTTAAAAAATATTCTGTTGCAGTACAGGATGGAATTGCTGTTAAATCAATGGCTGAATTCGATAAAGCTTTAGCTGAACTTCAGGCAAGAGGAATTAATCAATTTGTTGTTAAATCACAAATTCATGCCGGTGGAAGAGGAAAAGGGAAGATTTATGATGTAAGAAATCGTGATAATCTGTTACTTGAAGGTGGTGTTAAGTTTACAACTCTCCCTGAAAAAGCAACTGAATATGCTGAAAAAATTCTGGGAAATATTTTGGTTACTCATCAAACAGGTCCTGAAGGAAAAATTGTCAAAACGATTTTTCTCGCCGAAGGATTAGATTATAAAAAGGAATTATATCTGGGAATACTTCTCGACAGAGCAGTTTCCAGAAATGTTATCATGGTTTCTACTGAAGGTGGGGTAGAAATTGAAAAAGTTGCTGAAGAAACTCCTGAAAAAATAATAAAAGAATGGATTGACCCGGCAGTTGGATTACAGAGTTATCAAGCCCGCAAATTGGCTTTTGCACTTGGCTTGCAGGGCGAAGCTTTCAAAAGCTTTATTCCTTTTATTAAAAATCTTTACCGGGCTTATGAAGAAACTGATGCGTCGCTGCTTGAGATAAATCCTCTTATTATAACAAATGATGACCATGTTGTTGCGCTGGATGCAAAAATGAATTTTGATGACAATGCATTATTCCGACATCCCGAAATTTATGCTTACCGTGATCTTGATGAAGAAGATCCTCTGGAAATTGAAGCATCAAAATACAATCTCAATTATATAAAACTTGATGGCAATGTTGGTTGTATGGTTAACGGTGCCGGACTTGCAATGGCTACTATGGATATTATCAAACTTGCCGGTGGCGAGCCGGCAAACTTTCTTGATGTAGGTGGTGGTGCAAATAAAGAAACCGTTGCTAATGGTTTCAAGATTATTCTTTCAGACCCAAATGTGAAAGCGATTTTAATAAATATTTTTGGTGGTATTGTTCGTTGTGACAGGGTTGCACAGGGTGTAATTGATGCTGCAAAAGAAATGGCTGTTAAGGTTCCTATTGTTGTAAGACTTGAAGGAACAAATGCAAAAGAAGCTGCAGATTTATTAGCAGCTTCAGATTTACATTTTGAAGTTGCTAAAAGTTTAAAAGAAGCAGCTGAAAAAGTAACTTCTGTTCTGCGGAATTAATTTTTCCCGGCGGTTTGATTTAAGGGCAGTTGCTTCAAACCGCCTTAATCCTTTTTTATTTAAAATCAAAATTTTACTAATCTTGATTTTAGTCTTAATTCCCATTAGATTTTTTTTGAAAATATTTTATAGTTAGGAGTTATAATGTCGTTATTCGATTCTGAATATTCTCAGGGAGAAAATTTTGAATCTTCGGAAAATCTTGAAGAGGAAATAAAAGAATGTAAAGCACTTCTTGAAAACGGATATATTTATAATTCTATAGAACGAATTGAGGATCTGATTCAGGATTGTATTGATTTTATAAAATTTGAAGATGGACTTTATTTCACAGATAAACTGCTCGAAATCTTTCCTTACAATTCTGAGCTATGGCTGAAAAGAGGAATATTGCTGAATGGTTTGATGAGATTTGAAGAAGCCATTGAATCATTTGATAAAGCACTCTCACTTAATCCGAATGATACTGAAACTCTTGTTGATAAATCTGCTGCTGAAGAAAATATGGGACTTTATCAACAGGCAGAAGATTCGTTACGAAGAGTTCTGGAAATTGATCCTGAAAATGAAGATGCATTTTTTAGTTTAGGGCTGCTTTATCAAAGACAATTTAAATATAAAGAAGCTATTCCTTATTTCGAAAGAACAATTAAAATTGATCCAGATTACATCGAAGTTTACTATGAACTTGGATTTTGTCACGAAGCGCTTAATGAATTTGACAAAGCTCTCGAAGCTTATGAGAAATTTCTTGAATTTGATCCTTATAATGCAAGTGGTTGGTATAATAAAGGAATTATTCTTGTTAAACTTGGAAAACTTGAAGAAGCTATTAATTGTTTTGATCTTGCAACCTCCGTTCGCGAGGATTTTGCAAGTGCCTGGTACAATAAAGGAAATACTTTAGCAGATCTTGGAAAACATCAGCAGGCAATTGAAAGCTTTCAGAAAGTTATTGAAATAGATCCGTATGATGAAACAGCTTTTTACAATCTTGCCAGCCTTTACGAAGAAACGGGTGATTTGAATTCTGCAGTAAAGTATTATTCGAAAGCGATTGAAAGCGATGATGAATATTTTGAAGCCTATCTTGCAAGAGGTTATTGCTATGATTCGCTGGGAAAATATCAACTTGCCTTAAGAGATTTTAATAAAGCGATATCCATCTCAAGTGATGATGCTGATGCCTGGCGTGCAAAAGCTGATCTTGAATATTCACTTGGCCATTTGGATGAATCAATAAAAAGTTATCTTGAAGCTGCCCGTCTTCAACCGGATGGTTATGAAATCTGGTACAATCTTGCTGAAACATTTTATGAAGCAAATAAATGGCTGAATGCCCTTGAAGCATACGATCAGTGTTTGAGAATTAATCCGAAAGATTCTAACTCGCTTTATTCAAAAGCTAAAATTAATTTTATACTTCACCGCACTCAGGAAGCAATCGACTGTTTGAAAAAAGCTTTTGAAATTAATCCTGATATCAGAATTGAGTTCGAAAAAGAATATCCGGATATCAAAACCTCAAAGTTATTTAAGCGACTTTTAGGTGAAGTTTAATCAACCATATCATTTTTATGAAAGACTCAATGCATCTTAAAACCCGGCTTGTTGGATTAATTGGTCATCCGATTAAACACACTTATTCTCCTTTTATTCATAATGTTGCATTTGAACTTACCGGGCTTGATTATATTTATTTACCCTTTAATGTATTACCAGTAAATCTCAAAAGCGCAATTAAAGGATTGGTTGCATTAGGTTATAAAGGTTTTAATGTAACCATACCGCACAAAGTAAAAGTAAAAGAATTTATGTCTAAGGTTTCTGAGGAAGCTTCTCTTGTTGGTGCAATCAATACCGTTTTGATAGAAGAAGGCAAACTCTATGGATATAATACAGATGTCGCGGGCGTGTTGGAGTCCCTTTATTCCTTTCGTAAGGAAATTTCAGATAATGAATGCGTTATAATTGGTGCTGGTGGAGCTGCCCGTGCTGTAATATACACTTTAATC
>FWWM01005678.1_pt1 | contig 27030 bp, 23 predicted proteins | sample 2228351 | NCBI WGS metagenome assembly FWWM01 (sample SAMEA103939774, study PRJEB20133) | metagenome | reverse complement strand
TGCCGGACGGGAACGCCTACGTAGCCAATGGCTTCCTGAGCCACAATTCCACTTATCTCCGTCAGGCGGCGCTGATCGTCTTGATGGCGCAGATCGGCTCGTTCGTCCCGGCCGCTTCGGCCACCATCGGGCTGGTGGACCGCATTTTTACCCGCATCGGCGCCCAGGACGAGATTCACGCCGGTCAGTCCACCTTTATGGTTGAGATGATCGAAACGGCCAACATCCTGCATCATGCCACACCGCGCAGTCTGCTCATTCTCGACGAAATCGGGCGCGGGACCTCGACCTACGACGGCGTCGCGATTGCCTGGGCGGTGGTCGAGTACATCCACAACCATCCGCACCTGCGCGCCAAGACGCTCTTCGCCACCCACTACCACGAACTGACCCAGCTGGCGGATCTCCTGCCGGGCGTGCGCAACTACAACGTCGCTGTGACCGAAGCCGATGGCAAGGTAGTCTTCCTGCACAAAATCGTCCCCGGCGGCGCAGACCGCTCGTACGGCATCCACGTGGCGCAACTGGCCGGGCTGCCGCGTCCGGTCATCCAGCGGGCGAACGAAATCATGGCCGAACTGGAGAAGACCTCCGGGCGGGCGGTCAAAATCAGTCCGCACACCGCCCAGCAAATCGCCCTTTTCCCAGAGACCAACCCTCTCCTTGAGGAGCTCAAGGCATTGGACATCAATCAACTCTCCCCCATCGAGGCGCTCAACAAGTTGTTCGAGTGGCAGAAGAAGTACACGGCCCGCCGCGCGGGGAAATAGTGCCTCTGTCAGGCAGTCAGTTTCTTTTCGATCTTGGCCCAGGTGTCCTTGAGGGAAACTGTCCGGTTGAAGACGGTTCTGTCAGCGGTCGAAGCCGGGTCTACGCAAAAGTAACCCACGCGCTCGAACTGGAATTTCTCCCCCGGCCGGGCCTGAGCCAGCGAAGGTTCCACCGGACAATTCGGCAGGACCTCCAGGGAATTGGGGTTAAGGCAGGCGATAAAGTCTTCCACTTCGTCCGGGCTCTCGTGCCAGAAGAGACGGTCGTAGAGACGCACTTCGGCGGGCACGGCGTGCCGGGCCGAGACCCAGTGAATCGTGGCTTTCACTTTGCGACCATCGGGAGCATCGCCCCCGCGCGTGGACGGGTCATAGGTACAGTGCACCTCGGTCACTTCGCCGGTGTTCGGATCGCGCTCGAAACCCGTACAGGTCACCAAGTAGGCATAGCGTAAGCGCACCTCGTTGCCCGGATAGAGACGGTAATACTTTGGCGGTGGGGTTTCACGGAAATCGTCGCGCTCAATGTACAGTACCTTGGAGAAAGGAACTTTGCGCGTGCCAGCGGAGGGGTCCTCCGGGTTGTTGATGGCCTCCATCTCCTCGACCAGGTCGTCGGGATAGTTGTCAATGACCAGTTTCAGCGGGCGCAAGACTGCCATACGGCGCAAGACGCGTTTATTGAGATCATCGCGGAGGCAGTCCTCCAGCAACGCCATGTCCACCACGCTGTCGGTTTTTGAGATACCGATGCGGCAGATGAAGGCCCAGATTGACTCGGGAGTATAGCCGCGCCGACGCAGGGCGCGCAGGGTCGGCAGGCGTGGGTCATCCCAGCCGCGCACGTACCCCTCTTCCACCAGCCGGCGCAGTTTACGCTTGCTCAGCACCGTGTGGGTCATCTTCAGGCGGGCAAACTCGATCTGCCGCGGCTGGAAAACGCCCAACTCCCGCAGGAACCACTCGTAAAGTGGGCGGTGATTCTCGTACTCCAGGGAGCACAGCGAATGGGTAATGCCCTCCATCGAATCGTTTTGCCCGTGCGCCCAGTCATAGAGAGGGTAGATACACCATTTGTCGCCAGTGCGATGATGGGGGACATGCAGGATGCGATACATGACCGGGTCGCGCAGATTGAGGTTGCTGTGCGCCATATCAATCTTGGCGCGCAACACCCGGCTGCCATCCGGAAACTCACCCTTTCGCATGCGCTCCAATAGATCGAGATTCTCCTCCACCGATCGATTGCGATACGGGCTTTCCACGCCCGGTTCGGTCAGTGTACCGCGAGTGCGGCTCAATTCTTCGGGACTCTGATCGTCCACATAGGCCTTGCCCTTTTTGACCAGTTGGACCGCCCATTCATAGAGCAGGTCGAAGTAATCGGAGGCATACGTCTCCTTGACCCACTCGATGCCCAACCAGCGCGCATCCTCTTTGATCGCTTCTACATACTCGGTATCCTCTTTGACAGGGTTGGTATCGTCGAAGCGCAGGTAGAGTTCACCGCCGAATTTCTTGGCCACCATGTAATCAATCAAAAAGGCCTTGGCGTGACCGATGTGAAGATAGCCGTTCGGTTCCGGCGGCAGGCGCGTGCGGACGTAGTGGAACCGCCCGCTGCGCAAGTCCTCCTCGACGGCCTCGAAAATGAAGTTGTCCGGAAAATTGATCTCCATATGGACTACGGCATCCTGACAAAGATAGTGTGAAAAAGATTATAACAAAAAATTCGATTGACCCCTACAGGGCTTTCTCTATACCTAATTGTGGCGCCAAGATTGGCTAACCCAGACCTTTCGATTCGTTCCTTGTGCCGACCATTGGTCGTCTGACAGGGTAGCAGGGCGACGGTGGCAGGGCCGGTGTGAACTTCTGTCATCTCTGCCAGAGTGAGCACCGACGGGGAAAGACGGGCCCTGTCAGAGGTAGAAAAAGGTGCGACGCGCTACCGCCTGTACGTCGCACCTGTACTTGCTGGTTGGGCTGGCGAGGGACTCAACACTCGCTATAGCCGCAGCTGTAACACTTGCGGCAACCCTCCTCGTTGACCATGCTGGCTTCGCCGCATTCCGGACAGAGATCGCCGACGTAGAATCCTGGCTGGCGTGGCGTGGCGGCTTCGGCCTGTTCACCGCCCAGGGCGGCGGTTGTTCTATCGCTGGTTGTTTCATTCGTCGTTGTCCCAAGTCCCAGGGCGGGCTGTACGGCCGGATGTCGCTCGCGCTGACCGTTGCCTTTTTCCTGCTGCACCGTCATTTTCCACTGCAAATATTCATCCAGGACCTGACCGACTCCATCGGGCAGGGAGCGGACGCGATGCGCTCCAAAGCCCAGGGAGCGCCCACCGCCAATGCCACAAAGTTGCTTGACGACCTCGGCCAGGCGATCACGAGGCGGAATCGGCGAGGCCAGGCGCAACACATAGGAGATCAGCCGCCCAATGGCTTCCGAGACAGCCGCCGTTTCGGAACCCGCCTTGGCTGTGTTGATGAACACCTCGAAGGGTTGCCCATCGCCGTTTTCGTTGATGGTGACGAACGCCCGGCCCAAAGGGGTCTCGACGCGGTAGGTAACACCCGCTAGCTGACGCGGGCGTGGCTTCTTGGTCTCCTGCCAGGCGGCCAGTTGGGTGGCGATTTCGGCTTCTGCCAGGCTGCGCGCGGGCTTCTCGTGCGAGGATGGCCAGTAGGGCAAGGCGGGCGCCGGACTCGTTTCCGCCGTTTCGCTCTGCGCCTCGCGTTTCTTTTCGGCGGTGGCTTTCGTCTCCAGGACTACTTTCTCGCGCGAACCGGTTACGTAAACCGTCAAGCCCTTGCAACCGAGTTTCCAGGCCAGGAGGTAGGCAGTGGCGACGTCCGCCTCCGTGGCGGTTTCGGGGAAGTTGATCGTCTTGGAAATCGAGTTGTCCACAAAGGCCTGGAGAGCGGCCTGCATGCGCACATGTTCCTCGGCGGTGACATCGGAGGCAACCACAAAGACGCGCCGGATCTCTTCCGGCACTTCGGGGATGTGTTGGCAGGTGCCCTCGTGCAAGACGCGCTCGTAAATCTCCTGGCGCTTTTCCTCTGGAATACCGGCTTGCATGAGGGCCTGTTCGAAGCGCTTACTGGCGTAGGTCAGTTGTAAGTCCTTGCCGTTGTCGTTGACGTGACGGATATAGGCCAGCGCGAAGACCGGTTCGCAACCATACCCTTCGATGCCTGCCACAGTCGCAATCGTGCCGGTTGGCGCGATAGTCAAGGTGGCCGCATTGCGAATCCCATGCTGGCGGATGCCGGCCACGATGGCCTCCCAGTCCAGCACTGGACGGCCCCAGTCGTGGGTATACGGGACAATGCTCTCCGGCGGCCGCCATTTCAGGTTTTCGGGATCGTAAATACTGCCCTTCATGGCCGGAAAAGCACCTCGTTCCCTGGCCAGTTCGATGCTGGTTTTCATGGCGTGATAGCGGATGAATTCCATGACCTGCGCGGCAAACTCCTGGCCTTCCTCCGAGCCATAACGCACACCGACGTGATACATCAGGTCGGCGAGGCCCATGATGCCCAGGCCGATCCGTCGAGCGCGATGAGCCGCCTCTTTGAGTTGCGGCACGGCCGGTACGTAGGCGTTGGCCTCTACCACGTCATCCAGGAAGCGCGTGGCGGTCTCCACACTCTGACGTAGTGTCTCCCAATCCACGGCGCCGTTGGGGGCGCAATGTTCATTCAGGTTGATGGAGCCCAGGCAGCAGTTCTCATAGGCGCCTAACCATTGTTCGCCGCAGTTATGTACCACCAGGCCGTTGGCGATGAAGGAATGGGTCTCCGGCTGGTGCAGATCGAACACGGTTTCGACTCCATCCGGTTCGACGGCTAGCACAGTTCCTAGAAAAGGCTCGGCGTGCTGTTGGCCTGGCAGGTGGTTCAGGGCGTCTGCCAGGCGTCTCTGTCGGATGCCTTCCAGGAAGCCGATTTCGTGGGCGAAGCGCATCAGGTTCGCTTCCCGAATCGTCAGTGCATGTTGTGGCAGGTAAAAGCGCGCGGTGGGGTTGTCCTGGTCGTTGGCCAATTCACGGTAACCGCCTGGATAGCGGTTTTCGTGAATCTGGCTGGCGATTCCGAAGTTCAAGAGCAGGCGTTGGATGTCTTTCAGCAAGGGCAGGCGGTTGGAGTACAGGCATACTGCCCTGCCCTCAGCCGTCTCCTCGATGTCTCCAGCGGCCTGGAACAATGCCTGGAGAAAGCCGCGCTGGAAAGGCTCGCTGCCGGTAAAGACCGCGGACGGGACGCTCTCGGTGTCGCTCGCGACCCTGGCGTGCAGAGGTGCGGAGATACCATACCCTGCCTGGCCTGGGACGTGAATCGGCAAGGCAGTCTGTGAACCAGTCCCTTCCGCGCTGGCGACGGTCATGGCAGCCGGGATCGGCACGGCTTCTGCTTGTCCCTTGCCGAACGCCGAGGCTACGGCGCGTGGTACCTGGCCTGTCTCCTCAGCGACCAGCCAGCCGAGCAGTACCCCTTCCTCCCAGGAACCATCCTGACCGAATCCGCCTTTGCGATTGAGAATGTAGACGCGATCCCCTGCTTGCAGATCGCGCGCGGCCACCCAGCCGCGTACGGTCAGGACACGATGGTCTTCCGTAAGGCGGACTTCGTATCCCTCCTGGGTCAGCAGGCGCCACACGGACTTCACGCCGGTGGGGAAGACGCGCGTGGCCGCCAGGCAGCGCGAGGCGTGCAGACGGCTGTCAACCACTACCCGCACGGGGGTTCCTTCCGCGGCCAGTTCGTCGGCGCGGCGTAACCCCTGATCGGTATAGATCAAGGTGTCGCCAGTTACGCAAGGGTTAGTTGATTCCAATTGGTACAGATGGGGAACGGGATTGGAGCGATTGGCCGTATCCAGGAACAGCACGCCTGGCTCGCCGTTATGGTGGGCCTGGCGTACAATCTTCTCGAACAGTTCGCGTGCCCGTACCTTGCGGTACACGCGGATGGGCAGGCCGGCCCGCTCGGCTTCCTCCAACGTACCGTCGAACTCGCGGTAGCGCGGGTCGGTCACATCCGGGAAACGCAGTTCCCACTCCTCGTCATTTTCTACGGCGCGCATGAAGGCATCCGTGATGCCCACCGAAATATTGAAGTTCGTGATGGCGTTCTCGTCGGTCTTGCAGGTGATAAACTCCTTGATATCCGGATGGTCCACGCGCAAAACCGCCATGTTGGCGCCGCGGCGCGTGCCTCCCTGAGCGATCTCTCCAAAGGCTTTGTCGTAGACGCGCAGGAAACCGACCGGCCCTGTCGCCTGGCCAGCCGAGGACTTGACAACCGCGCCTTTCGGACGCAAGCGTGAGAAGGAAAAGCCATTACCGCCGCCGGTCTGTTGGATCAGGGCCGCGTTGCGTAAAGTCTGAAAGATACCGCTCTCGCGGCGTCCCATATCGTCCGAAATCGGCAAGACGAAACAGGCCGCCAGTTGTCCCAGCGGCGTCCCCGCGCCGGTAAAGGTTGGTGAATTGGGAAAGAATTTCTTGCTCGCCAGGAGATGGTAAAACGTCTTGGCCCATTCCATGACGTCGCTTCCCCATTGCTTCTCGACCTTGGCGACGTGCCAGGCCACGCGCCAGAACATCTCCTCGATGCCTTCAATGGGCTGACCGTCATCGCCGCGACGCAAGTAACGCCGTGCCAGTACCTGGTGACCGTTCTCGGTCAATTCCACGGAAGGCAATCCTTTGGGCATGGCAGGAGTAGGAAGAAGACCGTATCGGTTGGTTTTGGCGTGAGACATCGTGGCACTCCTTTGGCTAGAGATTTCCCGTACACGCAAGTAGAAAATACCCTTACCTGCCTCCCTGGATGGGAGGCGGTACGCCATACAAACAGGGGACAGACGTTTTATCCCTCCAGCAAGCGATCAATCTCCTCGCGCAGGGCGCGTAGATCCGACAGGCGCAAATAGACGATGGCGTATCGAATATAGGCAATGTGATCCAATTCTTTCAAACCGTTGATGACCAGGTCGCCGACCACGCGCGAGGAGACCTCGGCTTTCCCCATCTTCTGTAACTCCGCCTCGACCTGTCCTACCAAACGGTCAATGGCCTCGGCCGGGACTGGACGTTTGGCACAGGCAATGCGAATGCCGCGTTCCAGTTTGGCGCGATCGAACTCCTCGCGCGTGCCGTCTTGCTTGATAATCAATGGCGTCGCCAGAAGAGGCCGCTCGTAACTGCTGAAACGCTGACCACAGTGCAGACACTCCCTCCGCCGACGTATCCCCTGTGCATCCGGCGTTGTGTCCAGTACTCGGGAACCCTCACAATGGCAATATGGACAGAGCATCCAGACTCCATAAATAGAACAAATGTAGCCGCCATATATGGCGTTTTGAGACGAAAAACCCCCTACATATTGGGGAATTTTGTTTATGATTGTAACATATCCATCTGGGGAATTCAAGAGAAATTGCCTTAAAAATTTCGGGCTTTTCGTACCTGCCTGCTTTTGTTGGTCCTTGTAGAGATTCAGTCTCGGATTGTGGCACTGGCAGGCGGACGGTCTATCTCATGCTTTGCGTACCTGCCTGCTCTGGGCAATTTTTGATAGGGGTAACGTATGATTTTGGTCGTCCAAAGACAGGCAAAAGACTTGTCTGGCGCATGGTGGGGCAGATCTCCGATTTGCCGATGTTCGCAAGTCGGAGACCTATGATTGTACACATCTCGTTCGGCTGGCTCAGGATTTGGATTCAGGCGTTTTAGGACAGCAGTCAACTGCCGTCCTAACGCAGGCCAAGCAGAGATTGTCTCCACTTTACCAGGCCATCTAATGCCTGAGTTAGTTGGTGCAGGCAGGCAGAAGGTCTATCCCATACTTTGCCAGGAAGCCTTCCCTGCCGCCATTCCCAATCTTCCTGCCTGATTCCGGCAGGTTTTTTTGGCTTTTCTCCCCTTTGGCTTCCGTGATGGTTCTTGCGAGTATAATCATCTCGATGTACGCGCGCGTCGTGGTCAATGTGCCGGCCTTGAGCGGCGAGTTCGACTATAGCGTCCCGCCGGTGTTGCAGGAGGCCATTCAGCCCGGTTGCCTGGTGACTGTTTCTTTTGGGAAGCAGACCGTCCAGGGCGTGGTGCTGGCATTGCTCGACCGCCCCTCGGTAGCAGAGACGCGGCCGATACTGGCTTTGCTCGATCCCTTGCCGGTCTTAACGGCCGCGCAACTGGCCCTGGCGCGTTGGCTGGCCGAAGCCACCCTCCAGCCGTTGGCGGCCATGGTGGATTTGATGTTGCCGGCCGGCCTCAGTCAACATGCCGATACTCTGTATCAGCTGCGCGCCGAGGGGATCAAGTCTTTCCCGCTTGAGGAGGGGAAAGGAATCGCGGCGCGTCTGGTGAGACTCCTGAGCGAACGTGGCGCGCTGCGCGGTCGCCAGATTGACCGTCACTTTAAGAACGTGGACTGGCGCAGGACCGCTCAGTTCTTGGTGCGGCGGGGGGTATTAACGGCGCAGCCGGTGTTGCCGGCCCCTTCCGTCCGCCCGAAATACGTCCGCACTGCACAACTGGCCGTTCCGCCCGAACAGGCCGAGGCCGCCATGTCCACTCTGGGACGGACTCCGGCCACTCTCCAGCGCCGCCAAGCGGCCTTGCGCGCCTTGATGCGCGAAGTCGGCGAGGTGAACGTTGCCTGGGTCTATGCGGAATCCGGCTGTACCCTGGCCGACCTGCAGGAGCTGGCCGAACGGGAACTCATCCTCTTGCGCGAGAGCGAGGTGTGGCGCGACCCACTCCAGAATGTGGACCGTGATACCCTGACCGGCCGCGAGGCCCCCTCGCTGACTCCCGATCAGCAGCAGGTCTGGGAGGCCATCCGCGCGGCCCTGGTCACGCTCTGGAGCGAGCGTTCGTCCGCGCCGCGCCCCTTTCTCCTGCATGGCGTTACCGGTTCCGGGAAGACGGAAATCTACCTGCGCGCCGTCCAGGAATGTCTCCAGCGTGGCCAGCAGGCAATCGTCCTGGTCCCCGAAATTGCCATCACTCCCCAGACCATGCGGCGTTTCCTGGCGCGCTTTCCCGGCCGGGTCGGTCTGATTCACTCGCGTCTCTCGCCCGGCGAGCGATACGACACCTGGCGGCGTGCCCGTCTGGGCCTGATTCAGATGGTCATCGGGCCGCGTTCGGCGCTTTTCACTCCCTTTCCCAACCCCGGCCTAATCATTGCCGATGAGTGCCACGATTCTTCGTACTACCAGGCCGAACCACCTTTCTACCATGCCATCGAGGCCGCCAAAGCCTATGCTCGCCTGTGCCATGCGGTTTGCCTCCTGGGTTCAGCTACGCCGACCGTGCCGCAGCGCTACGAGGCCGAAGCGGGCGAGATTGTCCGTTTGGAGTTACGACAGCGCATTCATAACGGCTCGAGCACGCTCGCGGCGGAATCAGCTGGCCTGCCGCCGGTGGAGATCGTGGATATGCGCGAGGAACTCAAGGCTGGCCATCGTCACATCTTCAGCCGCGCCCTCCAGAGTGCCATGCGCGCGGCCCTGGAGCGCAAGGAACAGATTATTCTTTACCTGAATCGCCGTGGCACGGCCACCTACGTGTTTTGCCGGGAATGCGGCTATGCCGCGCAATGTCCGCGCTGCGATGTCCCCCTGACCTACCATTTTGCCGTTGGTGACACAGAGAGGGACGTCTCCAGCCGTGAACTGCGCTGTCACTACTGCGGTTACAGCCGTCGGATGTTCCAGAAATGCCCGGCTTGTGGAAGCCAGCAGATTCGGCAGTATGGCCTGGGAAGCGAAAAGGTCGAGGCCGAAGTCAAGGCGCTCTTTCCGGCGGCGCGCACGTTGCGCTGGGATTGGGAAACCACTCGTCAGAAAGAGGCGCACGAAATCATCCTCAGCCATTTCGTTGCCCATCGCGCCGACGTGCTGATTGGGACGCAAATGCTGGCCAAGGGCCTTGACCTGCCGCTCGTGACCCTGGTCGGCGTGGTGCTGGCGGAGGTAGGCCTTAACCTACCCGATCCCTTTGCCGCTGAGCGCACGTTCAGCCTGTTAACGCAGGTAGCCGGGCGGGCCGGGCGTTCCGCGCGCGGGGGGAAGGTCATCTTGCAAACGTTCCAGCCGGAGCATTACGTGATTCAATGCGCGGCGCGCCATGACGTGGATGGGTTTTACGCGCGCGAACTTGCAGAACGTCGCCGTCTGGGTTACCCTCCTTTCGCGCGCCTGGCGCGCCTGGAGTACCGCCATACTGATCCGGCCCGGGCCGAGGCCGAAGCGCAACGCCTGGCGGAGCGGCTCCGTGCCGAAATTCAGGAGCGTGGGCTGGCCCTTCAGTGGATTGGCCCGGCGCCGTGTTTCTTTGCCCGCCTGGGCGGTCAATACCGCTGGCAGATCATCCTGCGTGGCAGCGACCCCCTGGCTTTGTTGCGTGGCAAAACGTTTCCGTCCTGGCGCGTGGAGATTGACCCGATCAGTCTGTTGTGAAGCAGATGTCCACGCAAAAGTTGTCGAAGCATGTACGGAAACCTTGACCGGATTGGCGTACTGCAGTTCTGGCGGCGATTGGATTACCGTCCTCCCTACCCGTTGTGCCGTTACGCTTCGCCGCCTACCCTCCATTGTCCATCGTCTATCGTCTATCGTCCATCGTCCATCGTCCATCGTCTATCGTCTGTCGTCTATGGTCCATCGTCCACCGTCTCTTCGTGCGCCTGGAATATCAAACCCACTTTGCCAATAGATCAACCTTTGCGTGCGCACTTCCCAGGCAGACAATCACAAACTTCAGCCCATCTTCCTCTAGAATGTAATCCGATGGTGTCGATTGCCGCCCAGGAGTTCCTGGAGATGGGCTTGACCGATAAACGCGGCGATCGTCCGATTGGTAGGACACATTTGTTCCTTCTGGGAAGTAGTGGTATGATGAATCAGGAAGCAGGGTTTGCCCTGTGACCGCGCTACAGGGTTAACCCTGTTTTGTGAGTCCAGGTGCAACAAGGCCAACACAGGCGTGAACGCCTCGAAACTTCTCTGGAGAGGATCAAACATGATGTCAGACAAGGTCGCACTCGACAAATTATTGAAACCCAAATCGGTGGCTGTAGTTGGGGCCTCCTCTCAACCGGGAAAAATCGGTCATACGATCGTCAACAATATCATCAAGGATGGCTACCAGGGCAAGATTTATCCTATCAACCCGACGGCTACGGAGATACTTGGCCTGCGCGCCTACGCTTCTGTCGGTGATGTTCCGGATGCCATAGATCTGGCTGTCATCACTGTGCCGGCCAGATTCGTGGCAGGAGTTGTCGAGGAGTGCGGGCGCAAGGGCATCCGGGCCTTGAGCGTTATTTCTTCCGGTTTTAGTGAGATTGGTCGCCATGATCTTGAAGAGGAAATACTCTCGCTTGCTCGTCGGTATGGAATGTGCCTTCTGGGCCCGAACATTGTAGGCACGCTCTCCAGTTCAGATAAGTTGAACGCCTCGTTCGCTCCCTTTCTGCCCTATCCTGGCAAAGCCGCGTTTCTTACTCAAAGTGGTGCCTTGCTGATCGCCATAGACGCTATGACCTATACTCGTAAAATCGGCTTCAACCGCATGATTTCGATTGGCAACATGGCGGATGTGGATTTTGCCGATCTCATTACCTGGCTCGATCAGGATGAGGATACCAGCTGCGTTTGTCTCTACATAGAAGGACTCAAGGATGGGCGTAAGTTCATGGAGGTTTGTCGTAACACCAATAAACCAATCATTGCTCTCAAAGCCGGCATCTCCGCGCACGGTGCGGCCGCGGCTGCGTCCCATACCGGTTCCCTGGCGGGAGCCGCCATGGTCTACAATGCCGCTTTTCGGCAGGCCGGCGTGATTCAGGCGTCTGACCTGAGCAACCTCCTTGATCGCACTTTGGCACTTTCGCTGCAACCGCCTTTGCAGGGTGAAAACTTGCTGGTCATCACCAACGGTGGCGGTATCGGTGTTCTGGCCACCGATGCGGCGGAACGGTATGGAATACCGCTCCATTTTGCCCCTGCCGATGTCCAGGAAGAACTCAAGAAACATATGCCCGAATTCGGCTCGGCGAAGAATCCGATCGATCTGACGGGGATGGCCAGCAAGGAATGGTACTACCAGGCCATTCAATTGGCTTATGCCCATCCCTGGACTCACGGGCTGGTCGTGCTCTATTGTGAGACGGCCATGACCAACCCGCTCGAAATTGCCCAGTCTGTCAAGCAGGCTGTGGACGAAACCGGCATCCGTAACCGCCCGGTAGTTGTTTCCATGGTCGGCGGGCCTCGTTGTGAGCAAGCCATGCAATGGCTGGTCGAAAATGGCATTCCTGCCTATCCAGCCCCGGATCAGGCGATGAACGCCATGGCGGCTTTGCGTGAATACGACCTCATCCGTTCGAGGAAGAATACTGCCGCGACCAATGGCTGTTCGTCGCACAGCGCTGAGATTGCTCGTCAGATTATCGCCAGGGCGCGCGCCGACAATCGTCTGGCTCTCACGGAAATTGAGGCCACGAAAGTCTTTGCGGCCTATGGGCTGCCGGTCACCGAGATCAGCCTGGCGCGTAGCGAGGAGGAGGCTGTGGCCCTTGCCAACCAGACTGGTTACCCGGTTGTGATGAAGGTGGTCTCGCCGGATATCATTCACAAGTCGGATGCTGGCGGAGTAAAGGTCAACATCAAGGATGAATCTGGAGTTCGCGCGGCCTATCGAATCATTCTGGATAGTTGCCAAGCCTATAAGCCAGAGGCAGATATTCGTGGCATTGCTGTCCAGGAAATGGCGCCTCTTGGCACCGAGGTCATCGTCGGTTCCATTAACGACCCGACCTTTGGTCCGACTATCATGTTTGGCCTGGGTGGTATCTTTGTCGAGGTGTTGAAGGACGTGACCTTCCGTGTGGCTCCGGTCAATGAGGATCAGGCCATGCAAATGGTCAATGAGATCCGCAATGTTGCCATCCTGGCCGGTGCCCGTGGCGAAGCACCGCGCGATCGCGAAGCACTCGCCCACCTGATCTGTCAGTATGCGACCATGGTCTATGACCTGCGGGATGAAATTGCCGAGACCGATGCTAACCCTATTCTAGTTTATGAGGAAGGTAAAGGCGTTAAGGTGGTAGATGCGCGTGTCATCTTGATAGAGTAAGTGATCTGCCTTCTCAAGCTGATAGCGCCGGGAGCAATGCCTTCCGCACCGTGTTTGGTGTTAAGATCCTGTCTATTCCCCACAAGTAGGGCAAATTGGAAATTTGCCCAATCCTTTGCCCCATCCTGCAAGTCGGTGACTTGCGCCACAACCACTGCCATGCAGATGGCCTGGTAAAGGGAGACAATCTCTGCTTTGCCTGCGTTCGGACGGCAGTTCAACGGCCGTCCGAACGCCTGAAATGGCCATGCCTCTCCTATCATTCTTTTCTGCCCTTCTCTTCCAAGCAAGTTTCTTACCCATCCAAATCCTGCGCCAACCGAACGAGTTGTGTACAATGGGGTAGTGGTCAAGTCGAAGTGAAAGAGGCAGGATATTAGGCGATTTTTCACTTGGCTCTATACCACTACCTACAATGGAATAGGTCAGAGACTTGCGCCACAGGTAGTAAGTTGCTCTTTCCTGTTGTCACGGACGGCGGATACTTTCGGGTCGCCTGGATTGTTCTGCCTCCCAAGCCCTGTTGACCCAGCATCAAGCGCCCACGGGAAGTCTTGCAGCCAAGGTAATCCGGTTACCTCAGGGTGGATTCTGGAAATACGCTCGAATTAAATCGGAGAAATCTGCGGTGCTGTACTGACGTGCTAGCGCGAAGAAACCCGCCGCGCTGACACGCCGGTAAGCCATTTGTGCTGCGTAGGCTTTCAGGAAGGCGAAAAAGGCCTCATCCCCCATGCGCCAGCGCAACGCCTGCAGGAAGCGCGCCCCTTGCAGGTAAACCGCGTTCGTATAAGGGCGGAATTCGCCGCCGTTGTAGATATTCGCGTCTACCCAGCCGGTTGGATGGAACGCGTTGACGCGAAAATCCCACCAACCATTGGCCTGGGCAGGGTAGTTGTCACTGTAGAAAATGTATTCCGAGTAGATGGCTAGGGCCTCATCCAGCCAGGGTTCCATTGCCTGGTCGTTTCCTACCAGACAATACCACCAGTTATGAGCGGCCTCGTGAACACCGATGGCGATCAGATTGTTCAGCACACCCCCATCGTAGTCAGCATAGAAGCGACGGCTGAGAAAAAACAAACCACAGTGCTCCAGGCCATCCAAACAGGGGGTTTCGACGACGGCCAGCGAGGAGTATGGGTACGGAGCGAAGCGTTCGCTGTAGGTGGACACCGCGCCGGCGAGCGCATCCAGCAGGGCTTCGCCGCCAGCCCTTTCAGACTCTAAATAGTAACTGGTGATGGTTACGCCAGAGACGACGGTGGATTTGCTCAGGAACAGCGGACTGGCCGCGAAAGCGAAGTTGCGCGCCGCGTGCAAACGGTAGCGATCTCCTTCGAGCGGCGCGCTGGCGGCGATGACCAGGTTCGTCTCCGTACCAACGGGGCGGATGGTCACTTCGAAATCGGCTACGTCATACACCAGGTGTTCGCCGACCGAGGTGGGTTCGTATTTCAACCAGCCATGCCCCGGCGCGTAAGGCAGCACAAACGGATACCAATCCACGGCGTTGAGTTGTTGGTTGTTATAGCCGAAAACCTGCCGAGAGCCAGCCCAGGGCATGTTGAGAGTGTACTCCAGGGTCAACGTAACCGTTTCACCCGGCGGCAGGGGGGCGGAGAGGGAAACTTCCAGCCAACCGCCCTGCAGCGTGTAGGTCGTGGCGGGCTGGCCGTTCAGGGTCATGCTCGTCAGAGAGAAACTGCCTGACCAGCGGTTCGGTTCTACTGCCAGCATCAGGCGATCCAGCGTTTCTTCGCTTAAGTTGGGATACTCAATGGTCTCCCTGACTGCCAGGCTATGCGCGGCGTAGTCGAGGGCAACGTCGAGCAGGTAACGCGGCCGGGCCGCCTGGGGGGGAGCTGGCGAAGATGGGACGGTAGGAGTGAGGGGGGAGAGAGTTCGGGTGGCCGTCGGCGGTGGTTCACGAACGGGCTGAAAGGGTGTCGGCGTGGCAGTGGCGTTGGCGTCTGGCGTAACCAGGATGTAGGAGGTGGCAATCGGCGTCGCAATCGGCGGCCTGATTGTTTCCTGGCAGGCCGTTAGCAGGAGTGGGAAAAAGCACAGGAGGGCAATGGAAGGACGACGCATTCTCCCTTACCGGCCTCGCTTCCACCAGGTTTTTCGACGCGGACTGACCAGGAAGGCAAGCAGGAAGATCAGGGTGGCCATCAGCACGATGGCCGCGCCGGAGGCCAGGTTGGCATAGTAGGAGAGGTACAGGCCAACGATAGCCGAGAACGAGGCCAGCAGCGCGGCAATGACCATCATCGCCGGCAGGCGGCGGGTCAGGAGTGAAGCCGTAGCGGCTGGCGTAACCAGCATGGCAACCATCAACGCCACACCTACTGTCTGCATGGTCACTGCCACTGTCACCGCCAGGAGCACCAGCAGGAGGTTGTTGATCAAGCCGACAGGCAAACGCAAGGTGGTGGCCAAGATGGGGTCGAACGAAACGATCAGGAATTCCTTATAGAGTGCCAACACGGTTAGCAGAACCAGGAGGCCGAAGGCCGTCATCAACCAGAGCGATCGTGGTGAGACGCCCAACACATCGCCGAAGAGGAAGTGACTTAAATCTACGGCGTAACTACGCACGGTGGAGATGAGGGCGATTCCCAGCGCGAACATGCTGGCGAAGACAATGCCGATGGCGGTGTCCTCGCGCAGGCGTGTCCGCTGACTGATGGCGCCGATCCCCAGCGAAGCTACCAGCGCGCTGCCCAGCGCCCACCAGAAGAGCGCCTCGCGCCCTCCGCCCAGCAAGTAGCCTACGGCCACGCCTGGCAAGATCGTGTGCGCCAAGGCATCACCAAAGAAGGCCATCCCTCGCAAGACAACGTACACGCCGATCACCGCGCATAGCACGCCAGCCAGTACCGCGGCCACCAGGCCGCGTTGCATGAAAGGATAAGATAAGGGCTCCACCAGCCACTTAATGAGCGCGGTCACTGTCCTCTCCCTCGCAACAAGTATCTGCGATGAGGAACGGCTGGCCCTCCGCCGTAAGGTTGATCCGCCCTCCGTATGCTTGCACCAGAATCTCGGCGCGCAACACCTCCGCCGGCGATCCGAAGGCGATCAGGCGGCCGTTCAGGAGCAAAACGCGATCGAAGTAGCGTGCGGCATGCTCCAGGTCGTGGGTTGCGACGAGCAACGTGACCCCGCGCTGGCGCAGCGTGTTCCAGGCCGCCAGTACTTCCTCCTGGGCCGGCAAGTCAAGGCCAGTCATGGGTTCGTCTAACAGAATCAATTCTGCCTCTTGTGCCAAGGCGCGTGCCAGGAACATGCGCTGTTGCTGTCCGCCGGAAAGTTCGTCAATCGGGCGTCGCGCCAGCGCTTCCAGGCCGACCGTCTCCAGGGCAGTGTGGACGATCTCCCAATCTCGTTTTTTCGGTCGGGCTAACCAGCCCAGGCGCGAGGCGCGGCCCATCATCACCACATCGGCCACGCTGACCGGGAAGTGCCAGTCCACCTGCATTCGCTGGGGCAGGTACGCAATGCAAACGTGACTGCCCGGCTGTGTCCCGTAGATACGCACCTCGCCGCTTTGTGGTGGGAGCAGGCCGGCAATGGCTTTGAAAAGCGTGGTCTTGCCGGCGCCGTTCGGCCCCACAACGGCTACCTGCTCCCCAGCGCTCAAGCAAAAGGTCACATCTTCCAGGGCGCTCCGGCCGTTGTAGCGCACCGAAAGGTGAATGACCTCCAGCATAGGTTCACAGGGCAGATGTTCTGCGTGTGTCATGGCAGCAGCTAGGACATTCGCGTCAGAACAACCCGTACTTTAATGCCCTGACCGATACAGACAGCCTTTATGGCGTCGTCAGAGCGGTCACGATGGCGTTTACATTATATCGCATGAAATCCAGGTAGGTATCCGCGTCACCGCCCTCGGCAGTGAGCGAACCGCTATAGACGCGTACCAGACGGGCGCCGGTATCCGTCGCGACCCGCTCGGCCAACTGGGGGTTGACTGTCGTGCTGACGAAGACAGCCTTGACGCCCAGGGTGCGAATCGCATCCTCCAGGGCGGCCAATTCGCGCGCCGACGGCGCCGCGCCAGTGCTAAACGAAGCCGTAATCGTCCCAACTTGCTGAAAGCCATATCGCCTGGCGAAGTAACCGAAGATGGCATGATCGGCTACCAACAGACGATTCTCTGGTGGTATTTGTGCCACCTGCTGACGAATCCATTCATCCAGGGCGCGTAGTTTGGTGGCGTAGGCCTCGGCGTTGGCCCGGTAGGCGGAGGCATGCTGTGGGTCGGCTGTTATGAGCGCGGTGGCGATGTTCTCCACCCAGACGAGCACATTGTTGGGGTCCATCCAGGTATGCGGGTCACCGTCTTCGTGATGGTGTTCCTCACCTTCCTCCTTGTGCTCCTCGGCCTCTAAGGGCAGGAGTTCAAGGCCGGCGGAGACTTCGATCAGTTTCTCGGTTGCGCCGGTGCTTTCGAGTAATGGGATCAGGAATTCCTCCAGCCCAGCGCCGTTGGCGAAGACCAGGCGCGCCTGGGCGATGGCGGCGGCATCCTGCGGACGCGGCTGGAAGGTGTGGGGATCGGTGCCAGAGGGCAGGAGAGTTGTCACCTCGACGTATTCACCGCCCACCTGCCGGACAACATCCGCTACGATGGAGGTTGTGGCGAGGACCGGCAGCCGCTCGCCGCCGGCGGAGGGCTTGCCGCCCCCACAGGCTGAGAGTAGCAGGGCGGCAAGGATAGCTAGCGAGACGAGGGGGCGTTTCGTGTTCATACGCGTTCCATTGTGAAATTGATATTCTCTTTCAATAAAATGGATGTTTTTTCTTCGAGGCTTCCCCTGCCTTGAGGAACGGTCAACTCAGTTGCGGGAACTTGCTGTGGAAGATAGCCGAAACGATTGCCAGGGCCAAGACCAGCAAGGCCGTCAGCGCGGCGAAGGGACGGATACGTTGTGGTGGCAGTCCTTTCTTCTGGCGCGACAGGCGTTGTTGCCTGTCCAGCGCCACGCCGGCCGCGGCGGCGGTGGGAATAGTGGCGCAAAACATACACATAGAATCCTCCGTTCTTAGTCGGGAACAAGCCTTCAGCCCGCCCTGCATTCCTGGCACAGGCCGTAAAGTTGCAGCCAATGCGAGCGGATTTCGAAGCCAGTTTGGCCGGCGACGCGCGCGAACAGTTCGTCCAGGTCGTCACCCTCGAAGTGGACTGCCCGTCCGCAGCGCTCGCAGAGCAGCAGGTGTTGATGCCCGACCCCGGCGCGCAGGAAAGCCTGACAGCCCTGTTCGTGGTGGACGCGCTGAATCAGGCCCAGGGCTTCCAGGCGTTCCAGCGTGCGATAGACAGTGACCAGCCCCAGGCGCGGGTCGCGTTTGCGAGCGGCGTCATAAACCTCGACCGGAGTCAGTGCCCGCTCGGCAGACTGCATCACCTCGGTCACGGCCCGACGGGCGGCGGTAATGCGGCAGCCGATGGATTGGAGTTGTTCGAGCCAGGGATTTTCCACCATAGCATACTCTTATTGAAACTTATTTTCAATTATAGCCATACCTGGAGGGTTGTCAAGAGGTAGTCTTGGCGCGCGGCGGCTGCGCGGCGTTGAGGAAGGTATTCCTTCTGCTGGTTTACCCAGCATTTCCTTGACGTATTTTCATCTTCTGTGTTAGAATAGCCCTTCGTTGCCGAGAAGGGCTGCTGCGTCGCACTGCCCACTGTATGTGGTTCGCACGGGTGAGGCCATCGGGCACGTTCGGATGGCCTCAATTCTTGAAGTCACGTTTTTGATCCGGAGGCAAAGTGCCAACGATTAATCAATTGATCCGCAAAGGTCGCCAGTCAAAGAAGGCGAAGAGCAAGGCGCCGGCGTTGCAATATATCTATAACTCCTACAAGCAGCGGCGCATTCGCTTGCCTAAAGGCGCGCCGCAAAAGCGCGGCGTTTGCACAGTCGTGCGTACGACAACGCCGAAGAAGCCGAACTCGGCCCTGCGTAAAATTGCCCGCGTGCGCCTGACGAATCAAATGGAAGTTACCGCTTACATTCCCGGCGAAGGGCATCAGTTGCAGGAGCACTCGGTGGTGCTGGTGCGCGGCGGGCGTGTGAAAGACTTGCCGGGCGTTCGGTATCACATTGTGCGCGGCACGCTGGATACCACTGGCGTGGAGAAGCGGCGCCAGGGTCGCTCGAAATATGGCGCCAAACGGCCCAAGAGTTGACCTGAAGTGCTGGATGGAGGCCGATCATGCGTCGAGCAAAGCCTGAAAAACGTGAAATCTTGCCAGATATCAAGTACCACAACGTCCTGGTGCAGACGATGATTCAACATATATTGCGGCGTGGTAAGAAGAGTCTGGCCACGCGGCTTATGTATGATGCTTTGGATATCATCCGTGAACGTACTGGTGGCAAGGACCCGATTGAGGTCTTCGAGACGGCCGTTCGGAATGTCGCGCCGCTTATGGAGGTTCGTCCGCGGCGCGTCGGTGGCACGACCTATCAGGTCCCGATGGAGGTTCCGCCAGCGCGCCGTATCACCCTGGCCATGCGTTGGTTGTTGACAGCCGCGCGGGCGCGGAGCGGCAAATCGTTTCCGGAAAAGTTGGCCGATGAATTGTTGGATGCGTATAAGAACGAAGGCGCTGCGATTCGTAAACGCGAGGAAACGCACAAGATGGCCGAGGCCAATCGCGCCTTCTCACACTATCGCATCTAGTTGTGATTGCACCTTAAAAGGTTGAAGTATGGCACGCGCGTTCCCGCTCGAACGGTATCGGAATATCGGCATCATTGCCCACATTGATGCCGGTAAGACGACTACTACCGAGCGCATCCTGTTCTACACCGGCAAAACCTATCGTTTGGGCTCGGTGGATGATGGAACGACCGTTACCGATTGGATGGAGCAGGAGCGAGAACGCGGCATCACGATCGTTTCGGCGGCGGTTACGGCAGAGTGGAAAGGGCATCAAATTAACATCATTGATACCCCCGGCCACATTGATTTCACGGCCGAGGTGCAGCGGTGTTTGCGAGTGCTTGATGGCGGTGTGGTTGTCTTTGATGCCGTCCAGGGCGTGGAACCGCAAAGCGAGACGGTCTGGCGTCAGGCGGATCGCTATCACGTGCCACGCATCTGCTTTGCCAACAAGATGGATCGCATCGGCGCCTCGTACGAGCGGACGATTGAAACGATCCGTCAGCGTCTGGGTGCCAATCCGATTGCCATGCAAATCCCAATCGGTGTTGGGGCGGAATTTTGTGGCGTGGTAGACCTGCTGACGATGAAAGCGATCTACTGGGATGATGAACTGGGCCGCCAACCGCGCGAGGCTGAGGTACCAGCTGACTTGCGGGCTGACGCCGAGGCGATGCGCCGTTCGATGGTCGAACGCATTGCCGAAACGGATGACGATCTGACCGTCAAGTACCTGGAGGGTGCCGAAATCGGGGGCGAGGAGTTAAAGGCCGCCTTGCGGCGCGCGGTCATTGCCGGTAAGGCAACGCCGGTCTTTTGCGGCAGTTCCTTGCGGAACAAAGGCGTCCAACCACTGCTTGACGCGATTGTAGATTACTTACCTTCCCCGCTGGATATTCCTCCCGTGCGCGGAGAGGACCCTCGCGATGGACGTGAGGTCGTGCTTCCGGCACAGGATGATGCGCCTTTGAGCGCTCTGGTCTTTAAAATTGTTACCGATCCTTATGTAGGACGTCTGGCCTACTTCCGGGTCTATTCCGGCATGTTGATGCAGGGGCAGATGGTCCTGAATCCCCGCAAAGGAAAACGCGAGCGAATCGGCCGGTTGCTACGGATGTATGCCGATCACCGCGAGGACATTACGGAGGTGCGCGCCGGCGATATCGCCGCTGCCCTGGGATTCAAGGAGACGTTCACTGGCGACACCTTGTGCGAGGAGCGTCAACCGATCGTCCTGGAGAGCATCTCTTTCCCGGAACCGGTCATTTCGGTTGCCATTGAGCCGAAAACGGCTGCCGATCAAGATCGAATGGCAGATGCCCTGCGGAAATTGTCTGAAGAGGACCCGACCTTTCGCGTCCATGTGGACGAGAATACCGGCCAGACCATCATTTCGGGGATGGGCGAGTTACACCTCGAGGTGCTGGTGGACCGCATGATGCGCGAGTTCCGTGTTCAGGCCAATGTTGGCAAGCCAAAGGTGGCCTACCGGGAATCGATTACGCGCCCGGTGCCCGAGGTGAATTACCGCTATGTCAAACAGACCGGCGGTCGTGGCCAGTATGGGCACGTCGTGATCTCGCTCGAACCGTGTGAGCGTGGCAGTGGTGTAATTTTCGAGGAGAAAATCGTCGGCGGCGTTATCCCGCGTGAGTTCATCCCCGCCATTGAGAAAGGCATTCGCGAGGCGGCCGAGAGCGGCGTGCTGGCCGGTTACCCGGTGACCGATATCAAGGTCACGTTGTTCGACGGCTCGTTCCACGAAGTGGACTCGAATGAGATGGCATTCAAGATGGCCGCCACTCTCGCTTTCCGTGAAGGTGTCCAGCAGGGTGCTCCGGTTTTGCTGGAACCGATTATGAAAGTAGATGTGGTTGTGCCGGAGGAGTTCGTGGGCGATGTCATTGGCAGCCTGAATGCCCGCCGCGCGGAAATTCGCGGCATGGAACTGCGCCCGGGAAATGCCCAGGCGATCCACGCGATTGTGCCCTTGGGTGAGATGTTTGGCTACGCGACTGAATTGCGTTCTGCCACCCAGGGCCGAGGTGTCTTTACTATGGAATTTGACCACTATGCTCCGGTGTCGGAGGCAGTGGCCAGGCAAATCCTCTCGTAATCATTATACATTTACTTGTATCTTGTAAGGAGAGTTTACCATGGCGAAGCAGAAATTTGAGCGGACGAAGCCGCATCTGAACGTGGGAACGATGGGGCACATTGACCACGGGAAGACAACGTTGACGGCGGCGATCACGAAGTACTGCAATTTTCTCGGGAAGGCGGAGTACCGTTCGTATGATTCGATTGACAATGCGCCGGAGGAGAAGGCGCGCGGCATCACGATCAACATTGCGCACGTGGAGTATGAGACGGAGAAGCGTCACTATGCGCACGTGGACATGCCGGGTCACCGCGACTACATCAAGAACATGATCACGGGGGCGGCGCAGGTAGACGGTGCGATTCTGGTGGTGGCGGCGCCGGATGGGCCGATGCCGCAGACGCGCGAGCATGTGCTTTTGGCGCGGCAGGTGGAGGTGCCGAGCATTGTGGTGTTTTTGAACAAAGTGGATCAGATGGACGATCCGGAGTTGTTGGAGTTGGTGGAGTTGGAGTTGCGGGAGTTGTTGAACCAGTATGGTTTTCCTGGGGATACGACGCCGATCGTGCGTGGGAGTGCCTTGAAGGCGTTGGAGAGTCCGAGCACCGATCCGAATGCGCCGGAGTATGCCTGCATCAAGGAGTTGCTGCGGGTCATTGACGAGTACATTCCGGAGCCGAAGCGCGAGGTAGATAAGCCGTTCATGATGCCGATTGAGGATGTGTTCTCGATCAAGGGTCGTGGGACGGTGGTGACGGGTCGTGTTGAGCGTGGTCGGGTGAAGGTTGGCGATGCGGTGGAGATTGTGGGTCTGCGGGAGACGCAGAGTTCGGTGGTGACGGGTGTGGAGATGTTCCACAAGACGCTGGACGAGGGGATTGCGGGCGACAACGTCGGCCTGTTGCTGCGAGGCATTGACCGGACGGATGTGGAACGCGGGCAGGTGGTAGCCGCACCGAAGAGCATTACGCCGCACAAGAAGTTCCTGGCCGAGGTGTACGTGCTGAAGAAGGAAGAGGGTGGGCGGCACAAGGCGTTCTTCAGCGGGTATCGGCCGCAGTTCTACATCCGTACGATGGACGTGACGGGTACGATCAAGTTGCCGGACGGTGTGGAGATGGTCATGCCGGGCGACAACGTCAACCTGGAAGTGGAGTTGATTGCGCCGGTGGCGCTCGAGCAGGGCTCCAAGTTCGCCATCCGTGAAGGCGGCCTGACCGTCGGCGCCGGCGTCATCACCAAGATCCTCGAGTAAGACTGGCAGGTAACGTGTTATGGCTTCTAAAAAGAAAGACATTCGCCCGGTGATCATCCTGGCGTGCAACGAATGTAAAGAACGCAATTACGTGACGGAGAAGAATCGCCGTAACGATCCGAACCGTCTTGAGTTGAAGAAGTATTGCCCGCGCTGCCGGCAACATACGGTGCATCGCGAAACGAAGTAGTCTGATCGTCGAATAGTCCCTAGTCGCACGGTCAGTCCCAATGATGATGCGACCAGGCGACTGAGGACAAAATAGGCCAGTAGCTCAATTGGTAGAGCACTCGTCTCCAAAACGAGCGGTTGTGGGTTCGAGTCCTGCCTGGCCTGCTCATCAACGAAACGCCGTCATCCTCCAGGCTGGGGAGCGCGTGGCGGCGTTTTCACCGTCGGAGAAGACAAGGAGTTGTCTGTGGCCACTAAAGCGAAAGAGAAGAGCAAGAAACGAGAGAGTGCGCTGCGCCGTTACTGGCGCGAGGTAATCGGCGAACTGCGGCGCGTGAACTGGCCCACTCGTCAGGAAGCCACACGGTTGACCGTGCTGGTATTGATCGTGATGACTCTCATGAGCCTCTTCCTGTGGTCTATTGATGTAGGAGCAGAAGCACTCCTCGCTTTGGCTCTTGGTGCCCGTTAACGGTTTGGACTGTTTTGTGAAGAAGGATTGACTATGTCTTTGCCAGAGCCACAAGAGCAGTTTGAAGAACAAGAGGCCTCCTCCCAAAGCAGGCAAGAGGCGGTTCCGGCCTCGCCTACCGAGGCCGCCGCAACCCAATCCGCCAGCTCAAAGACAACGGAGAGCGGCGGAGCGTCACCGGTCAGGCACACTGCCCTAGCTGGTAAAGACTCCACGGCTGCCACGAGCGATTCACCTGCCCCGGGACAGCCGGCCTGGTATGTGATTCACTGCTACTCCGGCTACGAAAATAAGGTGCGCCACAACCTGGAGCAGCGTGTGGAATCCATGGGCATGAAGGATAAGATCTTCGACATCATCGTGCCCTCGCAAGAAGAAGTGGAAGTGCGCGATGGGAAACGCCGCACCGTAGAGCGCCATATCTTCCCCGGTTACGTCCTAGTCAACATGATCATGACCGAGGAATCGTGGTTTGTGGTGCGCAATACGCCAGGCGTGACCGGCTTCGTGGGGATGGGCAACGAACCCACTCCCCTCCGCCCGGAAGAGGTCGCCCAGATTCTCAAACGGATGGAAGCCGAAGCCCCAACCGTTAAAGTGACCTTTAAGGAAGGCGAGCGCGTCCGTATCATTGATGGGCCCTTCAACGATTTTCGCGGCGTCGTCTCCGAAATTGATATGGAGCGGCACAAAGTACGCGTGATGGTCTCTTTCTTCGGACGCGAAACCCCTGTCGAATTGGACTTTCTCCAGGTGGAGAAAGCGTAAAGAAACCCTCAAATCTGTGGGAGGGCGCCTGCTAGCGCCCGCGACGACCACAAAGGAGTACAGATGGCAAAAAAACTCAAAGCAATTGTCCGTTTGCAAATCGAGGCCGGGAAAGCCAATCCGGCGCCACCCATCGGTCCGGCCCTGGCCGGGCACGGCATCAACATCATGGCTTTCTGCAAGGAGTACAATGCCAGAACGGCCAACCGACCGGGTGAGATCATCCCCGCCGAAATCAGCATTTACACCGATGGCTCTTTCACGTTTGTGCTCAAGACCCCGCCAGCAGCCGTCTTACTACGCAAGGCGGCTGGCGTCGAGAAAGGGTCCAGCGCACCCAATAAAGATAAGGTCGGCAAAGTCACCCGCGCCCAAATTCGGGAGATCGCGGAGTTAAAGATGAAAGACCTCAACGCCGTGGACCTGGAAGGCGCTATGCGCCAGATCGAGGGTACGGCTCGTTCCATGGGAATTACCATCGTAGATTAGTGGGAGGGTCCAGCCAGGGCCCGTTAGCACCACGAAGGAGTAAACATGGCAAAACACGGTAAGAAATACCTGGCCGCTGCAGCCAAGATTGATCGCAGCAAATATTACTCGCCGCGCGAGGCCATCCAGCTGGTCAAGGAAACCTCCTACGCCAATTTCGACGCCACGGTGGAAGTACACATGCGTATGGGGTTGGACCCCCGCCAGGCCGATCAGCAGGTACGCGATGTCGTCGTCCTGCCGCATGGTCTGGGCAAGACTGTGCGCGTGTTGGTCTTTGCTCAAGGTGAGGGAGCCACGCTGGCGCGCAATGGCGGAGCAGACGTCGTCGCCGATGATGATGAGATCATCAATCGCATCCAGGGTGGCTGGCTGGACTTCGACGTTGCCATTGCCACGCCGGACATGATGGGCAAGGTTGGCCGCCTGGGGCGTGTGCTCGGACCACGCGGCTTGATGCCCAACCCGAAAGCCGGGACGGTCGTGGCCGCCGAGGACTTGCCCCGCGTCATCCAGGAGGCCAAAGCCGGGCGCGTCGAGTTTCGTCTGGATAAGACCGCTAACATCCATGCCCCCATCGGAAAAGCCTCGTTCGAGACCGAAAAGTTATACGAGAACTTTGCGGCTCTGATGGAAGCAATCAAGAAAGCCCGTCCGGCGGCCGCCAAAGGCAGTTACATCCGGCGGATTACCCTGGCCGCCAGTATGGGGCCGGGCGTTAAAGTAGATGTGAACGCCGCTCAAGCCATGGAGGTAAACGCGTAGGATCGCGTCTGTCCCTCGCCTGAGTTGATTCTGACCTTCGCCAATGACAGCAGGTGCTCTGCGTTTTCGCAGGCTTAATCTCCCTGCCCAGGTGAAGACTTGCCAATTTCTGACGGTCAACGCCCGTTGGAAGCGGTGTCTTTGCCTGAGCAGCAACTCGGGCAAAGACTTTTTAACAGGAAGGAGGTGAAATTCTTTGGCAAAGTCGAAGCAGCAGAAAGAGACCATGCTGGCAGAGTACACCGAATGGCTGACACGGAGTCAGGCTGTGATTCTGGTGGAATACACCGGGCTGCGAATGACCGATCTGGATGCGATTCGCGCTCGCTTGCGCTCCGTCGGTGGCGAATTCCATGTGGTCAAAAACACACTGGCCAGACTGGCCCTGCAAAGAGCCGGCCTGAACGCCCCGCCTGAATTCTGCGAGAACAGCACAGCCATGGCTCTGGCTTTCGGCGACATCGCCGAAACCAGCCGCGCGTTCAGTGAAGCTGTCAAGAATCTGCCTGCGATCAAGATCAAAGGCGGCTTCCTGGGTACGCAAGTCTTGAGCGCGGCCGAGATGCAGGCCCTGGCAGAACTGCCGCCCTTACCGGTTTTGCGTGGACAGTTGCTTGGCGTTCTCCTGGCGCCGGCCAGCAAGCTGGTACGGACATTGGCCGAGCCGGGTCGCCAGGTGGCTTCCGTGCTCAAAGCCTATTCTGAGAAAGCCGCTGCGCCCACCGCAGCGTAATCTCGCGACAGTCGTCGCCATGTTAGTTGATTCGGAATATCTTTAATCTGGAAGGAGTTCGAAAATGGCTGATCTAGATAAACTGGTTGAGGAACTGAGTGCTCTCTCGGTTCTGGAAGCGGCCGAACTGGTCAAGAAACTCGAAGAGAAATGGGGCGTCTCCGCCGCCGCGCCGGTCGCGGTCGCGGCTGTTGCGGCTGGAGCTGCCCCCGCCGGTGGCGCTGGCGCCGCCGAAGCGGCCGAGGAAAAGACCGAATTCGATGTCGTGATCAAGGACGCCGGCCCCAAGAAAATCGAAGTCATCAAAGTCATCCGCACCCTGGTCAATCTCTCCCTGACCGAGGCCAAGACCCTGGCCGAGACAGCCGGCAGCAAGCTGCTCTCGGCAGTCAGCAAGGAAGTGGCCATGGATGCCAAGAAGAAACTGGAAGAAGCCGGCGCCGTGGTCGAAGTCCAGTAACGACTATCCGGCTCACAAACACAGGCGGCCTTATACCCCGGCCGCCTGTGTTTCGTACAACACAGTCAATTGCCTTGCTAGACGCCCTCCAAAGGCCAGGCATCGTTGTCTCTGACCTCGAGTTTAGACAAAATTTGGGGCGGTTCTGCCCTTGAGCAAAACCGCCTTTTGGTAGAAACTTGGAGTTGTGAACAAACAAACTTCTACC
>FWWM01005675.1_pt1 | contig 27038 bp, 19 predicted proteins | sample 2228351 | NCBI WGS metagenome assembly FWWM01 (sample SAMEA103939774, study PRJEB20133) | metagenome | reverse complement strand
GAGCCGGGTGTCCACTACGCGCCCGGCTCGGGGCGGAGCCCTGCCACGCCGGGGTCCCCGCGAGCGCAAGGCCGTAAGCCCGAAGGGGCCGCGCTCCGCGCGGAGCCTTGCGCGAGCGGGGTGGCGTGGCACCGTAAGGCGAGCCGGGCGCGGGACACCCGGCCTTCACCTCTTCTCTCTTTCACCTCTCTTCGTCTCTTCGCCCACCTCTTCCTGCAGAGGTGGTGGTGGCGGGAGGACTAGATGCGCGGCTGCGGGCGGGAAGCCGCGCAATCCACAGCCTCGAGGACGTTCCGTGAGACGCGCGGCCACCGAATCCTGCATACCCGCTTCTTCTCGCCCACCAAATACGGCATATCTCGTCCTTCTCATTTCATCCCTTCACTCGTCCTCTTTTTCCCGTCGAGGTGGTGGTGGAGGGCGGCTAAGGCGCCGAGGCGGGCTGGGCCGAGGCGCCCCGGAAGCGGTGGCGTCGTGGGCGGTTAAGCCGCGAGGTCCCGCGTAGTGGCGGGGGCGGGGGAGGTTCAACAGCGAGGCGGGCGGGCCAAGCTGTTGAAGTCCCCTTTGCACCAAAGGGGGTCGCGGGGGGAGGGGCTCTCCCCCCTCCCCACCGCGGCCGATTAGAGCAGGGCGGCTATGGCGTCGTCACTCCATTCTTCCAAGCCCCAGGCCCCGATTAGGGCCTGGGCAAGTGCCCCTTCCAGGGAACCCTTGCCGTTAGCGTAAACTCGCACCTTCACCCTAACTCCGGCCCCGACTTCCAGAAGTCTAAGGAAGACGATGTTCACCCGTTTTGTCGGGACGCTAACGCTCCAGACGAGGCCAGGGACCGGCTTGCCATCCCTCCTAACATAGGGAAGCACCAAGTTAGCCCAGCCCTCTTTAACCTTGGCGTTGAGGGTCCGAATGAACTCTTCAGCCTCAGCCCCTAGCCAAGCGTCTAGCCCCAGTTCTTTCAAGATGGGACGGACGTCGTAAAACTTCCTTGGAGCCTGGTTGGTCTTGACTTTCTCGGCCATCGGTCACCTCCTTTCCGCCCCCATAGTAGACCAAAGTCGTTTTAAGGACTAGGCGGATTCTGGACCTCTTGGGCGGATGAACTTGGGCGGAAAATGCCGTGGGGGATGATTTTTTTCCGTGTGGGGGGCCTCGAGGTTGGCGGGTCACCACGCAACCCAAAAGTCCCCCACCCTAGACTCGCCCCAACTCAGCCGTGCTACACTGCGGGCATGAAACGACAATATGTCCAGCCGGTTTACACGGCAGACACATTGCGTAAGCTGTTTTTCTCAAAGGGCGGTAAGCTTCCTTTGTACGACTACCAGCAGGTCTACCGCGTCCTGCAGGACAAGCACCGCAGACTAGCCCCAGACGGGGAAGCCTTGGTCGAGCATGAACTCGTCCAGCTACCACCGCTTCCCGCTGTAGGCCTCGACCTGACTCAACAGCCGCCGGTACCGTCTGACCACGACTACCGTGAGCTGGCCAAGCTTGTCGCTGACCGTAGGCCTCTAGCTGCACTCAACGCGCATAGCATCGCTAGAGGTGTGTGCAACCTCATCCTGGTGGACTACGTACTCCCGATTATCGGAGTTCGCTCTGACGACTATGTCCAGCTGCGGAACGTGGCCCACTTACCGTGGGCGCTTCTACCGCTGCGGTACGCACACTCAGTCTCTCGCGAAGACCCAGACGTCCACCTTCGACCTAACTTGTCCTGGTGGATGTACTTCCTCCCGCCAGAAGACGGTAAGCGCTATACGATACACCTACCCATCAGCTTCCCCAAGTGGGTCAGGGCGTACTTGCTTCCCGAACAGAGGGCGAAAGACCCGTTGTGTCGAGAGTACCTGGTGCCGGAGTACCACCTGTACCTGGTGGTCAACACCGAGGCCTTGTTCGAACGGGTGTTCAACGCGGTAAACTCTGCTTGGAGCTACCTCTACATGCTCTATCACACCTTGCCTGTGGAAGACATGCAGCTGTCCTGAAATTCAAATCGGGCTCAAAGCCGCCAATTGTGGTATAATGCGAATGAGCACAAACATGCTGGAGGCCGTTAGCGGCCTCCGTTTTTGTTTCGGAGGTGTTATGCGTAGACACGAAGACCGACTTCTGCAGTACCTGAACAAGGGCCTGCACTTTGTTAAGCGGGAAGGCAGGCCTCCTAGCATGCTCGACTGGCGAGGGGAAAACCGACGCTACTGGTCGGGAAAGCACGGTGTGCAGTACCCCTCGACGCGACAGGTGGAGCTGGTGTTCGGTACCTGGGGCAACTTTCTCTCCGCTCTCGGGGAAGTCCCCGGCTACCACTCCTCCCGCATCGGCTACAAGGCGATGGACTTCTGCCGCGAGCAGTTTGGCGTTGAAGTCCTCACTTTCCACACCGGGGCGGTAGACGGCTACTGGAACGGGGAACCTGTCGAGATTAAGGGCGCTACTCTGGAGCAAGACGCCAAGTTCGGCCACTACCGCTGGCGCTTTCGCTTGCACAAGCGCAAGTACTCCAAGCTGGTGAGCCACATGTTCTTCGTCGGTTTCAGCCCAGACGAGAGGCCGCTTGTGGCTTGGCGGTTCGACAAATCCGACCTACCGCTCTTCGACGACCGAGACAGCGTGAACATTGCTGCGCACACGGTCTTGCTGAACAAGCCCTACCCGTACGTCTACAACGAGGTGTGGAAGGCTCAGCTCACGTACAACGAGGTCTTTGACTTGCTCAACGGCGTTCTCAGCGTGCCTCATCGCACGCTTCCCAGGAAGGAGGCTAGGTGATGGAACTGCGTACGGTTAGCGTGAAGGAAGTCTCCCGTAACCCTTGGAACCCGCACTTCGCTGACAAGGAGGAGCTGGAGCGCATCCTGCAGAGCATCAAGACCTACGGGATGGTAGACCCCGTCACCGTAGTGGAGTGGGACCGTCCCGTGGTCTGGCTGGGCAAGGAGACGGAGCCCAAGACCAAGTACCTGCTGGTCGATGGGGAACAGCGCTTCACGGCCATCAGTCGTGGGGTGAGCAAGGGAGAGCTGGAAGACCGTCTTCCCGTGATTGTCCTGGGGAAACTCTCCGAGTTTGACGAGGTGGAGCTTGCGGAACTCGGGGAGCGGCTCAACCACGCCAGGGGTACCGGCGAACGTGCGGACCTGACGGGACACATCGTCAAGGCCGTCATGGAGAAGAAAAAGCTGAGCCTTGACGACATCTCCAGGCTCATCGGTAAGCCCAAGGCATTCCTGGAGGAGTCGATTAAGGCCACCGACACCCGCTACAAGATGCTGCCGGTACGCCCTGACAAGAGCAAGGAGCGTGCCGACATCGACTTCCGGCTCATCTTCCCCGACGAGGACACCTACGAGGAGATGCAGGAACTCATCGGAAAGGTGCTCGGCATTCTGCAGGAAGAGGGGTACGAGCTTCCTGAGACGCGAAGGTACCGCCGCACCTTCGCGGTCATGGAAGCGTTGAGGCGCTTTGTGGGGTGGGCTGAATGACCAACTTACGGCGGTACATCCAGCACATCGCGGACAACGAAGCCGAGGCCGCCATGCTGGAGCGTATGGCGCTCTACATGGTTCTCGGCTACCGCGAGAGCGACATCTACCGCTACATCCAGGACGACGGCTATCAACTGGACCGGGAGGAGTTTAGTGACTACATGCAGCGCCTGTACCGGCTGTACAGCCACGTCGGTGCAGATGCGCTGGAGGAGGAAGTCTCGAGCTACCTGCTCTCCATCACCTACGTGGAAGACCGCCTCAACGACCTGCTGCATACGGTCCTGAACAACTACACCCGCTTGATGTCCGGCGAGATGTACGACGAGGAGGGTAACCGCATTCCTCCTGTGGGCGCCAAGGAAGTGGTGAACCTGGTCAACACGCTGCAGAAGCTGAAAGCCTCGAAGGTGGCCTTGCTGCGAGAACTCATGAAAAGCAAAGCCATTACCGTCAACCAGCTTCCCGCAGAGAGCGCGGTCACTGTGGACGCTGACTTCATCGACGTACTGGAAGATGTCAAAAATTGAGGCGTTTGTGGTATAATTAGGGCTGTAGCAAGCAGGTATACTCGGCGGCAAGTCTGGAGACTGGACTTGCCGCCCATGCTTTTGGAGCGCCGGGTGGTTTGGGCGCGGCTTTATGTTTCGCCCATGGGGGGAGCCACCCGGCTTTATCCTCCCCCGACTGGAGGCTAGATGCAGCTTCGCAAGATTGCGCCGAACACCAACTTCTTCCGCCTCCTCGGGTACTCGCCTTACCCCTACCAGCAGGACATTCACTCCTCCAGAGCCCAGCACCGGGTGGTCGTCGTCGGGCGTCAGTCGGGTAAGTCCATGTTGGCCGCTGTGGAAGCGGCGTTTGAACTCCTGCTCAACCGGCGCGCCTGGGGCTGGGTGGTGGCTCCGGTGTACCAGCAGGCGAGCATCATCTTCGACCGGGTGGTGGACTTCGTCTACCTGGCCGACGCCAAGCTTCCCGGAAGGCGAGAGATTCGTGTGTCCCGCAGGAACATGACCATCGAGATACGCCACTTCGACACCAACGGCACTTTTCTGGGACGCTCTCGCTTCCAAGGGAAGACGAGCGAGAACCCCGACAACCTGCGTGGGGCGAGCTTGAATTACCTCATCGTCGACGAGGCAGCGATGGTGGACTCGCAGGTCATCTTCGAGTCCCTGCTGCCCACGCTGACGACCACCAACGGCTGGACGCTCTTCATCAGCACGCCGAAGGGCTACAACTGGTTCTACGACCTCTTCGTCTACGCCCAGTCCTTCGCGGGACATCCCGACTACCCGTACCTGACCCAGTACGCCGCTTGGCAGCTCCCCACCTGGGAGGCCAACCCCACCATCTCGCCGGAGTTCTTTGAGCAGCAACGCCGCATCATGCCTGAGCGCGTGTACCGGCAGGAGTACGGTGCGGAGTTCTTGGCCGACTCCGGTAGCGTCTTCCAACGCATCGAGGAGTGTCCCAAGCGTGCGCCGTTACGCAAGACCGACACCGACCTCCTCATCAAGCCGCCGGTACCGCACCATCGCTACGTCATCGGCGCAGACTTTGCCCGCCTCGACGACTTCTCGGTGTTCACGGTGGTGGACATCGACACCCGCGAGGTGGTGCGGGTCCTGCGGATGAACACCGTCTCGTGGGAGCGCCAGCTGGAGGAGCTTGCCAAGCTCTACCGCGAGTATCCCGGAGCGTTTGTGGCGGTAGACGCTAGGGGTGTAGGCGACCCGCTGGTGGAAGCCCTAGCGTCTAGAGGTGTTCCGGTCAGCCCGGTGCAGCTCTCCACCAACACCGTCAAGGAAGCCATCATCAATAAGCTGGCCTTGGCGGTGGAACACGGTCGCATCGTCCTTCCCGACGACCCGGAGTACCTGCAGGAGTTCAGAGACTTCGTCTACGAACGCACCCCTTCCGGCAACCTGCGGATGAAAGCTGCTGGCCGGGGGAAGGACGACCGGGTGCTCTCCTTGGCCATCGCCTGGTGGTTTGTACCGGAAGACGGTACCGGTCACGTACTGATACCAGACAACTTCGCCATCGAGTACGACCCTCTTGAGGAGAACTTCAGCGCGGAACTGGAAGACATGGACGCTCTGCCCATCTAGGAGGTTGGATGAACATCCGAGATGCCCCCAAGCTGTTCCTCGGAGCTTTCGGGCTCCTGCGTAATGGCTCGACCCAGCACGCGGTACCTCGCGAGGAGTCGGTGCCGCTGGACGAGAACGACATCAACAAGCTCACCGGCAGGCAGCGGGTACCCGTCCTCTCCCTAGACCTCGAGGACGAGCAGGGCAACATCCTGGTCCAGAACAACGAGCTGACCGAGGTCGAGCTGTCGCGCGAGGAGTGGCTGAAGGAGTACCACAAGATGCGCCTGGACGACTCGGTCCAGGACGCGCTGAACATCCTGGTCACGGCCATCAGCAACTTCCGCTACTACGTCTTCCCCGCTAGCGACGAGGCCAAGGACGTCAAGATTGCCGCGTGGCTTGCGGACCAGCTCGGAATCGGCCACCCGTCCTTCAGCAAGTACAACAACTTCCGCACCCTGCTGAAGGCCTACGAACTGTCCCTCATCTACGGCTACTCCGCCTTGGAGATTGTGCTCAACGAGGCAGGAGGGCTGGACAAGCTGGTCCTCATCCACCCGTTCAGCATCGTGGACATCGAGCGCGACTCCAAGGGCGGACCTAAGAACCTGGTGGTGCGGGGCTACGTCAAGGCCGGTACCACCCAGGCCTCCGAGTACAAGGAGGTCAAGGTTCCCTTCGCCAAGGTGGTGTTCTTCGCCCACGCCGACGAGGGCAACCTCGACGGCAGGAGCATCCTCAGGGCCGCGTACGTGCCTTGGCGCATCAAGCAGGCCATGCTGAAGCTGGTCAACGCGGGCTACGAGCGCTTCCTCCTCGGTATCCCGGTGCTCACCGTGCCCAAGACGGTGACTCCGGGGACCAAGGAGTGGAAGATGGCGGAGAACACCCTCAAGGCCCTCGCCGCCAAGCCGCGGAGCGGCGTGGCTTTGCCTGAAGGCTGGCAGCTGGAGATTTACACCGTGAACTCCCAGATGCCTGACGCCCTGCCTTACATCGTGAGGCAGGACGTGGCCATCAAGCGGGCGATGGGTGTTTCCATGGCCGCCCTGGGGTTGGACACGGGCGGGAACTACAAGCAGTCCGACCAGCTCTCCAAGGTCTCCAGAGAGACGGCCCTGAGGATGGCCAAGGAGTTCACCGACTACGTGAACCTCTACCTGGTGAACCGCCTGGTCTACCTGAACTACCCGATGCTGCGACGGTACCCGTACCTCGGACTGGTGAGTTCGGCACAAGCGGACCCGGCCAGCGTACTCAACGCCTTCGCCCAGATGCTCTCCGCCGCTGCCGGGGCGGGCGGCTTCAACGAGGAGACCTACCAGCGCATCGCGGCCTTAGCGCCGAGGGCGGTACGGGACATGCTCGGCTTTGAGGAGGACAGGCTGTTGCGCCTCGTGGAGGAGGCTAGGAGGAGCGTGGGATGAGCGACAAGACCGACCGTACGCTTTTGCTCTTCACCGAGCAGGGCGAGGTCACCTCCCCGCTGAACTTCGAGGAGGACCCCGACGTCCAGCCCCTGTTCAGCAGGAACAAGGTGTCCAAGCCCGTGGTTATCCTGGTCGAGGGCACGTACATCGGGTACACGCCTTCTGGACGCGCGGTTGAGGTGAAATACGACCGTGCGTTCCTGGAGGCGATAGTTAAGAACACCCGGCGTGACGTGCCGCTGAACTACGAGCACTACCGCTACGGTCCCAACACCGTCGGTTGGGTGCGGGTCAAGACGGGGAAGTTCTACGTGGACAAGCTTCCGGACGGTAGGCATGCCCTGTTCGCCCAGCTGGAGGTGACGCCGGAAGCGTACGACCACATCACCAACGGTCGGTACCGGGACATGTCTCCCGAGGTCGACCGTGGGAAGAAGCGTCTGGTGGGGTTGGCCTTGACGAACTACCCCGCCATCGACGCGCTTCACCAGTTTTCGATGCCTGAGGAGGTTGAGGAGATGGAGCAGGAGGTTGTGAAGACGGACGAGGTCAAGAAGGAGGAGCCTGCGCTGTTCGCCGAGCAGCTGCAGGCGCTTCAGGCTAAGCTCGTCGAGCTGGAGGAGAGGCTGCGGGCGGAGCAGCGGCGTGCGGAGCGGGCGGAGCGCCTGCTGCAGTTCTCCGAGCGCCTTGAGCGCTTCCAGGGCAAGATTCCCGCTGGCGTGAAGCCTGTTCTCGTGGAGCTGTACCTCTTCGCCGCCGAGCACGACGACCAGGTGGTGCAGTTCTCCGATGCTGCTGGCGAGCAGGTTAAGGCCACGCCCACCCAGCTCATCGACATGCTGCTGGAAGGTCTGGCCGTGGTGAACTACACCGAGCAGGTGGTGAGCGGGGGCGCGGAGGTCGCGGAGCCTGACTTCGACCCCAGCTACGTGGCTGCGGTGGAGAGCATCGCGAAGCGGAAGCTCTGAGAGGTGAAGCATGGCGAAGTTCACTGGATTTAGCAAGGTCTTCTCGGTCGGCCAGAAGTTCCACGACTCCCTTGAGGGTCTTCTTCGTTCCCCGCTGGCCATCAGCGGCACGCTGGCTGGCGGCTACCTTCCCCGTCGTGGGCGTCCGGTGCGGTACGACGCCGCCACCGGCAAGTTTGAGGTGGTCATCCACTCCCGCGTGACGCCCGTCGACGCGGCTAACGGCAAGGCCAAGCTCTCCGCCTACGACGGCCTTGCGGTGGGCCAGAGCGTAACGCTGGTGAAGTCGGACGGTACCACCCAGACGGCTACCGTCGCCCAGCTCCAGGCCCCGGTGTACGACCCCGTCTCCACGCTGCAGACCAACGAGGACTTCGTGGTGCTGCAGAGCGGCGGGACTCCGGTGAACCTGACCGACGTGGTCTACCTCGCCCCTGCCGGGGCTGACCTGACGAAGCGGGTGGACGGTATCGTCTACGAGGACGCTGACGAGAACCCCGCTTCCGTCGCCGTCGAGGTGGACGGGGCCAAGGTGGAACACGTGCTGGGTGCGGACATCGCGTCTGTGGCTTCGGCTCTGGGCTTCAAGGTGATTTCTGGCCTTGTGTTCTTCCGCGTGTGAGGTGAGAGATGGCGATTTTTGAGCTGAACGCTGGTTCCGACCTTCGCTTCCCCACCAGGAAGGAAGTCGAGAAGATTATCCAGGACCTGGACACCGAGTACTTCGGCTGGGCGGACAGCAGCCAGTACAAGCTGGCCTCCAGGTTCTTCCCCATCAACGCGATTACGGCCACTGAGCTTGAGCTGTACGTGGTCAAGAACCCCCACAAGTACGGGATGACCTACTTCCACGCTCCGGGCACTGAGCCCCGTACTTGGAGCAAGGAGGAGGCCTACGAAGTGTACAAGGCCTCCTTCAAGGGGGCGCACTTCAAGGAGGGCGCCTACTGGGGCGAGGTGGAGCTGACCAACCTCGCCTCCGTCGCTCCCGGTCTGCGCACCGTGCGCATCCAGGAGCAGGTGGCCGAGGCGCTCCTTGACATGGCCGAGCGCCGTAAGCGCCGCATCGAGTGGATGGTGGCGCAGATTCTCACCACCGGTAAGCTGGTGGTGACCAAGAGCCTGCCCGACAACCCCGAGGGCATCGAGTTCACGGTGGACTACAAGCTCCACGACCCCGAGATTGTCCTCGCCAACAAGTTCGACGAGAAGGATGCCAACGGGGAGTCCATCGTGGACCCGGTGAAGTTCTTCCTCGACCTGCGCTACGCCGCGCTTGAGGACCGTACCGTCGGGCCTGGCAAGTACCTGCCCGCCGAGCTTATCGTCACCTCCAACTTCGTGAAGGTGCTCCGGGAGAACACCAAGTTCTGGACCGCCTGGTACGGCTTCAACAACCGGGATACCACCAAGGAAGCCACGCCCATCTACTTCTACCCCGACGAGTACATCCTCGACGCCTTCTCCCGCATGACCGGGCTGAAGGTGACCGTCTACGACCAGGGCTACCTGGACAAGGACGGGGTGTTCCACAAGTTCATCCCCGACAACAAGGCCGTGCTCATCTACAGCGGGCCGGGTAAGTTCGGGGAGTTCACCATGACCGCCCACGTCCACACCCAGGGCGACCGGCTGGTCCTCGGGACCGGTCCCTACGTGCTGGTGGACGACGGGCGCAAGAAGCCCAACCCCTACTACGCCGTCTACCACGGCTTCCACGGGCTTCCCAGGCTCCTCGACTACGACCCCAAGACGCTGGAGAACCACCGCATCAAGTTCTTCCAGTACTCCTAGGTGGCTGGGGGTTAGTGTCTAAGTGCCGGTACGAAAGTACCGGCACTTATCCACCCAGGTATCCTAACGGAGGAAGGCATGCGATTGAGGGTAACTAACAGCGTCTACATTGACCGCCTTTACGTGCCCGGTGAATACATCCAGGTAGACAAGGGCTTGGCCGACAAGCTTGTGAGCATGCGGGTTGCTGAACCCGTTGTTGAGCCCAAGGCTACTGAGCCTGTACCGGCTGCGGCACCTGAGGCATCCCATGAGCAAGCGGCGGAGCCGGTACTGGCCGAAAAGGCTGTTTATGTGCGAGACGGGCTACGTGCGTCAGAGGCTTCCGATGCACCGGCGGCGGAGCCGCAAGCTAAGCCTCGTCGTCGTAAGGAGTGAGATATGCTTGACCCCGACACCTTTATCCCGTATGTCTGGCAGCACATGCCCCCGGAGATACAGCGCCCGGAGGCGGTGACTGTAGACGGTAGGGGTGGGGTCACGCTCGACACGTACCGTCGTTTGGCCACCTACGCCTTCGCCCAAGCGGAGCAGCACCTCAACGTTCGCTTCGGCTTGAGCTTGCCCGACACGGTGGAGGACGGTAGCACGCTGCAGTTCGCCCTCTCCCAGCTGGTGGCGGCGTATGTGCTTCGGCGCTTCTCCGCGTACCAGGCGTTGGTGAAGGACATGTTTGCCAACGCCTTCGCCACCCTGGACGAGTGGGCGAAGCAGACGCTCCTCGAAGCGGACATGATTGCCGCTCCAGCCTTTGTCGAGGAGGAGTTCGACGCGAGGTTTCCTGAGCTATGAACGTTTCCCGTAGAGGCGACGCCCAGATACGCCGCATCCTGCTGACCTCCGCTAGAGGGGCCGCGGGAGCGGCGATGGAGGCTTTGCTCGAGTCCCTAGGCCTGGCTCTGGCGGAAGGTCTGCAAGAGGCGGTAGACCGAGCCACGTCTACCGCTAGGGTGCGGGAGCGTATCCGCACGGTGATAACGCGCCAGATACAGAGGCCAGTGCAGGACCAACTCCCTGCCCAGGTGCGAAAGACGGCCTCAAGCGTGCTTCTACGGGACCTCGACGCGTTTGACAGCTGGGAGCGGCAGAGGGTCGCGCCTCTGGTGGCCGCGCTCAGGCGTCCCCTACGCCCAAGCACGCAGCGTGTGCGCTCCTGGGCTAGGCGCAACTACGGCAGCTACCGTCAGTACCGGTGGCAGGACGCGATTGGCCCTGCTAAGGCTACCCTCTACGGCTACGAGACGGGAACGCTCGCCAAGCTCATGTCCCGTGGCAGCTACGTCTCCATCAGGGACATCAAGTTCCGCTTGGAGGGGTGGAAGGGTGGCGTCCATGAAGCGGTGGACCGAGGGACGGCCAGGGTGCTGATGGCGGGCATGCGTCGAGCTGACCTTACCGGGAACGCCTTGGTGCTCAAGGACCTGCTGAAGAAGGAGCAGGTCCGGGCTTACGTCAGCTACCGCTGGATTGTGAAGACCCGCAAGTTCGCGCCCATCTACCAGCAGCTCTTCGTGAAGCAGCCCCGCCTGAACATCCTGGAGAACAAGGGCGTCGCTGCGGTGGCGTTGGTACGGGCGATGCGTGAGCTTAAGAAGTCCAACTCCTCTCGGAGGTGAGTGTGCGCAACCGTGAACGCGAACTGGTCGACACCCTGGTCAACTACCTGCGCACGCAGTCGTTCTCGCTCTACGACGGTACTGTCGTTGGCTTCACCATGGTCACGGTCGGACGCTACCCGGAACGCGCCCCTGGCTTCCCCGTAGCCGTGGTGGTGCCGCTCGGTCCCGTGTGGGAGAATGTGGTCTTGGGCGGGGGGAGCCGCCTGGACCGTATCGCCCGCAGGGTGCAGGTGGCCATTGAGGTGCACTACGAGCACGTGGACCCCGAGGTTGGGCTGTACCACATGTCCGACATCTTCAACCAGTTGGTCGAGGGCTTGCTGGCCCAGCCCAGACTGCTGGATGAGGTAATGCTCCGCGTGGTGGACACCGACTACAGCTATGCCATCCAGGACCAGACGGCCCAGGAGTCGGAAGGGCCTGACTTCTTCCCGGACTGGGGCTACAAGGGCGTCGGTGTGGTGGTCCTTGAGGCGGCGTGGAGGTGAGCATGATTAAGGTTCGTTACGTCGGTCCTTTGGAGGAGATTTCCGTCCTCGGCCTGTCTGCCCCTTACCGCATGCGCCGTGGAGAAGCGGTGCTGGTGCGGGAGGAGGACGCTGAGGTGCTTTTGGACGACCCGGCTTTTGAGTTGGCGGATGACCAGTCTCCTGACTACGAAGACGAGGAGGTTAGCTGATGGCACGCGGGATTGATTCTATTGTGGTTCTGAAGCAGCAGACGGCTCAGGGTACTCCTGCCACGCTCTCTGCCAGCGACTACGCGCTTCCTATCCGCAGCGAGAGCCTGCAGGCTAAGCCTACCATCTACGGTTCCGAGGCTTTGCGTAAGCAGGCAATGCGGGACCGGAAGCTGGTGCGGCTTGGCACGCTGGATGTCAGCGGTGGCCTGGAGGTGGAGGCTACCAACCACGGCCTGCACATCATCCTGCCGCTTGTGTTCGGGCAGGTGTCGAACGTGACCCAAGTCGGGTCGGATACCGGAGTTACCTGGTCTGGAACAAACTACGGCAAGAGGTACCAGCTCTCTACCGCTGACCTGCCCTACGCTACGGTGGCGGTGTACGACGGGGAGGTGCGTCGGCTCTTCACTGACATGAAAGTTTCCCGTCTCAGCCTGAGGGCTGACATCAACCAGCTGGCCTTGCTCACCCTGGACTTGGTCGGTATCCAGGCCAGTGTGGACGGTACGCCTGTTGTTGCCACCGTACCGGCCACTGAGTACGGGCTCTACTTTGAGCACGCTGACGTTCTCATTGGCGACGCCGGGGGCACCTTGACCAGTGTTCCGGTTCGGTCCTTCAGCCTGGACATCAACACCAACCCCAACACTGACCGGTACCGGCTTGGTAGCCGCTTCCGCCGGGCTGTGCCCACTGGTCGGTTTGACATCACTGGCAGTGTTGACCTGGACGCTAACAGCTTCCCTGGTGACCCGCAGAAGTTCTACAATGCCGTGCTTAACGGACAGTTCCTGCAGCTGCGGTTGGTGTTCTCTGACCCCACCAACACCGTCAGCTACACAGCTGGCAGTACTACCAAGACCACCAACTCGCAGTTCATCGTGGACATCCCGTTCGCCCTCATCGAGTGGCCTAACCACAACATCAACGGTCCTGACATCATTACCGGGGCTATCAACTTTACCGCCTACGCTGACGGGAACACGGCTGTTTCTGTGACCCACATCTACAAGCTCTAAGCCCTAAACGCGGGGGAATAAGCTAGGCGGCTTATTCCCCCGCTTTTTCTTTTGGAGCGCTATGAGGCTGGGAGACATCTACGGCATCCCCAAGGAACAGGAGTTTCCGTTCGGTAAGCTCAAGTTCTCGCCGATAAACATAGACTACTGGATTCGCCTGGAGCGGGACTACGGCAAGTCCATTGAGGACTTCGCCAACACCTCGCCGGACAACCCGCTGCGTACCCTTGACGTCCTGTTGTCCATGCTCCACTGCGCTACCTACCCGTATGTCAAGGAGGAGCACACTTTCGAGTCGTGGATGGATGTCTTGGCGCAGTACGCTACCGCGTATCCGGTGTTGGTGGAGTGGTTCCTGCTCTACGTCAACGAGAGCTTGGCTCCGCCTGACGGCAAGAAGGGGAAGGTCTCCCGCCCAAAGTCCTAAACCCGCGTACCGGCGAGCGTGAGGAGATTACCCGGTTTTCGTGGGAGTTTCTCCTCGACCTCGCGGTGCTCACCGGCCTGGCACCCGAAGCGGTACGCGGGATGACGGTACGGGCCGTGCTTGCGTTGCTGGAGAAGAAGTTGGAGCTGGAGAAGGCGCGCATGGAGGCGATGGCGGCTTCGTTTGGCGTGACTGGATTGGGAGGGTGAGATGGCGGACGTGCGGGTCGATGTCGAACTGGCGACGAGCATGAAGGGCATTCAAACCGAGCTGGCCAAGGTCCTGCGCCCAATCGAGCAGCTGCTGCAGCGCATCAGCGGCAACCCCACGCTGGAGCTGCAGCTCACCCGTCAGGGTGCAGGACTGGTGTCCAAGCAAATCCAAGAGTTCGCCACCAAGTACGGCTTAGACCCGAAGGAGGCGGAGAAGCTCGGCCAGGCGTTCCGCGTCTTCGCCTCTGACTTGGAGCGCTACATCCGTAGCGTGCGCCATGGTGACGTTGAGGAGGCAGGTAAGCGGTTGAACTCCGCCATGAAAAGCCTCAACGAGTTCTTGCAGGGCGTTTCCGTCCTGGACCAAAAGCTCGCTGACGCCACCCAGTCCCGCTTCAGGTTGATTGCCAAGGCCGAGCAGGTTATCGCCGGTAAAGTCAGGCAAGGGCACCGCATTCTCAGCCCAGAGAAGCTGCAGGCCGTCATCGACAACCTGGACAAGAACCTTGACCAGTTCCTGTCGGGTCTGGGCAAAAAGGAAGCCGACGCCTTTCGCCGCCAAGCCGCCCTACAGCTCGACGCGGCGAGAAAGCGCCTCTCCGAAGGCATGGTGCTGGACGCCGCGAACACGGTCAGCAACCTGTTGCAAAGCCTGAAGACCAGTGGTCCTGTAGTCGACGACGCGCTGCTGAAGCAGCTGCAGAACATCACCAAAGACATTCGCAGTAACATTACCACGATGGTCAGCCGCGTCGCGGACGAGGTGCAGCGGCTCACCAAGGAGTACCTGGTGAGTAGCGTACTGCCCAAGCTCGCCCCCGGTGTGGACCCGAACGCCTTGCTTCGGGCGTACAACTACATGGGCGGTCCCAGGGACGAGCTTTTGAACGCCCTGTTCGACCGCATCGTGGCCGGGGACCAGTTCAGCCTGATGGCGGCTGGCCAGACGGCTAAAGGCCTGCAAAAGACCGTAGCCCGCATGGTGGGCCATGTCGAGCAGGTCATCCTGCACCGCCTCTCCACCTCCGAGTACGGTCGCGACCTGCTCCGGCTCCCCGAAGGCCCCGAAGCCTTCGCGAACGCTCTCCGTGAAGCCTACGCCGCGCTCTCCCGTGGGCTTATCTCCGCTAGCCCGGAGGAGTTGCGCAAAGCGGGCGAAGCACTTGAACGCGGCCTGAGGGAAGCCCGTGAGCGATTCAACGTCAGCGCCCAACACGCCAAAGCCGTCGGCCTGACCTTCCAAAGCGTGGCGGACTTCCTTGAGCAGCAGTTCGGGAAGGGCGTGTCCATGCTCGAGGCCCTGCAGATGTACGCCCACTCGAACCTGCTCAACGAAATGGCTGAGGGTAACCCACTTGCTGGGGCGTACCGCTTCGGTCGTCAGCGGGCCTTGGACGCCAGGCACGAGGATTACCTGCAGGCGTTCCTGCCTGGCCTCTACCAGCAGTACCGTCAAGCGGCGCTTCGCGGTGACCCCGCCGGGCTGACCTTCCGCACGCGGTTGGTCGCGGCCCTCGGGCCTTCCTTCGACGCCCTCCACGGGTTGCTCCTTAACTCGTTGGCGAACTTCGTCTCCGGTATCGGCATCGGCGTCTTCTTTGGCTCCGTTTACGCTTTGGCGCAGTACGTCCAGCAGATGGAGCAACTCAACAGCCAGCTCCTCGCCTACAAGAAAATCCTGGAAATGCGCGGCGAGGAGAGCATGGCGCAAAGCGTAGCGGAGCTTAGGGAGCGCCTGCTCGAGCTGGGCCGCACCACCGGCGTCGTGGTCGAGGAAGTCGCCAAGCTCTTCGGCACCCTGGCCCGTAACGGCCTGGGTACGGAGGGATTGGAGCGACTTCTCGTCACGGTGGGTAAGCTGAACACGGTCTTCGGCATTCCCTTCGACGCACTGCGCAAAGACATCTCCGAGACTCTGCTCCAGCACCGCCAGTACTTCATGGGGCCGAACACCGTGGCCGATGTTTTGCGCTACGGTGGTCCCCAAGCGGATAAAGCCCTGAACGTCTTCAACCAGCTCATCAAGATGAGCAACAGCGCCGCCTTCTCCTTCGACGAGCTGGCCCGTGCAGTGCGGTACTACTTGGACACGGGCAAGCCTGTGCGGGACAGCTTCTACGAAATCGCTGAGGCGGTGCGCTATGGTGGCGAGGTGGCCGAGGCCGCGGCGAAAAAGCTCGATGAAATGGCCGACAAGACCGTGGACTTCGGCGAAATCCTCACCCACGGTGGAGACTACCAGGAGGAAGTCCGCCGTCTACAGAAGCAGCTCGGGATGACCATCTCCTCCCTGGGCCACGACATCATGGCGGGCTTCGGCATCGGGGAGGCTTCGGTCTTCATGGCCACGCTGCAGGCGGCACTGGCGGGCTTCCTTGGCTTGGTCAAGCTCATCCAGGACCTCGCCAACGCGGTGCTCAGCGCCAAGGTAATCGGTCCCATCCTGCAGGCTGCGCTCGGTGTGCTCACGGTGACGGGCGTGGTCGGCATGGTGGTGGGACTCTTCCGCTTGCTCAAGCTCTTCGCCGCTCGAGTCGTCGGCGAGGTGACTGGGCTTATCGCCCCCCTGCGCACGGCGAACCTCGCTGCGGCTACGGCCACGGCCACCAACCTACTGGTGGCGCTGAGGAAGAACCTGATTACCTTCTTCACCACGCTCGGCACGGTCATCGCTACGGCCAGTACCGGCGCATTGAACTTGCTTCGGGCTGGCGGTATCGCCGCACTTGGTCGTGCGGCTATCGGTGGACTTGGGGCGTTGGCCGCTGCCGTGCCCGGCATTGGCTGGGTGGCCCTGGGCGCTACCGCCGCCGTGGGCGCGGGGGTGTACCTGGCGACCCGTCAGGCGGAGCAGCGGCGCAAGGAAATCGAGCGCATCGAGAAGTCGGCGGAGCGTCTGTTCCCGAGCATCGGAAAGGTGGAGCAGCAAGGTAGCGTTGTGCGTATCTTCTCGCCCGACAACCTCACCGACTCCCCGACCTACGAGCTGGACCTGGAAAAGCTCAGGAGCAAGGACGCGGTAGACAAGTTCGTGGCCTACATGCTTGGGCGCCTTGAGGGGGCGGACCGGCTGGTCTTCGAGAGCGCGACCAACCTCCTCCGCTCTCTCGACGTCAACGACCGGCAGTCCTTGGAGCGCCGCAGGCAGGAAATCGCCCGGGCGCAAATGAAGTTGGTGCAGGAGTACGCCAAAGCCGACAGCACCAAGAAGCAGCTCATCCAAAGGGAGCTGACCGCGCTTAGCGTCATCGCCAACATTTTGGCGAGCGTAGGGGACACCTACATCACGGCGGTCGAGCGCACCACCCCAGTTCAGCAAGCCCAGGAAGACCTCAGGGCGCTGAACGACCTGTACCAGGTGAAGCTCAAGGAAAATGTCACGAAGCTCCTCACGCTCACCGACGAAGAGCGCATCACCGAGCAGTGGCAGTACGCCCTGAATGTCGCCAAGACGCTCACCGCTGGACAGGATGCGTTGGCGCAGTTCATCAACGACATCGCCGAGTCGCTGACCTCCCAGCGGCTTGAGAACGCCCAGCGTCGCCTGCAAACCAGGCTCCGGGAGGCTGAATCCCTGAGCACGGAGACTGACCGCCTGCGTGCCCAGCGTGCGGCCTACGCGCAGTACATCGCCGACCTGCAGCGCATCGAGGCGGAGCTGGTGCGCAACGTGACGGCGGCGGGCTTGCCCAAGGACGTGGTCACCCGGCTCCTTGGGTTGCTCTACGTCACGCGGAAGGACGCGGAGGCCCAGCTCGGTCAGGTCAAGCGGCAGACCGCGGACTTCTACCGTTCGCTCAGCGACACGGAAGCTCAGGCTAGGCAGCAGCTCCTCAACGTCATGAAGGAGGCCTTCTACGGGCCTACCAGCACGCCTAGCCTCACCTTGAAGCTGCTTGCCGCTGCCGAAAGCATCCTCAACCAGACGGCGAACGACGCTCCCGAGAAGGCTGCGGTAACGGCCAAAGCCGTCAACGCCTTCCTGAACGAAAACCTCGCCCTGGCCCAGGAGTACGACCGCAGGGTCCAGCAGATGCTCAACGAGTTCGACATGGCGAAGCGCACCTCCGACCCGGAGAAGCGGACGAAGAACCTCGCTCAGGTGGTGCGCAAGTACCTCGCCGAGTACGCCAAGAACCTCAACCGCATGCCTGGGCTCGCCTTGCAAATCGCGGACCAAATCGAGGGAGCGCTGTTCAAGGACGGGGGCTTCCTCTCCTCCATCAACAGCCTGGCCGATTCCGCCCGCAAGGAACTCGAACGTGTGGCGGAGAAGCAGAAGGACTACGGTCCTTTCAACAACCTCGGCCAGGTGCTGGAAGCCGTCTCTGGCGGTGTGGAGTCTCTGCGCAAGGTCGCGGAGCTTACCGCCGTTTACCGCGACCTCAGCGGCCAGTACAAGACGCTGCTGGAGACCATACGCCAGACCCAGGTCAAGAGCGTAGACCAACTCATCGCCAAGACCAAGGCCACCATCGCCGAGTACCGGAAGCTGCCCAACCTGTCTCCTGAAGCACAGGCTTTCGTCTCCACCCTCGAGGCCCACCTCAAGAACCTGGAGGCGTACAAGGCCATGCTCCAGGAGTACTACGACCTGGAGCGGCACTTGAAGACGGCTAGCGACAAGAACAGCGAAGCGTACCGTCAGAAGCTGCAGCGGTACACTGCGCTCAAGGCGAAAATCGAGGGCCTACGTACCGAGCTTACCCAGCGGCTGAACACGCTCGACGTTAGCGGTCAAGCTCTGGAGGAGGAGCTTACCGACTACCTGACCGCGCTGAACAACGCGGTACTTGCTCTGGTAGAGGCTTCCTCCAACACGCTCAAGGAAGTCAAGAAGCTTCTGGAGGACCGGAGGAAGGCCCTCGAACGCCGGGTGCAGGACTATCTCGCCCGCCAGAAGCAAGTGTCCAAGGCTTCTCTCGAAGCGCAGGCACTCCAGGACATGATGGATGAGCTTGCGGCGCAGGAGGACGAACTGTCCCGCCTGCAGGAGGCTTTGAACTTGGTGCGGGCGAACATCACCGGCGACCAGTTCTCCGCCTTTATCGCCGCGCTGGAGTACGCTGCAAAGGGTGCGAAGCCTGGCAAGGAAGTCTCCGAGGAAGTGCGCCGCATCTACGAGGACGTGGTCAGCAGGCTTGACCGCGAAGCGGCGAAGAAGCTTCTGGAGACGGTACGCGCTGGTGTAGATGGCCTTGACGGACTGCTGAACGCCGTCCAAGGCATGCTGAACGCTGCTCTCGAAGAGGTGCAGAAAGCGAAGGTCCAGGTTCAAGCCTACGCCGCTGTGTTGCAAGAGCGTGCTAGCCTCGCTGACGAAGCGAGTGCTTTGGGCGAGAGCGCGAAGGTCGTGCAGGAGGTGTTGGAGTACGCCGACCCCGAAGCTGTCCAAGACCAGGTCAACACGTTGCGGCAAAATGCCCGAGACTTGAAGTCCAAGCTGAAGGACTTCGCTTCACGCAATCCCGATGTGGATGTCTCCGACATCGAGCAGGAACTCAAAGCGGTAGACGACGCAGTACTGGCGTACTACCGTGCTCGAGTTGACAAGATTCAGAACGCGCTTCCTAAGGCTGTAGACGGTACGCTCGCCTTCAGCGATGCTGAGGTTCAACACATCCTGGCGGCCTTCGGCGAGCTGGACTACTTGCTGATGCAAGCAGCCAAGGAACAAGACCCAGCGCTCCGCGCTAGGCTGCAGGAACTGGCCGACACGCTGGTTGAGGCCCTGACGAACCTGATTCCCGACGCGAACAGCCCGCTCTTCAACTTCCTCGCCCAGTACCTAAAGCCTGAAGTCCTGGAGCGGTACACCCGTCGGAAGCTGGCTTTGGACTTCGAGCGCAAGCTCAACGAGCTGTCCCAGGCTGAGCTTCCCGAGGTGCTGAGCCTTGGCGATGTCGAGCTTGCAACCTCGGCGCTGGACGCCAGGCTGGAGACGGTAGCCCAGCTTGAGGATACCCTGGCTACTCTGGCCGCTACTGGCTTCTTCACCGAGGAATGGCTGGACGCTCAGCGCCAGCAGCTAGCCGCGGAGCGGCGTAAGCTTGAGGACGCTCGCAAAAAGCTCAGCGACCAGGAGTACCAGCTCAAGGCTCAGGAAGATGCGAAGCAACTTGGAGGAGCGAGCACGGCAGTCGACCAGGCGTTGCAGCTTGCCGAGAACTTGATTTTGCGCAACGCCACGTTGGAAGAAGTGCTCAAGCTCTTCCGGGAAACCGACCAGGGCTTGGAGAACCTGCCGCTCCTCACCGAAGAGGGTGCTGCCCAGCTAAGGGAGCTTAGGAGCAAACTGCACGAAGGCTTCGCCAAGCTTCTCGCCGGAGAAGACGCGGAGCGTCTGCTGCGTGAAGTCTTCGGCGAGACCATGGACTGGCTGAAGCAAAACGAGGGCATGGGCAGCGTGACCGACCCTGTGGTCAAAGCCAGGCTGGTCGCGGCGGTGCGGGACCGCTTCGCCAAGCTCGGTCTGCAGGTCGACGAGACGGTAGCGGGTGAAGTGCTCAGCCGTCTGCTGTCCCTCACCCAGAAGGACCTGGAAAAGGTGTTCGAAGGGCTCTCGGAGGAGCTGGCCAAGGTTGGTGGCTTGGACGCGATTACGCTCGCCGTAAGCTCTGGCGACCTTGACGCTGTGCAGAACCTCGGAGCGAACGTAGGCAAGGTAGCGGAAACGCTAGCGGCGATGCTGCATGTCGCCAAGCTCCTGGAGAACCTCGGCAAAGAGGGCGCGAGCAAGGAGGTGAAGTCCAGCTTCCTCCGCTTCGCGACCGACCTGCTCTCCAGTAGCGGAGACCTGGCAAGTAGCCTGCAAGAGCTGGTCGAGGCTGGAGAGCTGTCCGAGTTCTCCGTGGTGTCCTGGCTGGAGCGCCTGCGGGATGTGCTCCTCGCGGTCGGAGAGATTCTTTCCAGCCTTGGCGAACAGCTTGGGCTGTCGAAGGAGGAGCTGGACCAGCTGAAGGCGTTGATAAGCCAGCAGACCAAAAAGCTTGACCAGGAAATCAGGAAAAAGCAGGCCGAAGGTCTCTCGCTGTTCTACCGTGGAGACCTGACCAGCGAGCAGTTCCGTCGTCAGCTGCAGGGGTACCGTCTGCTCGTTGGGGCCACCTCGCTCACGGAGTTCAGCGACGTGGGAACGCTGCTCGCCAGCCAGCTGCGGGAGCAGCTGTTCACCACTGGGCTGAGCGAGGAAGCCATCCGCCGTCAGTTGACGCAGCGGCTCTCTAGCGTGCTCCTGCTCGACGACCGGAGCTTGCTCAAGCTGGTGGCGCCGGACGCCAGCGAGTCCCAGCTTGATGCCTTCCTGTCCACTGACGTGGCGAAGGAACGCCTCGAGGCTATTCGCGCCTCCATCAAGCGTGCGTTGAACGACTTGAAGCGGGAGACGGAGAAGGAACTCGAGCAGATGCTCGACTCGCTGGTGGACTCCTTCCGCAACGCCCTGGCGAACCTGTTCTCCGCTGTCTTCAGCATTCCCGTGCAGATGTTCAGGGCGTGGAGGGAGCAGCAGAAGCAACTGGAGCAGATGCGCTTCGAGCTTCGCCTGGCGGCTTCTGACGTGGAGTACTGGCAGTCCAAGTACGACGACGCCGTCAAGACCTACGGAGTGCTCTCCGAGGAAGCCCGCCGGTACGCCGAGAAGGTGGCCGAGGCTAAGCGTGCCCACGAAGAGTGGCAGCAGCGCATTAAGCAGACCGAGGAGAGCGCGAGGAGCCTGTTCGAGTACTTGTTCGACGCCATCCAGCAGTTCCTGGAGGCCCTGGCCCAGGCCATCATCCAGCAGTTCGCCATGCGTGCGGCTACGATGCTGGTGGACTGGGTGGTTGGGAGTGTCGCTGGTAGCGGAAGCGTCACCCCGTGGAGCACTGGTACCGTCCGACCGCAGAGCGCCGGTACTGGCCAAGGTGCAACGCTTCAGACGCAAAGTGTGCCGAATAGCAACCCGGTTTCTGGTATAATAAGTGTTGGAAGCACTGTAGCCACACAAGCGATAACCCAAGCGGTGGTGTCCTCTGGGGCGCTGAGCGCGCTTGGGGCGCTTGCTGGACCCTTGGCTGGGCTTGCCGTGGGCGCAGTCGTCGGCATGGCCGCCGAGTGGTTGGCGGATGTGGCCGACCGTGCCTTCAACGCCCGCTACTACAGCTTCGTCCACGGCACCAAGGGCAGGTTCGACACGCTGCCTGAGGTAGTGCGGTTGCAGCAGCCTGTGAACGTCAACGTGAACGTGCAGGCCCAGCTCGACCGCAACAAGATTGCGAAGGAGACTTCCGACAGGTTGGTTCGGGAGATGCTGCTGAAGGGAGTCTAAACCGGAGGGCCTTTCGCCCTCCGGTTTTTCCTTTTCACGGGAGGGAGAATGCCGAGGAAGACGCCAATCTACGGGTTTAACCTGTTCTATCACGACGAGAGTGTAATTAGCGCGGAAGACGTCAGGCCTGGTAGCGCGTACACGGGCACTCTGCAGCCTGACCCCACGAACACGCTAAACTACAACTTCAAACTCATGGAGGACCTCATCCAGTCCATCCTGAACGGTAGGCTGGCCTTCACCAGCATCTCCACCGTTCAGGATGTGATTGCGGGGAGGGACGTCATTGTTGGGCGTCAGCTGGTGCTCAACCCCGAGTACGGTCTGGTGCTGAACGCCGACCACCGTCCCTCGCCGCACATCCTGCTGGACTTTAGCGACGTCCTGGTGCACGCCGGAAACGCGGACAACACCACGGTCACCGTCACCAAAAACGGAGCTACCGACAGCAGCTCCTCCCGGCTGAACCCGTTTAAGCCGGATAACAGCGTGTACTCGGTCAGCGGGAGCAGCGTCTACCCGTTGGTCTTCACCATTAGCAAGTCCAGTGGAAACCTGGTGGACATCAGCCTCTCTGCTTTGGTGAGGTTGTACCTGTCCTTCGACACGGTTCCGCAAGGGCTTTCCGGTGTGCGCTTGGAAGCCAGCTACAACGGTAGCACCTACAGCACCATCGGCTACTACACGCAAAACCTCGGAAACAAGTACCTGCTCCTCGGTCCCGCTACGCTGACGAACAACGCCAAAGCTCTCCGCATTACCTTGGAGGGTACCAACTCCAGCAGCACGAACTTCAGCATTCGGCGTATCGCGGTGCTCCATGCCGGTACGCCTGCCCTTGAGGAGTTTTACCTGTCTAAAGCTGGTGGTCGGCTCTACGGTAGCCTGTCGGCTAAAGGCGAGGTGAAGAGCGACACCTATCTGCAGGCTGGGACCTATGTGCAAACCCCCACTCTCCAAGGCACCAATGCCGGTACTCTGCTGATAAACGCCAGAGGCTACGGCATGGAGCTTCGCATCGACGAGGATAGCAGCAACAGCGACGCGCTGTACATCACCAAAGGTTCTGGTGGGGCGACCAAGCTGGTGACTGTGCACAGCACGGGGAAGGTCGGTATCGGCACCTCTAGCCCGGCCTACACGCTCGACGTCAACGGTGCGGTCGCCGCACCGACGTTTATCTTGCGCGGTAGTAGTGCCGGGGAAACTCCGGTCATTCAAGTCGTTCGGTACCGAGAGGATGACACTACCAAAACTTATGCCAAGACCATACTAGCGGTCTCTGGGGCGGACTCTTCGGGTACGAAAATCTGGCTTGACTCGGGTGGACCACTCATCCTCGGTTCTGGTGAGTCTGCCTCGACTGCGCAAGCCAATATTTCTACGGTTGACGAGACGCTGTACCTGACTTCGGACCAAGGAGTAAAGGTTATTACCAACCTGCAGTCTGCAAACTGGGCGGATAGGGTTGAAGCGTTGACCATCAACTATGACGGTACTGCCGACTTCGCTAAGCGTGTTACGTTTAACGACGACGTCTTCAGCGCTTCGGGTCTGAAAATCAGCACGTCCAGTGGGTATATCCAGGTTGGACCTGTAAACCCCGGCTGGGCACACTTCTACACCGACCGCCCAAAGTTCTATTTCAACAAGCCCGTAGCTGCTGACGGGGAGGGTTTCTACATTTACGCTACGAGCGGAGACCGCGGGTTGAGCTTTGACCTCAACAAAGTCGCTAACGCCATCGGCTTGTTCCCTGGCTGGAATGCAAACCGTCTGTACATCAACACGCACAGCGCTTCTGGTACCAAGACGACTTCCTATGCGGACGGCGTAGAGGTCGGTGGGGAACTCTACATCCGTCCCAGCAGCAAAACTTGGACGGCTAACGGCTGGAAGAAGGGTCTTACGCTGGATGCCGCTAGCGCTATCCAGCTGGGTACTTCTGGTACTGCCTGGGGTATCGGCAACAGCGACGGAAAACTGTACATTTGGACCGCTACTGCGGATAGTACGACGGAGTCTGCTTCGTACAAACTCTTCATCGATGGTGCAAGCGGAAACGTCGGTATTGAGAACACCAACCCCTCGGAAAAGCTGCATGTTAGTGGCAACGTCAAAGCGCAGCGGTTTATCTCTACCGTCGGTACGGGTACCGCTCCGTTCTCCGTTTCCAGCACCACGCTGGTGACGAACTTGAACGCTGACTTGCTGGATGGCCTGCACGCTTCTAGCTTCGTACGCACCGACGCCGACACTACCGTCAACGCCAACATTAACATGGCTGCGGGTAAGACGGTAGACGGCGTGGATATCTCCGCTTTCAAGGCCGCTTACGATGCCCACGAGCACAACGGCGCGGATGCGCCGAAGGTAAAAGCAGGTAATGTCTTGGCGAAGCCGTATAACGGTACTAGCTACACGACCAACGTCCAGGCGTACCTGGACAGCTTGCAGAACCAAATCAACCAGCTGGTCCAAGGCGCTACGACGGCGGACTCTATTCTCGTTAACCACCTCACGGTCAACGAAACCTTTGACGCGCCTACCGTCACCTTGAACGCGGGCTCCGTGAACACCAGCAGCGGAGCTGCGTTTGGCGGTCAGGTGACGATTACCAACAGCAACAACCAGCTGGTTCTGAAGACGTCTAGCAGCGACAGCACGCCGTTCACCATCAGCAAGGAGAGCAGCAACCTGATTCTGAAGGCGCAGAACGGTTACGTGCAAATCCAGAGGGGAACCAACGCTAGCACACCAGACTTCGAAATCTTCAAGGACGCTGGTAGCAGTAACTTGCCCATCTATTTGCGGTTCCACCAGTCTAGCCGGTGGCACCTCAACCTGAAAGCCTCTAGCGGAAAGCTTGAGGTTCGCGATGGAACTGACACTGCTTACGCGGACTTCGCGGCCAAGTCCATCACGGCTAACGACACGCTTTCTGTTTCCGGCAACGCCACGATTAGCGGCAATCTTGGCGTGGGGACGACCTCCCCCGCTTACAAACTTGACGTTAGTGGTGATGCTCACATTTCCCAAACCCTTACTCTCTCTAAAGGCATCGTAACTGGAGGGAATAGCGGATTCTCCGAAGTCTACAACACCGACACCTCTTTCCAAATCGTCGGTGCCAACTCTAGTGCCACTGTTCTTCACATTTTCTCGCCCAACAATGCTCCTATTCTGAACTTGCAGACCAACAAAGACGTAGATGGGGCTATCATGGGTGGCATCGTCTGGACCCGGCAGAGCGGACAGTTTGATGCCCATCGTCAAGTCGCCGGTATTGAAGTCGTGCAATCTCAGACTGGTACGACTGCCGGGTCGGAGATGCGCTTCTACGTCAAAGGTCCAGCTGGCCCGTTCTCTGCGCTGGTCATTAACCGTTCTGGCAACGTTGGTATCGGTACGTCTTCCCCTACCTATAAGCTAGACGTTGCAGGGGACGTCCGTTGGACCGGCACCCTCCAGGGTGGTACCGTTCCCTGGGCCAGGCTTTCTGGATACCCCTCCGTCAACGCCGGTACCGGGCTTACTGGTGGGGGTAGCCTCTCCGGGAACGTTACTCTGTCCATTGCCAACGGCGGTGTGGGCACCGCACAACTGGCAGATGGGGCAGTTACCGCTGCTAAGCTCGCTAGTGGGGCCGCAGTAGCCAACATCGGGTACACCCCTGTCAACAAAGCTGGCGATACTATGACCGGCTCTTTGGACGTCAATGGTTCTATCTCTGTTAACGGGGGCAATGGTAACTTCGTCTTCAAAGTCAATGGTGGTGGTGCCCAAGGGTACATCATTGACATTTCCGGCGTTTCCAGTGGTTGGGCCAGGGGTCTTAATGTTATAGACGGTAGCAATCTTCTAGCTGGTTCCGGCTTCTATGGTGCACCAGGCACAGCCGAGTCGTTCCATGTGGGGTTTGGCCCCGTATGGTGGAGTACCGATGCAAAGTTTACGGTCAAGAGAACCGGCAATGTCGGTATCGGTACCACGTCTCCTGCTTACAAACTGGATGTAAGTGGCGATATCCGAGCCACTGGTGCCGTCCGTACAAACACCGTAAGGTCTGAGTCTGGTGACCTCACACTTTCCGGTACCGGCTGGGGCATGATATTCGAAATCGACACAGACAACAACTCCTCTAACGCCTACATCTGGAAAGGTAACGGCAGCGAAATCATGCGCTTGACCGATACCGGGAACTTGGGTATTGGCACTTCTTCCCCAACCTATAAGCTTGACGTCAATGGAGACGTCCGTGCCGCACGTATTCGTCTAACCGCAACCGACGACGTTACGCTCACATCCACGACTCACCCATTCCAAATTGGGTCGGATAGTGGAGAAAACCTGCGGATTGATGTGAACGAAATCCAGGCCGTTAATAACGGTAGCGCCTCGGCACTTTACTTACAGAATGAGGGTGGTTCACTAATTGTGAACAACAACGCCCTCGTAGTTACAAACGACGGTAGCAAAGTGGGTATTGGGACAAGTAGTCCGTCCTACAGGTTAGATGTCAACGGCGATGCTCGAGTTCAAGGCACTCTCTACGAGACCTCTGACGCACGGCTTAAGACCAATCTCGAACCCATTCAGAACGCACTGGCTAAACTCCAGCAAATCACCGGCTACACCTTTGACATGAACGGCAAGCGTCTGGCCGGATTGATTGCTCAGGAGGTCCAGAGCGTCCTACCGGAGGCGGTTGAGGAAGACCAGGATGGCTACTTGCAGCTCAACTACAATGCCGTCATTGCCATCCTGGTCAATGCGTTGAATGAGGAGCAGGAGAAGGTACGACAGCTTGAGCGCAGGCTTGCTGAGCTGGAGAAGCGTCTGGAGGCTTGAAGGAGGTGACACATGGCGAGACTACTAGGTCCTACGTGGATTGGTGGGGATAAGCGCTTAACCCACTTGTACATTTCTGAGCCTAGCTTTTCTGGGGAGCGTTACTACAAATTAGCGACTATCGACAAAGGC
>FWWM01005670.1_pt1 | contig 27063 bp, 25 predicted proteins | sample 2228351 | NCBI WGS metagenome assembly FWWM01 (sample SAMEA103939774, study PRJEB20133) | metagenome | reverse complement strand
CAAACGGAAAAATTCTTTGCAAAGAATGTGTAAAAGATGAGATGAAAAAGATTTATGTTAAAAAGAAATCTCCCAGTCTCGCTGCTGTTCTCGCTATATGTCCTGGACTGGGTGCCATTTACAACGGGCAAATATTGAAAGCAATTACATTTATCCTGATCTTTGCGACCCTTGTAGGTCTCCAAGAATATGCCCATGAACTTGAGAATGTGATCTTTGGTCTTATGACTGCTGGTTTCTATGTTTACATGATCATAGATTCCTACAATTCAGCGAGAGCTATTAACCTGGGAATTAAAAATTCATCAACTCTTTCCATGGAAAGAGGCTCTATATGGGCTGGTGCGCTTCTTCTTTTTATCGGAATAGCTATGCTTCTTGCCAATTTTGGAGTGATTGATTATGAACATATTGTGAAATTGTGGCCTATTGTATTTATAGTAATTGGAGTAAAAATGGTTTATAAATGGAAGAAATCTATAAAAGAACAGGAGGGATAAAATGGCAAAAAGAGCTTGGGATTCCTTGATCTTTGGGCTGATTCTCTTGACCCTGGGAATTCTCTTTCTTCTAAACAATTTTGGATACAGAATAAGTGTTTGGGACATCGTCGCCAAATACTGGCCAGTGCTTTTAATCCTTCTCGGATTAAAATATTTGATATCGGGGTTCAGGAAAAGATGAAGGCAAGGGATGTAATTCTCGCAATTCTCATAATCGCTTTTGGACTCTCTGTCGAACACGCTCGCAATTTGAAAGAGGATTTTCTCTCGCTCTTCAAGGAAAAGGAGATTTTTGAGTTCAAAGAGGATATAAAGTGCGAAAGTAGAGAGGAAATTTCGATTGAAGGTAAACATTTAAATTTGATAATTGAAGGATGGGATGGGAAGGATATCGAAGGAAGGCTGATTAAAAGGATTTATGCCCATTCAAAAGAGGAAGCAGAAAGACTCGAAAAAGATGCGAAACTTGAAAAGAAACTTCTCAATGGAACCCTTCAATTTAAATTGAAACCAAATTTTAGCAGTGAATTCGGCCTTGCCCTTAAAATTCCTTTTAGAAGCTCGGTTAAAATTTACTCTGAGCATTCAGACATTGAATTGTCAGGAATAAAAGGGACTGTGATGGTGGAGAACTCCCATGGAGATATAAAGGTGAGGGATGGCGAGGGAAATCAGTTTTTGAGAAATTCCCATGGAGACATAGAGATTAAGAACCTGCAAGGAGATCTAAAAATTTTTTCCCATCATACCTCTATAAACACTGAAAACATCGGTAATGCTGAAATTGAAGCAAGCTTCGATGAGGTAGTAGTCAAAAATTCGAAAAATTTAAAGATAATCACAAAACATTCTCCTTTAGAGGTTTCTGGAGTTCATGGCGACCTGGAGATAAAGAATAGCCACTCCAAAGTTTTTATAGCCAATTCATCTTTCAGGGGAAAAATTGAAGGAGAACATATTGAAATCATTGGAGAAGAAATAAATAGTGAAGAACTTCAAATATCCAATTCCTATGAACCTATAATTTTAAAAGGTTTTTCAGGTAATGGAAAGATCCTCTCGAGGCATAGTGAAGTGGAGATAGAAGTTAAAAAAGAAAGCAATGTAGAGATGGATTGTAGATATTCAGATATAATTGTCAAACTCGATATAGAATGGAAAGGCAATATTTCCTTGGAGACCCTTCATGGAGAAATTGAGAGCCTGGGGCAAATGGAAGGCATAAGAATTAAGGAGCTTGGAAGCAGAAAGAGCATCCTTGCGGATCTTGGAGGGAATAATACTATTAAAGTAAAAACCACCTATGGGAAAATTACCATAGAAAGTGAATAAAGAGAAAATTTATCAGGAAAAATTGATCTTATATGTTAGCCTGGAGATTATTTTTAAATTTAGATAAAGAATCAAATTACTAATATCCTTCTTGTATTTTGTCACATATTTTACGAACTGATTTTCCTCCTCGAATCTTAGCACCCCCTCAAATTCCGATAGCTCATCTCTCAGCTCGATTAGAAGATGTTGAAGAATTCGATAGCGAGCCTGGACCTCATTTAAAGTCTTTTTATTTGCTTCATCCATATCAAAAAAAGAAGGAATTGAGGGAAGGGTCTTTTGGGTTTTTTCACTCAGTTCTTCCACAAGTTCATCAATTTCCTGAAAGAAATCATTATAGTTAGTCTTGTTAATCAGTTTCTCATTCGCTCTTTCGTAAAGCATGTTGAGTTGATTTTGCAAGGAATTTATGAAATCCTCAATCCCGAAATGGGGCCTTTCAAAATTAAACAAATCAATGAAATCTCTTCCTATATAAAGCTTGTCTTTGTAAGAAAAACTGAGCTCATCAGGATCGTGAGAATAATATTTTACTTCAAATTTACTATCTTTTTCCTTCTTTCTTAACCTGGCAATAACAAGATAATTGTTCTGCTCGATAAAATATGTGTTGTTTTCAATTATAGCAGTATGGTAGATCATATTCTCAATTAGATAGTTTTTTATCCATTCAAAAATATCTTCCTTGGAAGAAACTATTTCTTCTACCTTAGCTTTTAATGTATTTGGGCTAAGCACATTAAGATCTGGTGAGATAAGTATTAGATTGTCTCCCAGACCAACTTCCAGGTGAAGGCTTTTAAGAATGTTTTTCTGAAAATAATCGAGATTTATTCCTTTAAGCTTAGGGAGAGTCTTCTTTTCGAGTTTTTGAATAACAAATAATTCATCCATCAATTTTTTATATAACAAAGAGAAAGAGAAAAAGCAAATCAATCGGAATTCATCGATTTGATAACTTCTATAACCGATGAATAGTCCATTTTGCCAAAGCCCTTTTCTGCGGAATTTTTAAAAATTTCTTTTACTATGGAAGTAACCGGTGAGTATACCCCATATTTCTTACATGCTTCTTCAATGTAGATTAGATCTTTATACATGAGTTCAAGAGAGAATTGAGGGGAATAATCCTCTTTTGCCATCTTAGCTCCTTTTATCTCTATGAGAGGAGATTTATAGGCTCCCGCAGATAAAACCTCCAGGACTGAATCAAGACCAAGCCCTCCCTTCTTTGCCAGAAGAAGACCCTCTGCAAGAGATACTGTCCAACAAGCTCCCACAAGATTGTTGACAAGCTTCATCAAAGATCCCATACCATTCTCACCCATGTAAACAACTTTTGAACCCAAACTTTCAAGTATATCTTTGTGTTTCTCAAAAATCTCTTTTTCGCCACCTACCATTATTGCAAGGGTTCCTGATTCCGCAGCCCATGTGCTTCCTGAGACCGGAGCATCAAGGAAATGGAATCCTTCATTTTTGAGTTTTTCAGCAAAGGCTCTGGAAGCCTCAGGTGATATTGTGCTCATGTCTATAAAAGTGGTTCCTTTAAACGCTCCGTGAATAGCGCCATTTTCGCCAAAAATGACTTCCTCCACAGCTCTGTGATCTCTTACCATGGTAATTATTACATCCCTGTTTTTAGCCAGTTCTGCAGGGTTTGGAAATATTTCTGCCCTTTCTTGAAATTCCATTGCCTTTTCTTTAGTTCTGTTAAAAACACCCAATTCATAACCTTTTTCGATAAGATTCAAAGCCATGGGCTTTCCCATCAAGCCAAGACCTATAAAACCTATCCTTTTCATTTTTATCTCCCTTTTAAAATCTTAATTAATTATAATTTTTATTGATATGTGTGAAGGCTGCTTTGAGCAGAGGGCAAGATGTTTACACCAAGATAGGTCATTATCACAGCTATAAAACCAAGAATAGCAAAATAAGCAGCTTTTTTGCCCTTCCACCCTCTTACAAATCGTAAATGAAGATAAATAAGATAGACAAACCAGGTTATTAGAGACCAGTTCTCTTTTGGATCCCAACCCCAGTAATCTCCCCATGCTTCTTTTGCCCATACTCCTCCAATGAGAAGACCAAGGGTGAGAGCTATAAAGCCGAACTGGATAATTTTGTATGTGAATTTATCAAAATCCAGATATTTTTGTTCCAGCCAGTGGTCATCGGGTAGTTCTTTAATTTGAGGAAAAATAAGATAAAGAACAGCAGTGACAAAAGAGATAAACATGGCAGAATAAGCAATAAAATAAATTATCACATGGGGGATAAACCAGAATGATTGCAACGCTGGTGGAAGACTGATCTTATCAATATCTGCTTTAAAGAGAGCATAAAAAAGGGATGAAAACGAAAAAAGGGCTGCAAAAATCCCCAATATTCTCAATTTAGTGAGAATTTCTATAATTATGTATAAGAAAGCAACTGTGAGGGAAAAAAATACCAAAGTTTCGTATAATGTTCTAATTGGTGGATGCCCATAGTTAACCCAGGTGGATATAAAAAGAGAGAGATTAAGTAGAAAAGAGATGAGGAAAAATATGGTGGGAACGAATTTTGGGAACCATTTTCTCTTCAAAAAATAAAAAAGATAAATAAGAAATGAAATGGCGTAAGAAATTAGAGAAAGTTTAAAAAAAATAGGCATTCTTTCAAAAATTATGGATATCATTTCTTCCTCTCCTATTCTTCAGTTTTTGTTTTTACAAGCCTTCCCTTTATGAAGAAAGAATGAAAAATTCCAAGGGCTAACATAGCAAACCCGAGCCATACAAATGGAAGACCGGGGTCCTTTACCACCTCGATCCCGGAATAGGTTAAATCTTTAGGATCATAATTTGATTGATAGAAGAGGTAACCCTTGAATTTAAAAGGTTTGTTCACCTCAATTTGAGCTACTTTTTCCACCTTACCGCCTAAAATAAATCTCAATTCACTTCTGTATTCTTTTATCTCCTCCACTTTTCTTTCGAAAGTAAGAGCTAATCTCCCATTTACTAAATAGATCGGCTCTGGATTGCTGGCAAGGAGCAAATGGTCTGAAGGGTTTTGGGTCTCTATGTGGAGAAGTATAGCTGGATTTATGGAATTTTGGGATCTGGTAGAATACTCTGAAACAATTTCGCCATTTTTAATTATCTCCTCAATAGTGATTATGTTCTTACCCATGGAAAAGGTGTATGGAAGCTCGAATTTCTCATCTTTTACACTTTTTTTATTTATTATTTTTAAAGAATTTTCAGTTCCATAAACAAAAATGTGATTTTCAGCTCCTTTAGCACCATTTTCAAATATGTATTTGAGTTCCAATGCTCCCTCAAATAGTTTCACCTTTTCAAAGCCTGAAACTTTTCCGAAAAGCCATAATCTTTGAGTTTCTCCTTCTTTTCCAGTCACTTCCACCCTTAAAGCAGGATTTTTAGGTTCAGGGGATAGAGAAAAAGCCTCCTTTTTCTCCGTGTCATAAATGAAATGAGGGAAGAAATCTACAAATTTAATAGTATATCCATCCTTTTCAATTATATCGCCCTTCTCAACTTTAACTTTATAAGTTTTGCCATTTATAGAAATCTCCACAATATTTGTTCCCTTTGATGGCTCAAGGGAGATTTCCTTTTCTATTTCTTCCTTTCTTTCCCAGTTAAAGTGAATGGCGATTTCTCCTTCAGGAGAATAATAGCTACTTCTCCCTTTGTGCAAAAATAGCTCTTCTTTTCTGCCATTATTTTTCAGGGAAAGTCTCAAAATTGGGTTTAACTCATCCTCGTTCTTTTTTACCACCCTTTCTACAATATAAAAATCAGGATAATAATCCTTTATGAAAAAAGAAATATTTTCAGGGAGTCTTAATTTTCTTTTGTCCGTGGGCTTTATTGACAAAATAGCACTATATTTTTTTGTTTTCTCTGAAAACTTCCATAGAAAGAGTCTATGTTCAGGAAAATATTCCTCTACAGTAAAATTAGCCAGCTCCACATCAAATCCAAGAGGCTTTGTTTTGGTAGTCTTGACCCCTCTCTCTATAAGATTAATTTCTCCCTTTCTTTCTCCTATTTTGAGATCAAGGAATCCTTTCAGACCTGAAATATCTCCTATCAAAGCGCCAAAAAGAAGAACCACAATTCCAAGATGGGTAATGTAAAAACCGAGCTCTTTCCAGTTTAATTTTTTTCTTGTGAGAGTGCAAAACACAAGGGAGGCTGAAAGGAGGAAAAGATAAGAGTTGAACCACCAGCTTCTGTAAAGGGAATCCATGGAAAATAGAAATAAAATAGAAGAGAAGGAGCCAAAATTTTCCTTGTAAAAAGCTGCTGGCTGATCCTGAACAACAAATGTTCCCATTATTATGGACAGGGTTATTATAATTAAAAGAGCTACTGCAAATTTCACTGACTTGAGGTAAGAGAGAACCTTCTGAAACCATATCAGGGTTATGAGAATGAAAGCAAAGATAAGAGCAGAAATAATCCAGAGTTGGGGAATTCCGTGAAGAAAGTTGGAATGAACAAGCTGTAAAATATTCACCATAAACCCTATTCCCAAAATTATTAATAAACTTTTACCCATGTTTATGTTTCTCATAAGTTTTTTATTATAACAATTTTTATCATGGAAATAAATTTTTGATAAAGTTTTGAATTGGCAAAAAATGTCAATTAAAAAAGTAATTTCTTCTGAAAGATTTTCTGCGTTGGTTGGAGAAAAAGAAAAGACCTGGTAAAATATTATGCTCATGAGGTCTATTTTACCTATTGTAATTTCAATATTTTCTTTAACCATCTCAGGACACGGAGAGTTATCAGTAAAGGTATCCCCTGAGAAAGTATTCCAGGGTTCTGCGATAATGATAGAAGTGATATCGAAATCTACTCCCAGAGCTACTCTTGATGGAATATCCTTGAAACTCCACAAGATAAAAAACTCCCAATACATGGCTATTTCATGTTTTCCTTTGGACTCAAAATTGGGAATTCATAATCTTTATGTTTCCAATGATAACTCTTCCTGCATTCAACCATTAGAAGTTCTAAAGAGAAAAATTCCTGTGAGAGAATTGACTCTTCCCGATAAATTTGTATTTCTTTCTCCTGAGGATATTAAAAGAGTGGAAGAGGAAAATAAAAGACTCTCTATGCTATGGAACACTCTAAGAAAACCTTTATGGGAAGGGAACTTTGTCCCACCTCTCCATTCTTCCATAACCACTTATTTTGGTGTTCTGAGGATAATAAACAAAAAAGTAAGAAGCGTGCATACAGGAATCGATTATAAAGCACCTTCAGGAGAGCCAGTAAAAGTGATAAATTCAGGTATAGTGGTATTAAAAGACGAGCTTTTTCTGCCAGGTAAAACTGTTATAGTGGATCATGGAGGAGGGATATTCTCCCTCTATATGCATCTTTCAGATTTTAATTGCGAGAAGAATCAGATGGTAAAAAAAGGAGATATAATCGGATATGTGGGCTCCACAGGAAGGTCCGTTAGCGCTCACCTCCATTTGAGTGTCAAAATAAATGGAAAAAATATTGATCCCCTCTCCCTCTTTCTCCTTTCCATACCTGAATAAAGTTTTTGATAAAGGGCTAATTAAAAACGATATCAGCCACTTTATTCAATTCTTAACCTGAGTTTCCATCAGAATGGAGGTTCTTCTTCGTCTGAAGGAACCTCGTCCATCTCCTCATTAATTATTTCTTCTTCGGATGAAACCTCTGAAACAGGAAGAACCTCGGGTTCTTCCACAGCTTCCTCTCTTCTTCCCAAAAGAACCACATTTTGAGCTTCTATTTCTGTGGTAACCCTTTTGTTTCCATTTCTATCCTGCCATTCTCTGCTTCTGAGCTTACCCTCAATTAGAATAAGCCTCCCCTTTGCGAGGTATTCTGAAGCGAATTCTGCAAGAGGGCCCCACATGTAAACCCTGTGCCATTCGGTTCTTTTTATTTTTTCGTTTGTATCTCTTTTAATAAAGACTTCAGAAGTGGCAATGTTAAATCTTGCAACAGGTCTCTGAGTCTGGGGAGAATATCGGATCTCTGGCTTCTGACCTATTCTTCCGACAAGTATCACTCTGTTCAAACTGTTTATATCTTTCATGACTACTCCAGAGTTTTTAATTTCTGCTCGGCAAGTTTCGCTTCTTCAGAAAGCGGGCTTTTCTGGATAAGTTCTTTAAGGACGGCTTTTGCTTCAAAATATCTCCTCAGCTCAATAAGAGCGTAGCCTTTTTTAAGATATGCAGATAGAATGTTGTCAGCTTTAGGATAACTGGCAATGAGGTTGTCAAATTCTCTTATAGCTTCTTCATATTTCCCCTGGCTGTAATAGGATTCTCCTATCCAGTAAAGAGCATTGTCCGCCATGGAAGAGTTTTTGTTCTTTTCGTAAAATTCTCTGAAACCCGCTATAGCAAGACTATAATTTCCTTTTATGTAATCAGAGTACGCAGTGTAATAAGCTTGAAGAGGAGAGATCTCGGGAGAAGTTGTGGTCTGTTCCTGAGTGGTAGGGAGCTGAGGGGTTTCTGAAGGAGCTCTCTGAAGAAGAAGATTTATATTTGAAAGCATAGTCTGAATCTGAGTAAATTTCTCTTCGATTGCTGTTATCCTTGTTGTGTTAGAATCTGTATAATCTTTTATTTCAAGCAGATCCTTTTGTATCTGTTTTAGTTGTTCTGATACCAATTTCACATTCTGGTAAATCTGAAGCACATCACTGTAATTTGTATCAAGTCTTCTCTCCACAGCCTCCACCCTCGCAGTTAAGTTCTTGATTTCATCAATTATAAGCTCATACTCCTTTTTCTTAGCTCCTAAAAATAAAAGAAATAGAGGAAGTAAAACTACAATGTATTTTCTCATTTTTCAATGATAATAAAGTCAGCTCTTCTGTTTAAAGCCCATGCTTCCTCGTTGTGTCCTGGGTCAAGGGGTCTACTCTTTCCATAGCTTATTATTTTGATTCTGTCAGGGGAAATGCCGAGAGAGATAAGATAATTCATTGTGCTTTTTGCCCTTTTCTCTCCGAGAGCCATATTGTATTCTTCAGTTCCTCTCTCATCGCAATGTCCTTCGATGAGAATCTTCACACTTGAGAATTTCTTAAGCCACTCAGCATTTCTCTCCAGCACTGGTTTTGCATCCTCTCTTATGAAGTATTTATCGAAATCAAAATGGATTCTCTGAAGGGGCGATTCTCTGTTGAGTTCTTCAAGGCTCTTCATCCTGAAAATCTCCTCCTCTGTAAGCTCGGGTTCTTTGATGGTAGGTGCTTTTTCTGGAGCCTCTGCTTTTTCTTCTACTTTTGGAGCTGGAGGAGGTGGAGCTGTTACCTCTACTTTTTTCTTACAACCAGAAATAGTAACCAGTAAAGCAAAAATACTAACTAAAATCAATAATTTTTTCATTTTACCTCCTTTCAAATTTATTGTTTTGACCATTTTGGCATTTTATTGTTTCCTGAGTTAGTTAATCTTCTTAAATTTGAACCATCGTAATCTACAATGTAAATCTGATATGTGCCACTTCTATTAGAAGCAAAGGCAATATGCCTACCATCAGGAGACCATGTAGGGTTCTCATTTCTTCCCGCCTCCTCTGTTAGTTTTATAACAGTATTATTTCTAAGATTGTAAACATAAATGTCAAAAACACTATTTATTCTTGAAACATAAGCAATTCTATCTCCATCAGGAGACCAGGCAGGAGAGTCATTGTAACTACCTTCAAAAGAAATTCTTCTCACATTGGTTCCATCAGCATCCATTATGTAGATTTGGGGGGAACCGCTTCTGTCTGAGGTAAAAGCTATCTCCCTTCCACTCGGAGACCAGCTGGGAGAGGTATCAATAGAAGGATTGAATGTGAGCCTTCTCAAATTTGTTCCATCAACATTTGCAGTGTATATTTCTGCATTTCCATCCATGCTCGATACAAAGGCAATTCTCTTTCCATCAGGAAAGAAATCCGCTGAATAATTGAGTCCCTTAGAAAATACCGCCATGTTTTTCCCTTCCATAATATTGTAAAGATAAAGGTCAGGGTTCATCTTTCTATAAGATGTATAAGCTATGATCTCTTTATAAGGCGATATGGAGGGAAGCATGTCAACTACATTGTTGAAGGTAAGTCTTGTTTGATTGAATCCATCCCAGTCCATCATGTATATTTCCATGTTTCCATCCCTATCAGAGACAAAAACAATCTTCGAGGAGAAAATGGGCTTCTCTCCAAAATTTATCATCATCTGATCCGCAACTCTATGGGCAATTGTCCTCGAATATTCTGCTTTTCCTCCGTAGCTCTTTCCAAATATGTATCCTCCAGATTTTGCATCCCATGCTTTCACTGTAAATGTAATTCTTCCTTCAGCAGGAGACTCCACCTCTCCAGTTACAATTATGTTGGCCTGAACTCCTTGCCAATCTTTGATATTTATTCTTCCAGAGGAAGGAATGGAAGGATAGAGATCCCTGGGAATCAAAGAAAAAACTCTGGAAAATTCAAGATCCTCCCATAAATTCCTATGAATGATTTTGGCGCACTCGGATGTTATGGAATTTCTGTCTTTAAGGATAAATTCAGGAATAGCGACAGGAATAAGGGATACTCCTTCCCTTATTTTTATTACCACCTCCTCTTGACCACTCAGAAAATTAATTAACAAGAGGAGACAAAAAATAGAGAATAAAAATTTCCCTGATGTTTCATTTAAGTGTTTTAAAACTTTCAAAACTCTTTTCATTTTCTATACTCAAACTGAAAGTGAACTCCTAAATATTCTCCCTCATATTCTCGGGGAAGTGGAGGGAATGGGATAGAAAATTTTACAGCCCTGAACGCTGATAAGTCAAGTGATTCAAGACCGCTACTTTCCTCAATTTTCAACTCTTCCACATCTCCGTTCCTCTTTATCTTGAAATATATTACCACTCTGTATGTTCCAGTTACACCCGGAGGAACAAGGGCTTTGAACCAGTTTGAAGAAACTTTATCCCTCAAAATCTGTATATAGTAATAAAAAGGGAAACCAGGTATTTCTCCCTCACCTTCTCCTCCAAATCCCTCGCCTGTTCCTGAGCCAGTTCCAAGAGCTGTGGTTAATTCTCTTCTTGCGGGATCATAGGAAGTGGTCTCTTTTTTTAAGGATTTATCAGGTTTTGAAATAATGGTTTTCTCTTTTTTAGGTTCTTTTTTCGGTTTTTTGACAGGATATCTCAAGGAGCTTTTTGGTTCCAGCTCTTTTTTAACAGTGAGTTCTTTCATGGAGCCAGAAGGAGGTGAGGAGGGAGCCCCCACTTTAAAACCACTTCTCCCACTTCTAATTTCAATCAGATCAATATAATAAACTTTCTTTGAGGCTGTTCTTTTTGACGGGAAATTCAAGAAAAATGTGGAAAATACAAAGGCATGAAATAAGAGAGAGAAACCGATCATTCTCAGAAACAGGTTGTTTCCCATCATTTTTTTTCCTCTATCTCTACTATCAATCCCACATTTTCAGCACCTGCTTTTTTTGCTCTGTCTATTACAGAAATTATGAATCCGTAAGGAAGGGTTCTGTCTCCTTTTATAAAAGCAACTTTTCTCTGCTTTCCATAAAAATACTCCCTCAATCTATCCTCAAGCCCTTGGAGATTTACAGGGATATTCTCCATGTAAATTTTTCTTTCTTTTGTTACAGTTATTATCATTCTTTCCTCTGCAGGGGATGTTCTAGTCTCAGCTCTTGGAAGATTCACCTCAATGCCAGTGTGCATCATGGGAGCGGTAATCATGAAAATTATCAGAAGAACAAGCATTATATCTATAAGGGGAATCATGTTAATCTCTGCGAGAGCAGACTCTAACTTTATTCTTTCCCTTTCAAATTTTAGAGCCATTTTTAAAAGAGTTTCTCACTCAAGTTAATAAATTCAAGTATAAAATTCTCCATTTCCGTGACAAGGGATTTTATCTGTCTCAAAAAATGATTGTAAAATATGACAGCGGGTATAGCAGTGAAAAGCCCTGCAGCAGTAGCTATCAGAGCTTCCGCAATTCCTGGAGCCACTGTGGCAAGGCTTGCGGAACCTCTCAAGCCAATCTCATGAAAAGAGTCCATAATCCCCCACACTGTTCCGAAAAGACCAATAAATGGAGTCACCGAACCAGTTGTGGCAAGAAAACCCATGAAATTTTCAAGTCTTTCTATTTCTTTGTTGGATATTCTGAGAAGCACTCTTTGAATGGCTTCCAGATTCAAAGAGTTCTTGCGCTCCCCCTGATGGGAAATTTGAAAATTTATTTCATTGTATCCTGCTCTAAAAATAGTAGCAAGAGGCGAATATCTAAATCTATCCGATGCGAAATTAATATCAGAGAATCTTCTACTCTTCCTGAAAGTGCTTAGAAAATTCGCTGACTGTTTTTTAGCCTTTGAGAGAATCATTATTTTGTAAAAAATTATAGCCCACGAAAAAACAGAAAAAGTGAGAAGAATAAGCAGGACAATCCTTGCTACGGTTCCTGTATGGGAAATAAGGTCAACAATATCTCTTGACACTACCGGAGCAGGCTTCATCATATTAAAAATCATTGTCATTCCTCAATAATTAATTGTAATTGATAAAAAAGAAACAAGTCAAATGCTCAATGATTATTGCCCTTTTACTTTGGGATAAAATTCTATTAACATCGGTTCGTATGAAGAGACTCTCAAAACATATAAATAGCGTCCCTTAATTTTCAAATATTTGGGATTCTCCATGGGATAACCCTTTAAAGCTAAAGTATCGGAGACAAAAATTTTACCCTTCCCTCTGTAATTTATGTGAAATTTTTCTATCTTTTTAAAAGATGTGAAGGGAATTTTAAATTTGCCTTTTGAGTTTACCATTATAAAGTCCCTTTCTATTTCAATATTTTCAGGGATGGAATGGAAGGATACTTTTGTCTTAAGATCATAAACAATTTTTTTACTCCCCTCCAGGAATCCATGCGGAAAGAGCACAAAATGAACGGAAAGAATGGTAAGAATTGTGGATATTGCCAACATTTCCAATTTTGCTATTTTTATTATGTCCTTTATTAGATACAAAGAAACAAAAATAACGGTAATGATAAACCAGATGTAATTGGGTAAATAATAGGATGTGTCAGATTTAATGTAGGAAGGCAAAAGAGAGGGGAGATGAATGAAAAAATTGCTCAAATAGTTGAAAAGAGCACCGCTTCTTTCCTGAACCTCATGAGTTGTTGACTGATATAGAAAAAGAGGGTTTTTGAGAAGAATAAAAGTAAAGCTTACTGAAAGGAGACAGGAAAAGTAAAAAAATGCTCTGAAAAATTTGTCTCTGTTGTTCTCTACGAAGATAGAAAGGAAAATCGGGAAAATATAAAAAACAGGAAGGATGGGCCTTGCTTGTGGGCTTGCTCCTCCTCTATGGGTGAGGAAGGAATAATTCACAATAAAAGAAATTGATATAAGTAAAATCAGGATGGTATCAAGTCTCCTCCTTTTTAATAAATCAAAACAGCCGATGAATGAAAAGAAATAGACTGGAGAGTAGAATAGCAATCCATCTCTCTGATCGTATAGATACCCTAAAAATGTTTCCAGCCTCATGGTGAAAGGAATTCTTTTAAATAACAAATCCTTAATATAAGAGACATTCTTATCTGTTAGCACTCCATGGTAAAGGGATAAAGTGGAGAAACTACCAAACCATTGATAAAGAAGTGAAAGGAAAATAACGTAAGAGATTAATAGAGATAAGAAAGAATAAATTATTATTTTAAACTCATGATTTTTCTTTATGGAAATATATAACCCCATTAATAAAATGGGAATAGTAGCAAGAATATACTTTGCTCCAAGCCAGGGAAGAATAAAAAAAGCCAATGGTATAAATAATCTGTCCAGCTTGCTGTAATTTAAATCAAAAAATTTTCTTATTAAGTAGATGGAAAGCGAAAGAGCAACTGGATCTGGATAGATGTGAAAGGAATAAAACAAAACAGGAGAACTGAAGGAGTAAATCAGCCATACCAATAAAGAATTAATTCTGGAGATGCCGAAGCGTTGAAGGAGGAGGAATAATTGAACCCCACTAAAGGAGACAAATAATGTAATAAGGGCTCTTGGAAGATAATTCATTAAGATGGGTAATTTAAGAGAGAACCAGTAAAAGGGAATCAAAAATACTGGGAGACCCGGCAGATGAAAAGAATACCAGAAATCCTCACCTTTTTTACCATAATGAGCATGGAAACCAAGTTCTCCAGGATAGAAAGATTTATAGTCTCCATTTAAATAGTTATTTCTCAAATTCAGGTCTTTATCGAAAACAAGGGAATGGGCTATCAGAAGATAGTGAGGTTCATCACCCAGGTAAATGAGCCCATTTTTTAGGGCGAAAATAAGAGAAATATTGTAAATAATAAGGGAGGTGAGAAAAAGAATCAGAACCAATCTTTTTAATTTTATCCTTTCCATTAATTTTATTTTCTGTTTGAGCTTTTCCCATGAGTTGAATTTAAATAGCGCAAGATAAATGTAGGTAAAAAAGATAAAAATGATTAAAAGGAAAATTCTTCCGAGATAGTCCTCTTCATAAATATAAAAAATCCTTGCCAAAGGTATAAAAATCAGGAAAAATAGAGGGAAAATTCTGCTAAAGATTTCTCAAACTCCTTTTGTTATTTCCTTTAATACTTCGACAAATCTGTCTATTTCAGAATGGGTATTGTAAATATGAGTAGAAACCCTGACCAGGTCATAGGAATATTCGTTAACAAAACTTACCTCTATTTTCCATTTCTCTTTTAAAGTTCTACAAATATTTTCTGACTTTAATCCATTGATTTTAAATGCCACCATTCCGCAGTAAAGGTGAGGGTCTGAAGGTGATTTGATTTCGAGCCCTGGCACCTCTTTAAGTCTTTTCCTCAAATAAGTGTTCAGTTCTCTAATTCTTAACTCTATTTTTTCCCTTCCTATGTTATTGTGAAATTCAAAAGCTCTCTTAAGGCCTACAATTAAAGAATTGTTAACTGTTCCGAGAGCAAATCTATGGGAAAGCTTTGATAGCTCATTCCAACCCTTAGACGCAATTATGGGATAGAGGAGATGATTCTTGCTCTTTTTAACAAATAGAAACCCTGTTCCCTTAGGAGCAAGAAGCCATTTGTGAAAGGATCCTGCATAAAAATCGCATCCCATCTCATTTATATTGAGCTTGATCATCCCAGGAGCATGAGCACCATCAATGAGAGTAATTATTCTCCTGGAGGAAGCAAGCTCGCAGATTCTCTTTACAGGAAGTATTGTTCCATTAGTGCAAAAGATGTGGCTTATACTTATGATCTTTGTTCTTTTTGTTATTGCCTTATAAATTGCATTTATTATTTCATCTTCTGAGGAGGGAGTCAGAGAAATATCTGCTCTTTTAATCTTAATTTTTTCCCTTTTTTCTTTAACTTCCCAGCATGCTGTGCCTCCTACATGTTCATGATTTGTAAGCAAAACCTCATCTCCGCTCCTGAGCTCGATTCCCTGGGCTACCATGCTCATTGCCTCTGTGGTGTTGCGTGTGAGAACAATTTCTTCAGGTGTTGCTCCAAGAAATTCCCCAGCCATATTTTTTATTCCCTCTATTGATTCTCTCTCCTCTGTAAAAAATACCTCCTGAGAGAGCATGTCTCTTATGGCTCCTTCGAGCACATACCTTGGAGATACTCCCAGTGTCCCCCAATTTAGATAAATCCCTTTACGGGAAAGAAGAAATTCAGACCTCACAATTCTCCAGAAAAGCTCCTCATCCACTACCGAGCTTTCTTTTATTTCTTCATTTGAATTTTTACTCATGGCAAAAACAAAAGGGATAATTTTTAAAAAACCTCTTCTGTCCATTCCCATCATCTCCTCCGATAAAAATTTGGGGGAGGGAAAATCCCTCCCCCATTTAAAACTTTTATCTACTTTCTTTTAAACTCCCTTCTCAGCTGCTTCCTTTATCATTGCCAGGGTTAATGACTTTGGTCTTTCTATCGGGAAGTAAACTCCCCTCGCCCAGACAATCTGGGAAGTAATGCCCATGGTTCGGGAAACACCGAAGAGAACAGTGTAGAAATCGAACTCTTTCACTCCGTAATGATACTGCAAACATCCAGAATGAGCATCCACATTAGGCCATGGATTTTTAGCTTTTCCGTGTTTCTTCAAAACATCGGGGACCACTTCAAAAACATTTGATACTGTTTTGAAAACAGGATCATCAGGACAATACTTCAATGCGAATTCTCTTTGAGCAGTGTATCTTGGATCAACATTTCTCAGAACAGCATGTCCATATCCTGGGACAACCTGGCCAGCATTGAGGGTTTTCCATGTATATTCTTCCACTTGTTCCTTTGTTGGAACTCCTTTGTATTCTTCCATTAGATCCAATATCCATTTCAGACACTCCTGATTGGCAAGACCGTGAAGAGGTCCTGCAAGTCCGTTAAGTGCGGCAGAGATTGAATAATAAACATCAGAAAGAGCTGAATTTACAAGAAAACCTGTGTGGGCTGATACATTTCCGCTTTCATGATCGGAGTGAAGAATCAGATAAAGTCTCATCAAATTGTAATATTCAGGATTGTCGATTCCCATCATGTGAGCAAAATTAGCGCCCCAGTCAAGTTTCGGATCAGGGAGAACGAACTTTCCATCCTTGTAACTTCTTCTGTAGATATAAGCTGCGGCAACTGGCATTCTTGCAAGGAGAGTGAGGGCGTCTTCAAAACTTGCATCCCAATGTTCCTCCCTTTTCATTCCTTCATTGTAGCGTTTAACAAAAACTGATTCTCTCTGCATAGCTAAAACTGCCATGGAGATCTGGGTCATGGGATGGGTATCTTTTGGAAGACCATTGATAACATCAAAAACATATTGGGGGAGCTCCTGCCTTTTCTTGATCTCTTCCTCAAGTTCTAACACATCATCTTTGGTGGGCAATTCTCCTGTAAGAAGAAGATACCAGAGGCCTATTGGGAAAGGTTCGTCTCCTGGAGATGGTCTTGGGAGTTTCTCTCTTACCTCTGGAATGGTCATGCCACGAAATCTAATTCCTTCAATTGGGTCAAGATAGGATGTTTCACATGGGAGTATCTTTACATCTCTCATTCCTCCAAGCGCCTGCTCCACCATCACTTTGTCAATGGGCTTATCACCGAATTCTTTTACCAGTTTCACCCTCTCTTCTCTCCATTTTGGAATCAACTCTGCTAACCTCACTTTTACTTTTAAAATTTTTTGAGCCATTAATTATACCTCCTTTTTATTTTTACTATATACATAGTTTACCTCTTATCATTTTATCCATATTACTTGCAACATAATTTTATTAATAAAAATTAATTTTTGCAAGTTTTTTGAAAGGGGTTTTCTCCGTGAATTTTCTGACATCCCATTGGATGCATACAAAATGTCCTTAAAAATATATCCGATTTGATCATAATTAAACTTCTGGTAAAAGCGTGGAAGAAGAGGTAGAGAAAATGGAGGTAAATCTCAAAATTATGCTTTCAAAGACAAGTTTTATCAGAAAATAATTCTTTTAACTTCGAGATTATCAATTCCGTTTTTTGAAAATTCGTCAATATAATTTTCTATGATCGGAATCATTCTTCTCAATTTTTCTTTCAAGTCCATTTTTTCAATTGCCAATTCCCCTAATTCTCTTACTAAATCCCGCATTGCAAGTCTCTGAGCCAATGTATGCCAGAAAATCTCATCATTATAGTCATCCAGAAAACCCTGAATTTCGTCTTCCAGTTTCTCGGAAGGTAGAAAGGTGCTAGCCTCTTCGTCAAACTCTACTAAATTTGAGAACCCCTTTTTCTGAGCAAGGGAGTAAATCATTTGCTCTAAATACTCAAATTCTTTTATTATATTTTCTCTACCAAAATTGACCACCCAGGTCCCTATGGCCACCAGCTTCAGAAGAGTCCTGAACTCTTTCTCATTAACTTTTAATTCTATCATTTTCTCCTCCCAAAATTTGTTTCTATTTTAATGCAATTCATTAAGCTTCAACTTGTATGGTGCTTTCCACTATTGGATACTTCTCTTTCAAAAAATTGTCAATCCTTTTCAGAAGTTCCCTGTAATTATAATCTGAGTTTTTAAATTTTATATAAGCAGAAAAAACCAACATGTCGGATGTTATCGACCAAAGATGAGCATTTAATATTTCCTTTATTTCAGGGAATTCATCTTTTAGCTCTTGAGCAAGTCTTTCCACATTCATTCCCTTTGGAGCCATTTCGAGAAGGATTTTACCTGATTCAATTAGAACTGAGAATGCCCAATAGGCAATGAGGAGGGATATGCCAAAACTTACAATAGGGTCAATAATTAGCCAATTTTTAAAGACTATAAGGATAGAAGCCACTACAACAGCTATTGAAGAGAGCGCATCTCCTATAAGGTGAAAAAAAACACTCCTTACATTAATGTTTTTTTGAGAATCCCTTTTTAAAATCAATATGCTCGCTATATTCGCTAAAAATCCAAATGTAGCTATTAGAAACATCTCAAATCCAAGAATTCTTGAGGGATTTAGAAATCTTTTAATAGAATAATAAATAATAAGGCCTGAGAATGGGATAAGAGACAAGCCATTTACAAAAGAGGCAAGAATTTCTGCTCTGTATAGCCCGAAGGTTCTGTGATGACATGGTGGTCTTCTTGCAATAAGAATCGCTCCTAAACCAAGTCCTATTGCAAAAGCATGAGTGAACATATGAAAAGCATCGGATATTAAAGCTATGCTTTTTGTTAAAAAACCCCCTATTATTTCTACTGCCATGAATGTAATAGTTATTACAAGAGAAATTATGAGCCTTTTCTTCTCAGAAGCTCTAAAGCCCAAATTTTTTCTTTTATAAAAAACATCTTCCATTTTTAGGATTAAAAATTAATTTTACGATATAAAATAGCAAATTTCCATTGAAAAACCATGTGAGAGAAAACCCACAGGTTAAATGAATTCCCTGATTTTTCAGCCAAAATCAGGCTTTATTGTAAATCCTCTTTACGACGGTAAATGATTCACTTCTATAAGCTCATAGCAGAAAAACCCGCTTATTTCTTGAGGATTAGAGAATGGAAACCAAGGGAACTGTAAGAGGTTGAGCTTGACAAACTCTCAAAATTATCAAAAAATTTCTATTTGAGCATATTTAGAGAGATGTTAAAAAGATTTCTGTTATTTTTTATTTTTATTCCCTCTTTTGTGAGAGCTTCTATTTTAGTCCTTCCTTTTGAGAATAGATCGCACCGCAACTATTTCTGGCTTTCCGAGAGCATCTCCTATTCAATTTTTATTGCTCTCTCGGAAGAAAAAATCGATGTGGTTCCTCTCGAAAAAAGAAATGCTATATTCGAAGAGCTTCAAATTCCCATCACCACACCCATTACAAGGGCAACATCAATCAAGGTTTCCCATATGGCTGGAGCTGATAGGCTGATATCTGGAGATTTTATAGTAACAGAGGAAAAAGTCATTGTTTCTTCAAGAATTTTGGATGTAAAGGGAGGAAAACTTGGCGAAATTATCTCAGTGGAAGGGAATATGAACGAGTTGATAACCCTTCAGAATTTTCTTTCTTGGAGAATTTTTCAAAAAATTACAAATTGTGACGAACTCAAAAAAGAGGATTTTTTGAGAAGATGGACAGATGTTTCTCTTCCTGCATGGGAAAATTTTATAAAAGGATTGCTCACAAAGAACAATGATAAAAAGGAAGTCTTTCTTTTAAAATCCCTTAATTTATCTCCCCAGTTCTCTCTTTGCAGATGGGAGCTATCCCTTTATTATTTTAAGAAGGGTGATTACGATAAATGCTTAAATTACATATCTTCCTTGACAGATTCTAAACCTTTATCCTTGTTTTTTTCCTCCTTATGCCATTTTTACAAAAAAAATTATGAAAAAGCCATGGATGGTTTCAAAAGATGTATTGAAAGAGGAATAAAAAAAGTTGCTTCAGCCAATAATATAGGAGTTATCTATGCAATGATAGGAGAGCACGAAAAAGCTTCCAATTCTTTTGCCCTCGCCCTTCAGGAAGGAGAATTCCCAGATGTTTATTTTAATATGGCTTTGATAAGTAAGGAGCAGGATAGATTTTTTGAAAATATAAAAATTGCACTTATGTTGAGTCCTCCTAAATTCTCATATTTACACCCTCTTTACAGGAAAATAGTCTCATCTGGAAATACTGAATTAGCTGAAAAAATAAAGAAAATTTCAAAAGAGCATTTCTCTTCTGATCTTGAGACTCCCATCTATGACTTTAAAAATCATCTCATAATAATGGAGGATGATAAAATAGAAAAGTTGAAAACAGAAGAGGCAAGCTTTTATAAGAAAAGTTCAATTTCCCAATTAAAATCTAACGATTTGAAAGAGGCAGAATCTTCCATAAGGAAATACATTCATATCGCCCCCTTTGACTGGGAAGCCTATTTGATTCTATCTCAGATTTTAGTCAAAAAAAAGGATTGGAATAATGCTCTAAAAGAGCTAACTTTTTCTTTATGGTTGGATGAGAGAGCAGAGAATAATTTAGAGATGGGAAAACTTCTTATAGAAAGAGGAGAAAAAAATAAAGGATTGGAGCATATCAGGAGGGCAATGGAAATTAATCCTTCTCTTGAAGAGGCAAAAGAACTTCTTAAAAAAAATGAAAAATGAGTTATATAAAAAGCTATTTTTTTGATATCCCTATAATTCAACATAAAGATTTAAATTTAGAAGGGGTATTATATGGATTCACTACAAAAGAGGCAAAAAAGGAGGAGGTAATAAAAAAGTTTGAACTTAATGGATTTAAACTAATCACCGCAAGTCAGATACATTCGAATAGAGTAATGGTTATAAGGAATAGAAATCACCAAAGAATTGTGGGAGATGCTCTTTTAACAGAAGAAGTGGGACTGTTCATTGGAGTTAAAACTGCGGATTGTCTCCCCATCCTTATTGTTGACAGGACAAAAAGAGCAGTGGGAGCAATACATGCTGGATGGAGGGGAACTTTAAAAAAAATTGTTTTAGAAAGTTTAAAAAAATTCGCCCAGAAATTCCATTCTGACCTCTCAAAATTAATTGCCATCCTTGGACCTTCCATATCAAAATGTTGCTATGAAATAGACTCAGATATAGAGTCCTTGCTTAGAATTTACTTCCCCGACTCCCTTGAATATAGAGAGAGTAAAATATACTTCGATCTAAGACATGCCAACGAGAATATACTTTTAAAATCAGGTTTTAAAAAAGAGAATATTTTTGATATTCCTCTATGCACAAAATGTCATGAGGAGCTTTTTTATTCTTACAGAAGAGGGGAAAACAATAGGAATATTGCCTTTATTGGAATTTTGAAGGAAGTTCAAAATGAGAGAAAAACTTCCTGTGATTTATTCTGAAGATTATATTGCTGACCTTAAAGTCCATGTTTTCAAAACAGAGAAGTATAGATTGCTAAAAGAGAAGATATTGAGGGAAAAGCTCTTTAAAATGGTAGAATTTTTAGAGCCTGAGCCTCCCTCTGAGGAATATTTATTTCTCGCTCATGAGAAGAGATGGATTGAGAAGCTTAAAACTGGAACTCTTTCCCTTCAGGAATTGTTAAGACTTGAAATTCCATATTCTGATGAGCTTCTGAGAATGGCACTCCTTTCAGTTGGTGGAACAATTCTTGCTTGCAAGCTTGCTATTCAGAAGAAATTGTCCTTTCATATTGGTGGAGGTTTCCACCACGCTTATCCTGATCACGGTGAAGGATTCTGTGCAATAAATGACATAGCTGTAGGGATAAAGGTTATGCAAAAAGACAAATTGATAGAAAGTGCTATGGTGGTGGATTGTGACCTCCACCAGGGGAATGGAACAGCTGTGATTTTCAAAGATGATCCCACTGTTTTCACTTTCTCCATTCATCAAGAAGATAATTATCCAGTTCCTAAAGAAAAGAGTTCTCTTGATATTGGTCTTTATTCAGGAGCAGGAGACGAGGAATATATAGCCCTTTTAAAGGAAACCATCCCAAAACTTTATCAAGATTTCAAACCTGATCTAGTGTTGTATGTCGCAGGAGCAGATCCTTATGAAAAGGATCAGCTGGGAGGTCTTATGCTTACCAAAGAAGGACTGAGAGAAAGAGATAGAATAATCCTGGAGGAAGCATTCAATTTCTCCATCCCTTTAGCTGTGGTTCTTGCGGGAGGATATGCTCCTGATATAAATAATACAGTGGAAATTCATTTCAACACCTTCCTCCAGACGCTTGATATTTTTGAAAAGTGGCAGAGAAAAAAACTAAATTTTTAGGAGGATTTTATGGGGCTTTCAAGAAAAGATTTTTTAAGGTTTATTGGTTTAGGTTTCATTACATCAGGTATTCTAAAAGGAGAGGAACAAAAGAAAATTAAGGAAGCCAAAAAAGATGCAAGAAAACTCAAAATTAAGGATGTGGAAATTTTTTACTACAACATACCCATGGTTAAACCCTTCCGCATCTCCATTGGAACCATGGAGGGTGCATATGATGTGCTGATAAAGATTTACACAGATGAGGGAGTAATAGGAATTGGTGAGGCATGTCCATTTCCACCTATAACAGGTGAAACCCAAGAAACAAATATTTCTGCTGCAAAAGTTATAAGGGAAAATTTAATAGGGAAAGACCCTCTTGCCATGGAAGGGATTTTTAAAGACTTCAGAACATTTGTCCACACGAATCCATCAATAATAGCAGCTTTTGATATGGCCCTTTACGATATTTTAGGAAAACTCGCAGGGCTTCCTCTTTATCGACTTCTTGGAGGAAACAGGAACAGCTTCGAAACAGATCTGACCGTGGATCTCGATACGCCCGAGAAAATGGCAAAAATGGCCAAGGAGGTTATAGAGAAAGGCTACAGAATAATAAAAATAAAAGTGGGACAGGATCCCTCCCTTGACCTGGAAAGACTCCAGGCAATAAGAGAAATTGTGGGATACAAGTATCCTGTCAGAATTGACGCCAACCAGGGTTGGACTGTCCCACAGGCAATAGAAGCTCTAAAAAAGATGGAAAAATTCGAAATTCAGTTTTGTGAGCAACCTGTTGCGGCTTGGAATTTAGATGGAATGAGAGTGGTCAGGAATGAAACCCCCATTCCCATAATGGCCGATGAGTCTCTATTCTCTCCTCACGATGCTATAAAACTTATTGAAGAGGCAGCTTGCGATTTCTTCAACATTAAATTAATGAAATCTGGCGGTATAAGAAATGCTCTTAAGATTTCGAACATCGCAGAATCAGCAGGCATAAAATGCATGGTGGGATGCATGCTTGAGACAAAAGTGGCATTGACAGCTGCTTCCCATTTTGTTGCCTCAAGTGAAAACATCATTTTTGCAGATCTCGACTCTGACTCTTCTCATGCTGTTTATCCTGTGATAGATGGAATAAAAGTAGAAGGGGGTATCATAACCCTACCCGAGGGTCCTGGTCTTGGTCTCGATGTGGATCCAGCGTTTCTGAAGAGGTTAAGAAAAGTTTAAACTGAATTTATAAACCAGATATCTTAGCATCCTTAGGATACTCCACAGTAAACTCGATCTTTATTTCTTTCTTCGCCTGTGGTTCAAGAGATAGGTTCCAGCTGAGAATTCCTTTTTCATCCTTCTTGCTTGGCTGAGGATTAAGATTCACATCCTTTATCTCAATCTGGGTATTCTGGGAAACAGGTATCTGATCAAGAACCTCTATTACTACAGGATTCTTTCTTAAGTTTTGAAGACTTATTCTGTGAGCGAATTTGACCCTTTCCCTGTTACCAAAAATACCTGCGCTTCCTTTCTCCTTCTTTAAAATTTCGTATTTCACTTTAATCTGCTCATCTCTGCCGAAAAAGAGGGAAAACTCATCCTCTTTAGGTGTAAAAGGGACTTGAGTAGAGCCTACAAATTCCTGAGAAATAAAGATATCTGCATTACCTGCGATTATCGGGTAAGGCAGAGTATTCTTAAGTTTTCCCCTTAGAAAGGCAGATTCTGTTAACTTGGGGATAGATATATAATCGAATTTCGCTGGCAGAAGTTGGGAGTCTACGGGAAACTTATGGGGAGAACCATCTGAGGGAATAGAGATGCTCCTCGGCAACTCAAAGTTTATGTGAAGACCTATCTCCTCAATTTGGGCTTCTGGTATCTCCATTACCATTTCTTCCTTTACTTCCACAGGAGTTAATGCTATTCTTTTGTCATATTCAGCTTTCCTCACCGGTCTCGGAACCCGAAAATCAAGTATCCATGGAGAAAGTGTAGGAGGCGAGGGTTCAAGAGAAGGAGTGGATGTGGAAAGCAAAACTTTTACATTATCCCAGTTCTCCCCGCTCATTTGCTTAATTTCTGAGGAGATGGAAAAATCAATCTGATCTGATTCTGGAACCGCTCTTAAAGTATAGAGGGGTTTCCATCCCGAGTTTCCTGTGGTATAAGAAAGTCTTAATCTTAGTTCTCCTTCCTTTGAAACATCAAGCATAACTGATACTTTTTTACCTTCGAGATGTCTATTTGGCGTAATGGATTCGAGCTTCTTCTTGAGAGCAGAAAGTTCTTTATTAGATTCTTCGATCTTTTTCTCCAGTTCAAGTTTCAATTTTCTTATGTTCAAGAGCTTTGATTCGAAAAAACTCATCGCCTTTTCCCAGCTTATCGGATCAGGTTTTGCAAGTGCTATTTCTTGGGAAGCCTTCTCCGCAGTTTTTGTCTGTATTGATTTTATAAAACCTTCCTGGGAAATTAAAATGTCAATTTCATCTTTCATTTTTTTTATTTCATATTCCAGATCTTTTATCTTTGACTCAATTTTTCTAATTTCCGGAAGAAATGGTGATTCGAAAAATTGTTTTTCCACCTCAATGCCCAGAAGTTTGGCTGAGGTTGTTCCTGCGCCATAAACTCTAACAGATTGTGGAATAATGGATGCAGGAAGTTTTTCAAAAATGATATTATGTAATCCAGCTTTAACTTTCAAACTAACTTCCCTGCTCACCTCAGCTCTGTCGTAGTAAACCACAACCGAATTTATATTGCTCTTAACAGAAATCTCCTCTGTGAAAAGACCTGAAGGGAAAAGCAAGAATAAAAATATTGAAATAGAAATAAAATTTTTCATTTTACCCTCCCCCAAAAAATATACAGAAAAATTAAAAAACTTTCAATGTTAATGTTGGGAAGGCAATTCTCTATATATTTTTTCAAAAGAACACTCTCTTTGTTTACTTTATTGTCCTTCTATTCTCCAGGTAAAAGGAGAGTAAGTGGACTTCAGTTTTCTTGTATTTTTTATTTTCAAAGCGAGAAGATAAAGCTTTTTGCCTCTGTAATTTAATGATGGAGGAATTTCAAAGAAGAGACTGCCTTCCTTAACTATTCCTTTAAAAAATGGCAAATCAAATAGGAGGAGATCCATTTGGAAAAAATCCTCAGATTTAAAATGGAAAATAAGCTTATTCAATTTTTTTTCTGTTAGAAAAGGAATGTAATAATTGTTATCCCTCAACACAAAAAAATTTTTATCTATGAGATTTATATTTCTGCTCATGGAGAAAAAAGTTGCATTTAAAGAGCCAACAGGAAATTCTTGAGGTCTGAAATATCTAATCCGCGGGAAAAGAACAAGAGTGACGATATAAAATATCATGAATCCATAAAGAGCAAGATTTTTGACCTCCATTGTATTCTTTATTTTTTTGTAAAAGATTAAAATTAAGACTAAAATTATTATCCAAAAATAGTTGGGAATGTAGGCAAGGTTAGGGACTTTTATGAATGAGGGAAGATAAGAATGGAGAGGCAAATAAAGATGGCTAAAGAAAAGGAATAAAGAGCCAGCTCTCTCAGAAATTCCTTTTGTTGTCGGCTGGTAAAGAAATTGGGGGTATTTAAAAAGAAAGAATTCAAAAAGAAGCCCCATGTAAAGAGAAAGAGAAAAAAAGTTTTTCCAGATATTCTTTCTGTTTTCCTCTAAAAAATACGCCAGGGAGATGGGAAAAACCCATGATACTGCCATCAAGGGTCTTGCAAAGGGAGAATATCCTCCCCTTCCAAGATTCCAGGCATAAAGAAGAACATATGGGATAGCAATAGAAAAAAGTTTTATTAAAATGGAGCGATTCTTTTTTGTAATTTCAAATAGTCCCAGAAAGGAGAATAATAGAAATGGTGCATAAAAAATAAGTCCATCTCTCTGGTCAAGAAAGTAATTGAAAAAAGACTCAAAAAAATAAAGGGGCTCAAAGCCTCCAAAAAAAGCTGAAATACTTGATAGAGTGCTTACCTCTCTTCTAATGGAAAAAGGAGATAAAACACCGAAAGTTTCCCACACATAAAGAATTAGCAAGCCAAAAATCAGGAAAAAAGAAATAATAAAAGAAAAAGAAATTTTGAGGGAGCTCTTTTTTCTCAAAATAGAGTGGAAATAAAGAATTAATAGGAGAAGGATAATAACATAGTATTTTTGATTCAAAAAGAAAACAAACCCCAATAGAATCCCGTTTAGAAGCCCTCTTGAACCGCTGATTTTCTCTTCTATAATTTCATTTAGAAAAAATAAACTTATGAAGGCACATAAAATCTCGGGATAAAGGTGGAAGGAGTGAAAAATAAAGGGAGAGAGAAAAAGAGAGATAAAATAAACAGTTAAGCAAATTTTTCTTTCAAAACCCTCTCTTTTAAGGAATCTGAAAATTTGGAAGGAAAGAAGAATTCCTGATATCGAAAAAAATAGTCTTATTAAAAATACATTCCATGGCGGAGATAGCAACTTTAAAATAGGGATAAGAGGAACGATTATAAAAGAAATTCCCGGTAGATGAAAAGAGAACCACCCGCCGTTTCTTCCCTCATGGCAATGGGGCATAATAGTGGTAGGATTAACATATTTGTAATCCATGGAAAAATAATTATTCTTTAGCTCAAAATCTCTGTCATAAAAAATACTTGAGGAAATTACATAGTAGTGGGGTTCATCTCCTGAGAGATAAGGATTTTTTAAAGTGAAAATGAGGATCATTAGAGAGAGGAGAAGAAAAGAAAAAAGAAAGAGCAGATAAGGATTTAAATTTGCAACCAGTTCTATAAATCTGTGCATGATTTTTTCCTATTTTAAGAAAAAAATGAATAACTCCACCA
>FWWM01005664.1_pt1 | contig 27069 bp, 28 predicted proteins | sample 2228351 | NCBI WGS metagenome assembly FWWM01 (sample SAMEA103939774, study PRJEB20133) | metagenome | reverse complement strand
CGCCCCCCCGCCCCCGTCAGTCCCCGTCAACCCGTGGACGCTCCCCCGTCCCGTCGCCTCCGCCTCTCGTCAGTCCCCGTCAACCCGTGGACGCTCCCCCGTCCCGTCGCCTCCGCCTCTCGTCAACCCCCTGACCGCGACGTCCGCGGACGATCCTGACAAGGGGTTGACTGGGAGGGGGAGATCGGTCTTGGGGGAGTTGCGCGGCGAGGGAGACGAGAGGGTTGCGCGGCCGCCCGTGGGGCCAGCCCGGGGTGGCGGCCTCCGGCGGAGCCCAGGTGTCAACCCCGTCACCGGGATGTCGCAGGACCCGGGTGGCAGCCTCCGGCGGAGCCCAGGTGTCAACGCGGTGACCGAGATGTCGCAGGACGATCCTGACAGGGGGTTGACAAGTCGAGGGGGTGAGACCCCCGGTCCCGTTGACCAGGTGTTGACGCGGCGGCGCCGCGCGCCCGGTGGTGCCCCGCCGCGCGGCCCGCACCCCTTCAGGAGGCTCGGAGCTCGCTCGCCAGGCGGAGGAGCTCCTCGTGCACCGCGGGGGAGCCCGCCAGGATGTCCCCGCTCAGCCACCCGTCCCCGCCGGCCCAGTCGGTGACCACGCCGCCGGCCTCCTGCACGAGGAGCCCCCCGGCGGCGACGTCCCAGGGCGCCAGCCCGAGCTCGAAGAACCCCTCGAAGACCCCCGAGGCCACCCAGGCCAGGTCCAGCGATGCCGCGCCCGGGCGGCGGAGGTCCTCGAAGCGTTCCAGCGAGGCCCGGAACATCTCCAGGTACCGATCCAGCAGCTCCTTGCGGCGGAAGGGGAAGCCGGTGGCGACGATGGCGCGGGCCGGGGGGAGCTCGGAGACCTGCACCCGTCGGCCAGGGTCCGGCTCCACCCCCAGCCGGCCTAGCTCCGCCCCCAGCCGGCCTAGCTCCGCCCCCAGCTGGCCCAGCTCCGCCCCCGCCCGTCGGTGGAAGCAGCCCTCGCCGGCCGCGGCGCTCCAGGTCTCGTCCAGGAAGGGCGCGCAGATCGCCCCCGCCACCGGCCGGCCGTGCTCCAGGAGGGCCACCGAGACCCCCACGGCCGCGAACCCGTGCACGAAGTTCGTGGTCCCGTCCAGGGGGTCCACGATCCAGGCCCGCTCCCGTGCCTCCACCCCGCCGGCTCCGCCGAGGTCGGTGCCCTCCTCGCCGAGCACCGGGATCCCGGTCTCCTCGAGCAGGAACGAGGCCACGACCCGCTCGCTCTCGCGATCCACGGCCGTGACGTAGTCCCCGGCCCTGCCCTTGAGATCGGGGCCCTCGAAGCCCTCGAGGCCCGCCCGACGGACGACCTCGCCCCCGAGGATGGCCGCTCGCTCGGCGATCGCTCGCGCGTCCACGGGCGGCCACGGTAGCAGGCGCGGGCGAGCCGCAGCCCCCGAGCCGAGGCCCGCCGCGGACACCCGCGCCTCGTCGACGCCCCAGGCGCCCTCGTTGACACCCCAGCCACGGGCCTAGTAGCGTTACCGCTCGCGCCGGGCGGGCGGGTGTGCCCGGTCGCCACCCTGCGTGCCTCCCAGGGGGACCACCATGGGCCCGACCTGTGCCCTGGCGACGGCCCCTGGGGGAGATACCCGCGGCTCGGCTGCCCGCTCGGCGGGCGGACGGGCCCCCGGTCGGATAGCTCGAGTGGATGTAGACGGGGATCGCATGCCCACGATCCAGCAACTGATCCGGAAGGGACGCAAGCGCCCGAAGGAGAAGACGAAGGCGCCGGCGCTGAAGGGCGCGCCGCAGCGTCGCGGGACGTGCACGCGCGTCTACACGACCACCCCGAAGAAGCCGAACTCGGCGCTGCGCAAGGTGGCCCGCGTCCGGCTCTCGAGCGGGGTGGAGGTCACCGCCTACATCCCCGGCGTCGGCCACAACCTGCAGGAGCACTCGATCGTGCTCGTGCGGGCCGGACGCGTCCGGGACCTGCCGGGGGTCCGCTACAAGGTGATCCGGGGGACCCTGGACACCGCCGGGGTCAAGGGCCGCAAGCAGGCCCGCTCCCGCTACGGGGCGAAGAAGGGCGAGGAGTAACCCATGCCGCGCAAGGGACCCGCCGAGCGACGGGAGATCGCGCCCGACCCCGTGTACCAGAACGTGCTCGTCACGCAGCTCATCAACAAGGTGCTGCGGGACGGGAAGAAGTCGCTCGCCGAGCGCATCGTCTACAAGGCGCTCGAGATGATCAGCGAGCGGACGGCGAACGACCCGGTGATCACCCTCAAGAAGGCCGTGGAGAACGCGCGGCCGCTGCTCGAGGTGCGCTCGCGGCGGGTCGGCGGCGCCAACTACCAGGTGCCGGTCGAGGTACGCCCCGCCCGGGGGACGACCCTCGCGCTGCGCTGGATCGTGAACAACGCCCGCCAGCGCAAGGAGCACACGATGGCCGAGCGCCTGGTCGGCGAGATCATGGACGCGGCGCAGGGCCAGGGCGCCTCGGTGAAGCGGCGCGAGGACATGCACAAGATGGCGGAGGCGAACAAGGCGTTCGCGCACTACCGATGGTGATCGAGGGGAAGCTCGTGGCCGGGTCCGTGCAGGACCCGGCTTCCCGTGGAGGGGGTGTTCGGTGATGGCCACCCCCGTGGAGAAGATGAACGTGGCCGAGACGGTCGAGAAGGTCGAGGGACGGCAGCGCGGAGGGGCCGGCAAGGGCCTCGTCCTCCGCGAGTACCCGCTCGCCCGCACCCGGAACATCGGGATCATGGCCCACATCGACGCGGGCAAGACGACCACGACCGAGCGGATCCTCTACTACACGGGGAAGGCCTACAAGATCGGCGAGGTCCACGAGGGCACCGCCCAGATGGACTGGATGGTCCAGGAGCGGGAGCGGGGCATCACCATCACCTCGGCCGCCACCACGTGCAAGTGGAAGGATCACTGGATCAACATCATCGACACGCCCGGCCACGTGGACTTCACCGTCGAGGTCGAGCGCTCCCTGCGCGTGCTCGACGGCGCCATCGCCGTGTTCGACGCCGTGGCGGGGGTCGAGCCGCAGACCGAGACGGTGTGGCGGCAGGCCGACCGCTACCACGTACCGCGGATCGGCTTCGTGAACAAGATGGACCGCACCGGCGCCGACTTCCGGCGGACGGTGGAGATGATGGTCGAGCGCCTCCACGCGCGCCCCCTCGTGGTCCAGCTCCCCATCGGGGTCGAGTCGAGCTTCACGGGCGTCGTGGACCTCGTCGAGATGAAGGCCCTGTACTGGCTCACGGAGATGGGCGAGGAGTGGGAGGTCCGCGAGATCCCGGCCGAGCTCCTCGAGGCGGCCCAGGAGGCCCACCACGAGCTGTTCGAGCAGCTCGCGGACCACGACGAGGCCCTCATGGAGAAGTTCGTCCACGAGGAGGAGCCCACGCCCGAGGAGCTCCGGCGGGCGATCCGGCGCGCCACCCTGGCCGGGGAGGGCGTCCCCGTGCTCTGCGGCAGCGCCTTCAAGAACAAGGCGATCCAGCCGCTGCTCGACGCCATCGTCTACTACCTCCCGGCGCCGACCGACGTGCCGGCCATCCAGGGCCACACCCCGAGCGGGGAGCTGGCCGAGCGCCACCCCGACGACGCCGAGCCCTTCTGCGGCCTCGTCTTCAAGATCATGTCCGACCCGTACGTCGGCCGGCTCTCGTACGTCCGGGTCTACTCGGGCGTGCTGCGGGCGGGCTCCCACGTGGAGAACACCACGAAGGGCCGCAAGGAGCGGGTGGGGCGGATCCTCCAGATGCACGCGAACCACCGCGAGGACAAGGAGGCCGCCTTCACCGGGGACATCGTCGCGGTCGTCGGGCTCAAGCACTCGACGACCGGCGACACGCTCTCCGACGCCTCGGCGCCGATCATCCTCGAGTCCATGAGCTTCCCGACGCCGGTCATCTCGGTGGCGGTGGAGCCGAAGACGAAGGCCGACTCCGACAAGCTCTCGGCGGGCCTCAGCAGGCTCGCCGACGAGGACCCCACCTTCGTCGTGAAGTTCGACGAGGAGACGGGGCAGACGGTGATCTCCGGGATGGGCGAGCTCCATCTGGACATCATCGTGGACCGTCTGCGGCGCGAGTTCGGGGTCGAGGCCAACGTCGGCAAGCCCCAGGTCGCCTACCGCGAGACGATCCGCAAGCCCGTCCACCGCGTCGAGGGGCGCTTCGTCCGGCAGACCGGCGGGCGCGGGCAGTACGGGCACGTGGTCATCGACCTCGAGCCCACCGGGCCCGGCGGCGGCTACGAGTTCGTGAACAAGATCGTGGGGGGCGCCATCCCGCGCGAGTACATCCCCGCGGTGGACCAGGGGATCCAGGAGGCGCTGGAGACCGGCGTCCTCGCGGGCTACCCCCTCGTGGACGTGCGCGCCACCCTCGTGGACGGCAGCTACCACGAGGTGGACTCGAGCGAGATGGCCTTCAAGATCGCCGGCTCCATGGCGCTGAAGGAGGCCGCGCGCCGCGCGGACCCGGTGCTGCTGGAGCCGATCATGGAGTTCGAGGTCGTGACGCCCGAGGGGTTCCTCGGCGACGTCATGGGGGACATCACGGCGCGCCGCGGCCGGATCGAGCGGATCGACGACCGCGGCGGGATGAAGGCCGTGCGGGTGCTCGTCCCGCTCGCCGAGCTGTTCGGCTACGCGACGGACCTGCGCTCCCGCACCCAGGGCCGGGCGTCCCACACCCCGATGCAGCTGCACTCCTACCAGGAGGTCCCGGCCAACATCGCCCGGGAGATCGTGGCCCGCGTACGCGGCGAGTGACGGAGGAGCACGAGAGATGGCCAAGCAGAGGTTCGAGCGCACGAAGCCCCACGTGAACATCGGCACGATCGGGCACATCGACCACGGCAAGACCACCCTCACGGCGGCGATCACGAAGGTCCTGGCCGAGAAGGGCCTCGCCGACTACACCCCCTTCGAGCAGATCGACAAGGCCCCCGAGGAGCGGGAGCGGGGCATCACGATCTCCATCGCCCACGTCGAGTACCAGACCGAGCGCCGCCACTACGCCCACGTGGACTGCCCCGGCCACGCCGACTACATCAAGAACATGATCACCGGGGCGGCCCAGATGGACGGGGCCATCCTCGTGGTCTCCGCCGCCGACGGCCCCATGCCCCAGACCCGGGAGCACGTGCTCCTGGCCCGGCAGGTGAACGTCCCCTACATCGTCGTGGCCCTGAACAAGGTGGACATGGTCGATGACCCCGAGCTCCTCGACCTCGTGGAGCTCGAGGTCCGGGAGCTGCTTTCGACCTACGAGTTCCCCGGGGACGAGGTCCCGGTGGTGCGGGTCTCGGCCCTCAAGGCCCTGGAGGGCGACGAGCAGGCCAAGGCCCAGATCCTGGAGCTCATGGAGGCCGTCGACACCTACATCCCCGAGCCGGTCCGGGACATCGACAAGCCCTTCCTCATGCCGATCGAGGACGTGTTCTCCATCACCGGCCGGGGCACGGTGGTGACCGGCCGGGTCGAGCGCGGGGTGCTGCGCAAGATGGAGGAGGTCGAGATCGTCGGGATCCGGCCCACCCGCAAGACCGTGGCCACGGACCTGGAGATGTTCCGCAAGCTCCTGGACGAGGTCCGGGCCGGGGACAACGTCGGCGTGCTGCTGCGGGGGATCGACAAGGACGAGGTGGAGCGGGGCCAGGTGCTCGCCAAGCCCGGCACCATCACCCCCCACACCGAGTTCGTGGGCCAGGTCTACGTGCTCTCCAAGGAGGAGGGCGGCCGCCACACCCCGTTCTTCAACGGCTACCGCCCCCAGTTCTACTTCCGCACCACCGACGTCACCGGGACCCTGCACCTGCCCGAGGGCGTGGAGATGGTGATGCCCGGGGACAACGTCGAGATCACGGTCGAGCTCATCGCGCCCATCGCCATGGAGGAGGGCCTGCGCTTCGCGATCCGCGAGGGCGGCCGCACCGTGGGCGCCGGGCGCGTGACGAAGATCCTGAAGTAGGGAGCGAGCGGTGGCGAAGACCGATAACCGGCCGAAGATCACCCTCGCGTGCACGGAGTGCAAGCGGCGGAACTACGTCACCGAGAAGAACCGGATCAACGACCGCGACCGGATCGAGCTGAAGAAGTACTGCCGGTGGTGCCGCCGGCACACGCTGCACCGCGAGACCCGCTGAGGGCCCGGCGGGGCGTGCGAGGGTGCGCCGGATGAGCGGCCCGACGGAGGTTCCGGTGGGCATCCAGGGGGTGCGCCTGCTCGCGCTGGTCCGCCACCCGGACCACCGGGGCTGGTTCGCCGAGGACTACCGCGCCTCCTGGCTCCCGGGCGCCCGAGGGATGGTCCAGGGCAACGTCTCGTCCTCCCGCGCCGGCGTGCTGCGCGGCCTCCACTTCCACCGGGAGCAGTCCGACTGGTGGACGGTGCTCGCGGGCCGCGCCTTCGTCGGCCTCTACGACCTGCGCGCGGGCTCGCCGACGCGGGGGACGGGCCTCGGGATCGTGCTCGACGCCGAGGAGCCCCGCGGCCTGTACATCCCGGCGGGCGTGGCCCACGGCTTCTACGCCGAGCGCGACGTGCTGCTGCACTACCTCGTGGACGCCGAGCACACCGGCGCCGACGAGCACGGGGTGGCGTGGGACGACCCGGCCCTGGGGATCGGATGGCCCGATCCGAGCCCGATCCTGTCCGAGCGGGACCGCTCGAACCCGCCCCTCGCGGAGGTCCTGCGCGACCCGCCCGTGTTCCGGGGCTGATCCCGCCGGCGAGCTGCTCAGCCCACGACGTCCTCGGTGAGGTCCACGGTCGTCACGAGGCCGTGGCGGATGGCGAGGACGAGGGCCTCCATCTTCGAGTGCACCCCGAGCTTCAGGAGGATGTTCTGGGTGTGCGTGCGGAGGGTGTGGGGGCTCATCCCGAGGTCCCGGGCGATCTCCTCCGAGGAGGCGCCGGTCGCCATCCGCTCGAGCACCTGCCGCTCCCGCGGCGTGAGGCGCTGGAGGCGGGCGGCGGCGTCGGCGTCGGCGGAGCGGCGGTGGCGGAGCCGTCGGAGGGCCTGGTCCACCTCGTCCTCGTCGTGGATCGCCTCGCCCCGGTGGGCGCGCCGGACGGCCTCGGCCACCGAGGCGACCGCCTCGGTCTTGCGCAGCAGCCCGATCGCCCCGGCCTGGACGGCGCGGGCGAGCAGGAGCGGATCGTCGTGCCCGGAGAGGACGAGCACCCGGACCTCCGGGTCGAGCTCCCTGATCCGGCGCGTCGTCTCGATCCCGCTCATGCCGGGCATCGCCACGTCCATGAGCACGACGTCGGGCCGGTGCTCCGCCACGGCGCGCAGCGCCGCCTCCCCGTCGGTGGCGACGGCCACGACGACGAGGTCCCGCTCGTGCCGGAGGGCGAGCTGGAGGGCCTCGCCGAAGGTCCGCTCGTCGTCCACGACGAGCACGCTGATCGTCCGCGTGCCGGTCCTGGCCATCTACCCCCCCTCGGTCCGTGGGCCGCGGGCGGCGTTGCCGCCGCCGGTCTCGGCTGCGAACGTAGTGGGCGCCATGAGGGCTTGGGTATCCCTCCGACGGGAGACCGCCGCCGGGCCGACGTGGGGGTCGGACGAACGACCGGGGGTGGCGGCGTGCCGCTGAACCCGGCCCTCGAGGGGAAGGCCTACCCGCCGGTGCGGTTCGTCGTGGACCCGGAGCGGGTCCGCCGCTTCGCCGAGGCGATCGGCGCGCCCGCGGAGGGGGTGCCGCCCACCTTCGCCACGGCGCCGGAGATCGAGGCCGGCCTCGCGCGGGTCGTCGCCGACCCCGAGCTCGGCCTGGACTTCTCCCGGGTGGTCCACGGGGAGCAGGCCTACGAGTGGCGCCGTCCCCTGCGGGCCGGGGAGACCCTCGAGGTCCACGCGCGCATCGAGAGCGTCCGGGTCAGGGGCGGCCACGGCTTCCTCACGCTCCGCACGGAGATGCGGGACGGGCAGGGGCGGACCGTGGTGCTCGCCCGGTCCACCCTGATCGAGCGGGGGGAGGGCTGAGGTGGCGCCGCGCCTGGAGGACCTCGCGCCCGGGCAGGCCATCCCCGAGCTCGCCATGCTCGTCACCCGGGAGCGGGTGGCCGCGTACGCGGAGGCCTCCGGCGACCGCAACCCGCTGCACCTGGACGACGCCTTCGCCCGCTCCGTCGGGTTCCCGGGGGTCATCGCCCACGGGATGCTCACCATGGGGCACCTCGCGACCTGCCTCACGCGCTGGGCGGGCCCCGACGCCCTCCGCAGCCTGCGGGTGCAGTTCCGGGCCCCCGTGCTCCTCGGCGAGACCATCGTCGCGGGGGGCACGGTGCGCGAGGTGGACCGGGACGAGGGCCGGGTCGTGCTCGACGTCTGGGTGCGCGTGGAGCGCGACGGACGGACCGAGCATCCGATCCGGCGGGGCGAGGCCGAGCTCCGCCTGCCCTGACCCACCGGCGGCTACTCCAGCTCGATCCGGTCGTCGCGTCGCTCGGTGCGGGCGCCGCGGCCCAGGCTCGCCAGGGCGTGCATCGCGTCGCCCATCCGGTCGATCACGATCTGGATGTCGTTCTCGTAGCGCTCGCCGATCTTCGCCGCCATCCGGTCGATCCGCTGCGCCAGCATCTCCTGGGACTTGGCGACGGACTCCGCGAGGTCGTCCATCCGGCGCTGGATCGTCTCGATGACGTCGGCGGGCAGGCTCGCCTGGAGCTCCTTGACGGCCCGCAGCGCCTGCTTGGACGTGTCCTGGTCGGCGACGATCTGCCGCGCCAGGGACTCGTTGTCCGAGCGGACCATCTTGGCCAGGGCGGCGATCCGCGCGTCCATCGCGCGCATCACGGTCTCCTCGGTCCGGATCTGGGCCCGCTCGATGAGCGCGGCCGAGGCGGCCAGGCGCTCGGCGACCTCGTCGAGGCGCTCCCGGATCGCGGCCTCGGCCGCCTGCGAGGCGGCCTCCGAGGCCCGCTCGCCGACGGTCCGCACGAGCCGGTCGAGCTGGCCCTCGAGGGAGTCGGACATCCGGACCATGTTCCGGTCGATCGTGGAGACGGCCTCGTCAAGGCGCCCGTCGAGCAGCCGCGCCTGCTCGCGTCCCTGGCGCTCCAGGGCGGCGAGGGCCTCGTCGCGCACCCGTCGGACGATCTCCTCGACCATCCAGCCGGTGGCGGAGGTCAGGCTCTGGACCACCCCGTCCAGGCGCTCCTTCAGCGTGTGCGCCACGGCTCCGTCGAGGGCGGCGGCCGTCCGCACGAGCTCGTCCCGCAGGGCGAGGGAGTCGGAGCGGACGAGCTCGGCGAGCCCCCGCAGCCGCTGCTCGAGGACGCCGCGGAGCCGTCCCTCGAGCCCGTCCACGGCCATGAGGACGTCGCGGGTCTCCATCCCGACCCGGTCGTGCATGAGCTCGAGGAGCTCGCCGAGGGACCGGTTGCGCTCGTCGGTGACCTCGAGCAGGTGCGAGATCGCCTCGCTCGTGGAGGCCGCCTCGCGGGCGATGCGATCGGCGACGCCCTCGATGCGCTCCTGCACCGCCCGGACCTGCGCCTCGGCGATCTCGGTGAGCCGCGCGCCGACCTCGTCCTCCCGTTCGGCCAGCCGCTCGAGGTGGGCCTCGACGTTGCCGGCCAGCTGGCCCATGGCGGCGACGCCCTGCTGGACGTAGGACTCCAGGGCCTTCGTGATGCGGGCGGTCTCGGACACGACGAGCTCGCCGTGCTCCCGCACGCGGCCCTCGACGACCTCGGTGATGGCGCGGTCGCGCTCCGCGAGGGCCTCGAAGGCCCGGGCGACCTGGCGGGTGACCTGCTCCAGGCGCTCCCGGATCTCGGCGATCCCGGTGTCGGTGGGGACCGACTCGAGGGCCTCGACGCCCCGCGCGAGCTCCTCCCGGGCCGCGCGGACGCCCTCGGCGAGCATGTTCAGGGTGTCCTCGAGCCGGGCGGTGCGCACCGCGAGGGTCTGGAACCGCTCGTCGGTGTGGGCGATGAGGCTCCGGAGCGTCTGGTCCTTGCTGATCGCCGTGAGCAGTCGCTCCTGGACCTCGTCCTTGTCGCCGCCGGCCGTGCGCCAGACCTCGGCGGCGATCTCGTGCATGAGCCGGTTCGCGGTGTGCTGCAGCTCCCGGAGCCCCTCCTCGAGCTGCTCCTGGATCATCTCCTGGTAGGCGGCCAGGACCGCGCGGGTGCGATCGGGGGACGGGGCGTCCACGTCGGCCCGGCTCGAGAAGAGGCCGCGCCGCCTCGTCCCGCCGGCAGGCGGTGAGGTCTCCTCGTACATATGAGCGCTCGCCTTCCGGGGCCGGCGCGGGCGTCTCGCGTTCGCCAAGTGTAGGGCCTCACAGGAGCAACATCACGTATCCGGCGTTGACATCTTCAACAAGCCGTCGGCGGCCCCCGGCGCGCCCGGGGCCCTCGCCGCTTTGCCGTGGGCAAGGCCGCCGCCTATACTGGGCTTCCGGTGTCCCCGACCCCCGGTTACACCGATCCCATGGAGGGGCGTAGCTCAACCTGGTAGAGCACCGGTCTCCAAAACCGGCGGTTGGGGGTTCAAGTCCCTCCGCCCCTGCTGAGGAGCAGCGATGAACAGGCAGATGAAGCGAGCGGCCCGGCGGCAGGGCACGAGCGTGGACCGCGCCCGTGCCGTCGCCACCGCGCGTCGCGCGCAGCCCGCGGCCGAGCGTCGGCGGGTCGGCGCGCGGCAGTTCCTGAAGGAGGTGCGCCAGGAGCTGAAGAAGGTGCTCTGGCCCACCCGGAAGGAGCTCGTCACCTACACCATCGTCGTGCTCGTCACCGTCGTCGTGCTCACCGCGTACGTGTGGGGGCTCGACGCGCTGTTCACGAAGTTCGTCCTCGACGTCTTCGCCGCCTGAGAGTGAGAGGCCGCGCCGCATGACCGATCCGGACCCCATGGACGAGTACGCCCCCCAGGAGCCGACCGAGCCGAGCTCGGAGCCAGAGCGCGAGCCGGAGCCCGAGCTCGAGGCCGAGGCCGAGGTCGAGCCCGAGCCCGCGTCGCGCGACCCCTTCAAGGGCCCGGGCGAGTGGTACGTCGTGCACACCTACGCCGGGTACGAGAACAAGGTGAAGGCGAACCTGGAGTCGCGCATCCACACGATGCAGATGGAGCACAAGATCTTCGACGTCGTCATCCCCATGGAGGACGTCATCGAGATCAAGGGGGGCAAGAAGCAGGTGGTCCAGCGGAAGGTCTACCCCGGCTACCTGCTCGTGAAGATGATCTACGACGACGACTCCTGGTACGTGGTGCGCAACACGCCGGGGGTGACGGGCTTCGTGACCGTCGGCGCCGGGAACAAGCCGCTCCCGCTCGCGCGCCACGAGGTGGAGAAGATCCTCGCGGTGAAGAAGGAGGAGGTGAAGCCGGCCTTCCGCCTCGGCTTCGAGGAGGGGGACGTCGTGCGGATCATCTCCGGCCCCTTCGCCGACTTCAACGGCACGATCAGCGAGATCAACGTGGACCAGAGCAAGCTCAAGGTCCTCGTGAACATCTTCGACCGCGAGACCCCGGTCGAGCTCAGCTTCGACCAGGTGGCCAAGGCCTAGCACGAGGCGGGAGGCCGGCCGCGGGCCGGCCGCGAGCACCGCAGGAGGTGGATCATGGCGAGGAAGAAGGTCCTGGCGGTGGTGAAGCTCCAGATCCGCGCGGGGCAGGCCACGCCGGCTCCCCCCGTGGGGACCGCGCTCGGCCAGCACGGCGTGAACATCATGGAGTTCTGCCGGCAGTACAACGAGCGGACGCAGCAGTTCGCCGGGCAGGTGATCCCGGTCGAGCTCACCATCTACGAGGACCGCTCCTTCACGTTCGTCCTGAAGCAGCCGCCCGCGGCCGAGCTCATCAAGCAGGCCCTGGGGCTGGAGAAGGGCTCGGCCGAGCCCAACCGGACCAAGATCGGCAAGCTCACCCAGGACCAGCTGCGGCGGATCGCCGAGCAGAAGATGGCGGACCTCAACGCCTCGGACGTGGAGGCGGCGATGCGCATCATCGCGGGGACCGCCCGCAGCATGGGCGTGGAGGTGGTGGCATGACCCGCCGGGGCAAGCGCTACCGCGAGGCCGTCGCCCTCATCGAGCCCGGCCGCGCCTACACGCCCGCCGAGGCGATCCGGCTCCTCAAGGAGCTCCCGGCGGCGCGCTTCGACGAGACCGTGGAGGTCGCCTTCAAGCTCGGCATCGACCCGCGCAAGGCCGACCAGATGATCCGGGGCACCGTGAGCCTGCCCCACGGGACGGGGCGGACCGTCCGGGTCGCCGTCTTCGCCGTGGGGGAGAGGGCCCAGGAGGCCCGGGAGGCGGGGGCCGACCTCGTGGGCGGCGAGGAGCTCGTCGAGCGGGTCCTCGCGGGGGAGATCGACTTCGACGCCGCCGTCGCCACCCCCGAGATGATGGCCTCGGTCGGGAAGGCCGGCCGCGTGCTCGGTCCCCGGGGGCTCATGCCGAACCCGAAGACCGGGACCGTGACGAACGACATCGGCAAGACCGTGCGGGACATCAAGGGCGGCCGCGTCGAGTACCGGACCGACCGCACCGGCAACGTCCACTGCGTGATCGGCAAGCGCTCCTTCGACGAGCAGCAGCTCCTGGAGAACTACCTCGCGGTGGTGGACGAGATCCTGCGGGCCCGGCCCTCGGCGGCCAAGGGCAAGTACGTGCGCTCGGCGACGGTGGCCACCACGATGGGTCCGGGGATCCCCATCGACACGAACCGCCTGCGCGAGGTCGAGCTCCAGCCCGTCGGGGCGTAACGCCGTGGCGCGGGCCGCGCGCTGGCCGCTCCTCGCGGTGGCCGCGGCGGTCCTCCTCGATCTGTGGGTCCTGCGCCCGGAGGCGCGCACGGTCGCCTACCCGAACGACGCCGCGGTCCACGTCTCCATGGTGGGGTGGGCGGCCGATCGGATCCGCGAGGGCCACCTGCCGCTCGACGGCTGGTACCCGGACCTCGCCCTGGGCTCGGCCCGGTTCCACCACTACCAGAGCCTGCCCCACGTGCTCGCGGCCCTCCCGGCGCTCCTCGTCGGCGCCCCCGCGGTCGTGGCCTGGTCCACCTACCTCCTGCTCGCGCTGTGGCCGATCGCGGTCTACGCGGGCGGGCGGCTCCTCGGGCTGGATCGGTGGCCCGCCGCGCTCGCCGCCGTGGCCTCGCCCCTCTGCGTGAGCGAGCCCGGGCTCGGGTACGAGTGGGGGTCCTACCTCTGGCGCGGGTACGGGACCTGGACCCAGCTGTGGGGGATGTGGCTCCTGCCGCTCGCCTGGGGCCTGTCGTGGCGGGCGGTGGACCGGGGCGAGCGCGTCGTCCCGGCCGCCCTCGCGCTCGCCCTGACCGTCGCCGTCCACCTGCTCACCGGGTACCTCGCCCTGGTCTGCCTCGTCCCCCTCGTCCTCGCCCGCCCCCGGGAGCTCGGGCGTCGCCTGGCGCGGGCGACCCTCGTCGGGGTCGGGGCGCTCCTCTTCGCGGGCTGGACGGTCTGGCCGCTCCTCGCCGACCGGACCTGGACCGTCCAGGACGAGTTCTCCCGCAACGCCCCGTACTACGACTCCTTCGGGGCCCGGCGGATCCTGGGCTGGCTCGTGAGCGGGGAGCTCTTCGACCGATCCCGGTTCCCGGTCCTGTCGATCGCCCTCGGCGTGGGGCTCCTCGTCGCGCTCCGTCGCGCGCGGGAGCGGGCGCACCTGCGGGCGCTCCTCGGCCTCGGCCTCGTCTCGCTCCTGCTGTTCTTCGGGCGGCCGACCCTCGGCCCGGCCCTGCGGCTCCTGCCGGGCTCGGGGGACCTGTTCCTGCGCCGGTTCGTCTCGGGGGTCCACCTCGCCGGGCTGTACCTCGTGGGGATGGGGCTCCTCGCGGCCCTCGGGGCCCTCGCGCGGAGGTGGACGCGCCTCGTCCGGCGGCCCCTCGCGGCGCGGGCGGCCGGGGCCCTCGCCGCCCTCGCCGTGGCCGGGGCCCTCGCGCCCGCCGTGGCCGAGCGGGTCGGCTACGCGGAGCAGGGCGCGGCCTGGATCGCCGAGCAGCGGGCCGCCGACGCCACCGAGGGCGCGCAGGTCGCCGAGCTCGTCCGGATCGCGCGAGCCCGCGGGCCGGGCCGGATCTACGGGGGGATGCGCTCGAACTGGGGCGCGGGGTACCGGGTGGGGCAGGTCCCCCTCTACGCCCTGCTGCCCCAGCTCGGGGTGGAGAGCGTCGGGTTCACCCGTCCGACCTGGTCCCTGTCCTCGCCCATCGAGTACCGGTTCCTGGACACCCGGATGGACCACCTCCAGCTGTTCGGGGTCCGCTTCCTCGTCTACCCCGAGGGGCGCACGCCGCCCCCCGGCGCCCGGGAGCTCGCACGGCGCGGCCGCCACGTCCTGTGGGAGGTGCCGGGGGCGGGTCTCGTCCGGGTCGTGGACGTCGGGCCCCCCGTGGCCGCGGGCCGGGCGGACCTCGGGGCGAACCTGGCCGGGTGGCTCCGCTCGGACGAGGTCGGTCTGCGCCATCCGGGGGTCGCGTTCGAGGGGCACCCCGCCCCGACGCCGACCGCCGGGGAGGGTCTCCCCGGCCGGGTCCTGGACGAGGAGGTCCGGCTGCGCCAGGGGTGGGCCGAGGCCGACGTCGAGCTCGCCCGCCGGGCCGCCGTCCTGCTCGAGACCTCCTACCACCCCCGCTGGCGGGCCACGGTGGACGGGCGGCCCGCCCGGACCTGGATGCTCGCCCCGAGCTTCGTGGGGGTCCTCGTCCCCCCGGGGGCTCACCGGGTGCGCTTCTCCTACGAGCCCTTCCCGCGCTACGACCTCGCCCTGGCCCTGGGGGCCCTCGCGCTCCTCGCGCTCGCCCTCGCCCCCCGCGCGTTGTCGCGCCGCGCGCGGGCGGGTACGCTCGGTGCGCCGTAGACAGCAGGGGCGCCGTGCGGCGCATGATCCCATCCGGGTACCTGCCGAGGCGAGGGTGGTCGGCACACGCGTGCGCCTCCGCGCTGTCTGCGGAGGCGTTGTTCGTAGGGAGGCGCGATGCCGAACACCGAGAAGATCGAGAAGGTCGCGGCGCTCAAGGAGCGGATCGAGGGCTCGCAGGCGCTGCTCCTGACCGAGTACCGCGGCCTGTCCGTCCACGACGCCACCGAGCTGCGGCGCTCCCTCGCCGACCAGGCCCGCTTCACCGTGGCCAAGAACACCCTGCTCCGGCTGGCCGCGACGCAGGCCGGCCTGCAGGGGCTCGAGGACCTGCTGCGGGGCCCGACCGCGGTGGCCTTCGTCCAGGGGGACGTCGTGGCGACGGCCAAGCGCCTGGTCGAGGCGGCGAGGAAGTTCCCGGCCCTCGTGATCAAGGGCGGCTTCATGGACGGCAAGGTCCTGACCGCCGAGGAGGCCCGCGCCCTGGCCGAGCTGGAGTCCCGCGAGGTCATGCTCTCCAGGATCGCCGGGATGATGAAGGCCGAGATGACGCGGGCGGCGAGCGCGTTCCAGGCGCTCCAGAGCCGGTTCGTGGGGCTCATGGAGGCCCTGCGGGACAAGAAGGATCGGACCACGGAGGAGGAGTGAGCACGATGGCCAAGCTGAGCGCGGACGAGCTGCTCGAGCAGTTCAAGGAGATGACCCTGCTCGAGCTCTCGGAGTTCATCAAGAAGTTCGAGGAGACCTTCGACGTGAAGGCGGCCGCCGCCGCCCCGGTGATGATGGCGGCCGTGCCCGGCGCCCCGGCCGCGGCCGGCGCCGAGGAGGCCGAGGAGAAGACCGAGTTCGACGTGGTCCTGGCCTCGGCGGGGGACAAGAAGATCCAGGTCATCAAGGAGGTCCGGGCCCTCACGAACCTCGGGCTGAAGGAGGCCAAGGACCTGGTGGATGGCGCCCCCAGCACGGTCCTGGAGAAGGTGAACAAGGAGACGGCCGAGAAAGCCAAGGAGGCGCTGGAGGCGGCCGGCGCGACGGTGGAGATCAAGTGAGGTCGGGCGGGGCGCGACCCCGCCCGATCCCGTCCGTTCGACCGATAGGCGCGCTCGGCCGGATGCGTGTACGATGCCTTGACGTGTAACCGACGTTGACGGGGGGAGGCGCAGGGAACATGAGTGATGCCCGCACGTTCGGTCGTCGGCTGCGCGAGACCCGCCTGAAGGCCGGGCTCTCGCAGTCGGACCTGGAGGAGATCTCGGGGATCCCCAAGGCCCGTCTGTCCCGGTACGAGAACGGGCACGTGGCCCCCTCGATCCAGACCCTGGAGCGCCTGGCCCGCGCCCTCGGCGTCTCCGAGGCCTCGCTGCTCGACCCGCAGCGGGCCGTGGTCGAGGATTTCGTGAGCACGCTGCAGCAGCGGGGGGTCACCTTCACCTCGAGCGAGCAGGCGGTGGCGCTCGGCAACGCCGTGGCCGACATCCTGGAGGCGGTGCGCGGCGGCAAGGCCGCCAAGGCCGCCGACCCGCAGCTCGCCGGCGCGGTGGCCTCGGCCCGCGAGTGGCTCGCCAGCCGCTCCTGAGCCCCGATCGCGGAGCCTCACCCGCCGGGCCGGGCCCGGCGGGTTAGGACCAGATGTCCTCGGTCCGCCAGATCCCCTCGCCCGAGGGATCCGGCGCAGCCGGCCTCGCCTCCGCCGCCTGCTGCCGTCGTCCGCGCCGGGGCTCCGGCTGCGCCTCGTACCGGTAGCGCCCGCCGTGGTAGTAGTACCCGCCGTAGGCGTCGTAGGAGCGGGCGCGGTCCGGGTCGAAGTCGTTGAAGACCCCGCCGATCACGTTCGCGCCCACCTGCTCCAGGTGGTCGCGGAGGCTCTGGAGCGCGCCCCGGGAGGTGCTCGCGGCGTCGGCCACGACGATCACCGCGTCCACCTTCGGCGCGAGCACGAGCGGGTCGGAGACCACGAGCGCCGGCGGGGTGTCCACGATCACGAAGTCCGCCACGCGGCGCAGCTGGGAGAGGAGCGTCTCCATCCGCTCCGAGGTGAGCAGCTCGGAGGGGTTCTCGGGCACGGGGCCGCTCGCGAGGATCCGGAGGAGCGGGGCCCCCACCGGACGGAGCACGGCGTCGTTCAGGGTGGCCCGGCCCAGGAGCACGCTGGAGACCCCGATGTCGTTGGCGAGGTTGAAGTACCGGTGGAGCCGCGGCTTACGCAGGTCGCAGGAGACGGCGATCACGCGCTTGTCCGCCTGGGCGAGCGAGACGGCGAGGTTCGCCACCACCGCGCTCTTGCCCTCGCCGGCCCCCGGGCTCGTCACGGCCACCGTCCGCACCCCGCCGTCCCGGGCCATGAACAGCAGGTTCGTGCGGACGGTTCGGAAGGCCTCGGCGGCGGGGCTCTGCGGGGCCTCCAGGGCCGCGAGCTGGGTGGTGTCCCGCCGTCGCCACGAGGCGATCCTCGGCACCACGGCCAGGGTGGGGCCGCCGATCGCCTCCTCGAACGCGGCGCGGCTCGGGATCCGGTCGTCCAGGCGCTCCCGGAGGAACGCGAGGCCGACCCCGAGGGCGAGGCCGAGGGCGAGGGCCAGCCCGCCGTTCATGACGTGGTTCGGGGAGGACGGCGCCGTCGGCAGGTCGGCCGGCTGGATCACCTCCCCGGGGTCGAGGTCGAGGAGGCCGAGGTCGCTCAGGCGGTTCTCGTAGGTCGCGATCCGGGTGGTGAGGACGTCGATCTCGGCCTGGGCGGCGAGCTGCTCCGGCGAGCCCGGCTCGGCCGCGGCCACCCGCTCCTGCTCCACGGCGAGCTGCTGCTGGAGCTGCTTGATCTTGGCGGTGAGGGCCTCCTCGACGTTGGCGAAGGCCTGCGTGGCCTGGTCCACCTTGAAGTCCAGGTAGGCCTGGGCGAAGGCCTGGGCCCCGGCCTGCGCCACGGCCGGGTCCGGATCCGAGAAGGAGATCTCGAGGACCTGGGTGTTCGTGGGCACCGAGACCGAGAGGTCCTCGAGGAGGTCCTCGGCGCTGCGGTCCGTCCGGAGGTGGGCCGCCGCGAGCTCGGCCACGCGCGTGGAGGAGGCGATCTGCCGCTCGGTGTCCATGCTCACGATCGAGCTCACCGGCACGTTCTGGAGGTACTGGTTGGCCGTGGGGGGCTTCACCTGCACCTTCGCCGTCGAGGTGTAGATCGGGGTCTGGCGGAAGCTCACCGCGAGCGCGGAGGACACCGCCACGGCCGTGACGAGCAGGATGGACCACTTGCGGCGCCGCAGCACGGCGAGGTAGCCGCGGAGGTCCAGGGTCGGCTCGGGCTCCGGGACGGGCTGCGCTTCGTACATCAGGCCTCCGTGGTCCGTGGGTCCCGCATCGTAGCCGCGGGCGCGCCTCCAGGCAACGGTCCCCTCATCGGTACCGCACCCACAGGTGCTGCGGCGTCGTCGGGCGCCCCTGCCAGATCACCACGCCGGCCTCGACCCGCACCCCCGGGGAGGTCCCGAGCACGTCGACGCCCGGGGGCAGCTCCACCTGGACCCGCACGAGGTCCGGGCGGAGCGCCGGCTGGGGCAGCACGTCGAGGACGAACCGCGAGGACCCGTCCGCCAGGCGCTCCGCCGCCTGGGTCCGGTACCGCACGTGGAAGCTCGAGCTCCCCCCGGGGCCGGAGCCGAGCAGGCCCACGACCACGGGGCGACCCGCCTCCCGCTCCTCGAGCTGGAGCGTGCCGCCGGAGAGGTCGAGGACCCGGGCGTCGGGGGGCAGGTAGACGTTGACGAGGGCGTGGAACCACCCGAAGGTGGGCCCCGGCACCCCGAGGAGGATCGAGGGCGGACCCTCGGCGGGCGCCCCGTTGCGCAGGGTCGCGACCAGGCGCACCTCGGCCCAGCCGTCGGGCGAGAGCACCCCCACGTACTCCACGGTCTTCTCCGCGAAGTAGCCGGCCCGGTTGTCGGAGCCGCCGAACCACACGACCTGCAGCGGGTGGTCGGTCTCGGGCACCGCCCCGGCCACCCCGAGCTCCTCCAGGAGCGCCTCCTCCTCCGGGTGGGCCGAGTAGACCTGGAGGTGCCGCTCGGCGCTCGCCCGGGAGATCGCCCCCAGGAAGGGGCGGAGGGCCGGGGTGCGCCCGAGGGCGGCGCGCCACAGGGCCTGGGCCAGGGCGGCCTGGAGCGCGTTCGAGCGGTCGGCGTCGCCGGTCTCGAACGTCCCCCGGGCGAGGACCTCCACGGTGTTCTCCGCGGTGAGCGGCTCCGGCCACGCCGGGGTCTCCACCGGCCCGATGGCGGCGACGAGCTCGCCCATGAAGACCGCGTCCACCGAGATCACCCCGTCGAGGGGCTCCTCCCCGCGCGCCGCCCACCCCGCGACGAGGATCCGTCCCACGGTGCGGAAGTCCGGCGGGTAGGTGGCGGCCATGGGACGCGTGAGCGTCCCGAACCGGCCGTACCGGCGCTCGAGGTCGGGGGGGACCTCGACGGGCGGGCCCGGACGGAGCTCCACGGTCGGCGCCATCGGCCCGAGCGAGGGCCGTCCGTCCTCGGCGGTGAGGATCCCGTGGCTCCCGACGTGCCCGCCGGAGCCCCGCGGGTCCGAGAGGTTCTGGGCGATGAGCAGGTACCGGCGGGGCCCGTCGGCCCCGAGCAGGCGCGGCAGGAGCTCGGCCCCCGCCGCGGCCCGAGCGAGCGCCGGCGCCCGGGCCTCGACCTCGTCCCGCGCCTGCTCCAGGGCCTCCCGCAGGGGCCCGGCGAGGCCCGAGGTCGGGATCGCGCGCAGGAGCGCCCGGGCCCGCTCCGTGGCTTCGGCCGCCGAGCGCAGCGGCGGCTCGGCCTCCGCGATCGCCACGAGGTCCACCTGGCCCGGCGCGACGAGCCCCGGCACGCTCCGCCCGTCCCAGCCCACGCGCTCCGCCGCCCGCACGAGGGCCGCCCCCGAGGCCGCCATCTCCGCCGAGGCGTCGGCCAGGGCCCGCGCCGCTCGGACGTCGTCGGCGAGGCCCGGGAGCACCCCGGCGAGGATCGCCGTGGGGTGCCGCATCGCCCCCGAGAGCGTCCCTGCGGCCCGCCTGGCGAGGTCGAAGCGGGTCGCGGCGTCCCGCACGCGCCCCTCCTCCAGGAGCCCGGCGCCGGCGACGAGGTCCCGGCGGAGCGCCCGGGCCTCCCGGGCGAGGGTCGTGCCGACCCAGACCGCGTCGAGGGCGAGGCCGAGCGCGAGCAGCCCGAGCACCGCGAGGACCGCGCGCCGGCGCCCGCGTCGGATCCTGCCCCGGGCCGACGAGCGCCGCAGCTCCCCCTGGCGGCGGCCGAGCGTCGTGCCGTGCCGCATGGCCCGTACGGTAGCGCGCCCGCCCCCGGCTCCGGGGATCGCGCCAGCGCGCAACCTTGACTTCGCGGGGACGCAACGGCTATCGTGCGCCTCATGCCGCGTCTGCGTGCCCGTTCGCGATGGCTCCAGGAGGTGTGCCCATGAAGCGTTCGCTCCGTTACCTCGCGGTCGTGCTCGTGGCGATGCTCGCGCTCACTGGGGTCGCCGTCGCCCACACGATCTCCTTCCCCACCTCGATCACCGTCTCCCGGGACCCGAGCGGGGCGGTCGAGCGCGGGACCACGGTGCGCATCTTCGGCAAGCTCTCCTCGGACAAGCGCAACTGCTACCGCAACTCCAAGATCAAGCTGATCCGCGTCGGCACCGGGGTGATCCGGACGACGCGGACCGACGGACGGGGACGGTACGAGTTCTTCCTCACCGTGCGCAGGACGGCGCGGTACCGCGTGCGCTTCCCCGGGAAGGTCCTGAACGCCGTCCACCCGCACCTGCACACCTGCGAGGCGTCCAGCGCGGGCTTCCGTATCCGGGTCCGCTGAGGCCTCGGCGGAAGGACGGACCTTCCCCGTGGAGCGCGGCCCCGCCATCGCCATCGGGCCCATGGAGGGCGCGGAGGGCCGGCGGGTCGAGCCGGCTCCGGCAGCCCCCGCGCGCCTGCGCGCGCTCGAGCGCCTGAACGTCCGGGTCGCCGTCGCGGACGCGCTCACCCTGGAGGGGGCCGTCCTCCTCGCGTACGTCCTCCGGTTCGGGCTCCGCCCCTTCGGGCCGGCCGACTGGGCGGTCGTCGCGCTCTGCCTGCCGGCCTGGGTGGTGGTCTCGGGAGCGTGGGGGATCCACCACCTCCACCGGCTCGATCCCGTCGAGGAGCTGCGGCGGATCCTCGGCGGGGTCTCGCTCTGCCTGGTCTTCGTGTGGTCGGTCTCGTTCTGGTCCCACGCGTCCTTCAGCCGGGGCTGGATCGGGCTGTCGTGGATCCTCGCCGTCGGCCTGCTCCTGCTGGAGCGCCGCGCCTGGCGCGCGTGGCTCGACCGGCGCCGCCGCGCGGGCGAGCTGCGCCTGCGCACCCTCGTCGTGGGCACGAACCCCGAGGGCGAGCGCCTGGCCGCGGCGCTCGGGCGCTCCCTAGCCTTCGAGCCGGTCGGCTTCGTGTGGACCGGCGTCGGCGACCCCCGGCTCGACGGTCTGCCCCGGGCCGGCGACCTCGAGCGCGTCGCCGAGACCGCCCGGACCTTCCGGGCCGACTGCCTGTTCGTCGCGGCCTCGGCGATCTCCGAGGAGCAGATGTTCGGGCTGATCCACCTCGCCCGACGGGAGGGGCTCGAGCTGCGGGTGGCCGCGAACCTCCCCTCGGTGCACGCGGCCCGGGTCCTGCTCCAGCCCGTGGACCGGGTGGGCGGTGCCATGTCCCTCGCCCTCCAGCCCGTCCGCCTCACCGGGCCCCAGGCCGCCCTGAAGCGGGCGATGGACGTGGTCCTCTCGGCGCTCACCCTCGTCCTGCTCTCGCCGCTGTTCCTCGTGATCGCCCTCGCCGTGCGCCTGGACTCGCCCGGCCCCGCGCTGTACCGGCAGGTCCGCGCGACGAAGGACGGCCGGCCCTTCCGGATGCTCAAGTTCCGGACCATGCGGACGGACGCCGAGGAGGACGTCCGCCGGGAGGGGCTCGACCCCTCGCGGCCCTTCTTCAAGCTCGAGGGCGAGGACGCCCGGATCACCCGGGTGGGGCGGTGGCTGCGTCGCACGAGCCTGGACGAGCTGCCCCAGCTCTGGAACGTCCTCAAGGGCGAGATGAGCCTGGTCGGCCCCCGCCCGCTCCCCATCGAGCAGGTCCGGGCCAACCCCGAGCTCCTCGCCGCCCGCCACGAGGTCCGGGCCGGCCTCACCGGCTGGTGGCAGGTCCAGGGCCGCTCCGACCTCGAGCTCGAGGAGGCCCTGCGCATGGACGCCTTCTACATCGAGAACTGGTCCGTCTGGCTCGACCTGCACATCCTGGTGCGGACGGCGGGCGCGGTCCTGCGGGGGAGGGGCGCGCGCTGATGGTGGAGCTCGAGACGGGCCGGACCGCGCGGGGCTCCCGCTCGATCCTCGGGATGCGGGTCGACGCCTCCACCTACGAGGAGGCCTCGGATCTCGTCATCGCCTGGGCGCGGGCCGGTGAGTCCCGGTCCGTGTGCGTGGGCACGGTCCATATGGTCATGGAGACCCGCGACGACCCGGCCTTCCGCGAGGCCGTGAACGGCGCCGACCTCGTGACCTCGGACGGGATGCCCCTGGTGTGGGGCCTGCGCCTCCTCGGCATCCCGGGCGCCGAGCGGGTCTACGGGCCGGACCTCACGCCGATCGTCTGCCGCAAGGCGGCGGCCGAGGGGATCCCCGTGGGCTTCCACGGCGGCAGCCCGGAGACCTTGGCCCGTCTGCTCGCCCGGGTCCGGGCCGACCACCCGGGCCTGGAGATCGCCCACGCCGAGAGCCCGCCCTTCGGCGACCTCACGCCCGAGCGCCTGGCGGACGAGGCCCGTCGCATCGAGGCCTCGGGCGCGCAGATCGTCTTCGTCGGTCTGGGCTGCCCCAAGCAGGAGCGCTGGATGGCGGCCCAGCGTGGCCGGATCCCCGCCGTGATGCTCGGGGTCGGCGCCGCCTTCGACTTCCTGGCCGGCACGAAGCGCCAGGCCCCCCGCCTCCTCCAGCGCGCCGGCCTGGAGTGGGCCTTCCGGCTCGCCGCCGAGCCCCGGCGCCTGTGGCGCCGGTACCTGCGGAACAACCCGAGGTTCGTGGCGCTCTTCGCGGCCCAGCTGCTCCGCGAGCGCACGGGGGCGCACCGATGAGCCGCGTGGCGTTCATCACGGGGATCACCGGGCAGGACGGGTCCTACCTCGCGGAGCTGCTGCTCGCCCAGGGCTACCGGGTCCACGGCCTCATCCGCCGGGCGTCCTCGTTCAACACGGGGCGGATCGACCACGTGTACCAGGACCCCCACGACCCGGACCGCCGGCTGATCCTCCACTACGGCGACCTGACGGACGGGTCCATGCTCGCGCGGCTCCTCGCGGACATCCGCCCCGACGAGATCTACAACCTGGGCGCGCAGTCGCACGTCGGGGTCTCTTTCGACATGCCGGAGTACACGGCCAACGTCACCGCGCTCGGGACCCTGCGCCTGCTCGAGAGCGTCCGGGAGGCCCGCGTCCGGCCCCGGATCTACCAGGCCTCCTCCTCCGAGATGTTCGGCAATGCACCGCCCCCGCAGCGGGAGGACACGCCCTTCGACCCGGCTTCCCCCTACGCGGCGGCGAAGGTCTTCGCGCACCAGATCGCCGGCCTGTACCGCGACGCGTACGGCCTGTTCGTGGCACGGGGCATCCTCTTCAACCACGAGTCTCCCCGGCGGGGCGCCACCTTCGTGACGCGCAAGGTGACGCGGGCGGTCGCGCAGGTCGTGGCGGGGAAGGAGGAGAAGGTCTACCTCGGCAACCTCGACGCCGAGCGCGACTGGGGGTACGCGCCGGAGTACGTCGAGGCGATGTGGATGATGGTGCAGCGGGACGAGCCCTGCGACCTCGTCCTCGCGACCGGCGAGGCGCACAGCGTCCGCGAGCTCTGCGAGACCGCCTTCGGGTTGGTCGGGCTGGACTGGCGCGACCACGTGGAGGTCGACCCCCGGTACCTCCGCCCGAAGGACGTCGCGCGCCTCGTCGGCGGCGCCGAGCGGGCGCGGGAGCTCCTGGGATGGGAGCCGCGGGTGCGCTTCCGTCAGCTGATCCAGATCATGCTCGAGGCGGACCTCGAGCGGGCCGGCCTGGATCCGGCCGAGCACCTCCAGGTCGCGCCGCTCGGGCATCGGCCGGAGTGGGCGAGGGCGGCGTGATGGACCTCCGAGGTGCCCAGGTCATGGTCACGGGCGGCGGCGGCTTCCTCGGCCGGCGCATCGTGGCCGCCCTGCACGACCGCGGCGCGGAGCCGCTCGTCGTGCGCTCCGCCGAGTACGACCTCACCGATCCCGCCCGCGTCTGGGCGGCCATCGCCGACCTCCGCCCCGACGCCGTGGTGCACGCCGCGGCCGTGGTGGGCGGGATCGGTGCGAACCGCCGCCACCCCGGCCGGTTCTTCTACGACAACGCCGTGATGGGGATCCACTTGCTCGAGGAGGCGCGGCGCGCCGGCGTGGCCAAGGTCCTCGTGGTGGGGACGGTCTGTTCCTACCCGAAGTTCACCCCGGTGCCGTTCCGCGAGGAGGACCTGTGGAACGGCTACCCGGAGGAGACGAACGCACCCTACGGGCTCGCCAAGAAGATGCTGCTCGTGCAGGCCCAGGCCTACCGCGCCGAGTACGGGTTCGACGCGGTGTACGTGATCCCCACGAACCTCTACGGCCCGGGGGACAACTTCGACCTGGACACCGGCCACGTGATCCCGGCGATCATCCGCAAGTGCGTCGAGGCCAGGGAGACCGGGGCCGAGACCGTGACGCTCTGGGGCACCGGCTCGCCGAGCCGGGAGTTCCTCTACGTGGACGACGCCGCGGAGGGGATCGTCCTCGCGCTCGAGCGGCACGACGGGCCCGAGCCCATCAACCTGGGGGCCGGGCGGGAGATCACGATCCGCGAGCTAGCCGACCTCATCAAGGCCGCGACCGGGTACGAGGGGCGCTTCGTGTGGGATACGACGCAGCCCGACGGACAGCCGCGCCGGGCCGTGGACGGCTCCCGGGCCGCGGAACTGCTCGGCTGGCGGCCCCGGGTGACCCTGGAGGAGGGGCTGCAGCGGACCGTGGAGTGGTACGTGGCGTCGCGGGCGGGGGTGGCCTGATGCGGGTCGGGGTCGTCGGGTGCGGGCACGTCGGCCTGGTCACGGCCGCCGCCCTCGCGCACCTCGGGCACGAGGTGCTCGCGACCGACGCCGACCACGAGAAGCTCGCGCTCCTCGCCCGGGGCGGGGTGCCCTTCTTCGAGCCGGGGCTCGCGGAGCTCGTCGCCGAGCAGGTCGCCGCGGGCCGGCTCGGCTTCGCGCCCGAGACCGCCGACGTCGTGCGCGGGCGCGAGCTCGTCCTCATCTGCGTGGGGACGCCACCCCGGGACGACGGCGAGGCGAACCTGGCCGCCGTGGAGCGGGTGGCGCGCGCCATCGCCCGGGCCGCCACCGGGCCCCTCGTGGTGGTGGAGAAGTCCACCGTCCCCGTGGGCACCGCCGAGCGCGTCCGCCGGACCCTGGAGCGCGAGCGCCCCGACGTCCGCTTCGAGGTGGCCTCGAACCCCGAGTTCCTCCGGGAGGGCCGGGCCGTGCGCGACGCGCTCAGCCCCGACCGGATCGTGGTCGGCGCCGAGACCGAGGAGGCCCGCGCCGCCCTCCGCCGCCTCTACGAGCCCCTCACCCGGGCCGGCCACCGCCTCATCGAGACCGACATCGCCACGGCGGAGCTCGCCAAGCACGCCTGCAACGCCTTCCTCGCCACGAAGGTCTCCTTCGTGAACGCCCTGGCCCGGATCTGCGAGCGCGCCGGGGCCGACGTCCGGGCCGTGGCCGCGGTCATGGGCTCGGACCCCAGGATCGGCCCCCAGTTCCTCGAGGCCGGTCTCGGCTGGGGCGGGTACTGCTTCCCGAAGGACCTGGCGGCGTTCGGGCGCCTGGCCGAGGACCTCGGCTACCCGTTCCCGCTCCTCGAGGAGGTGGCCCGGATCAACGACGAGGCGGTGGCGGCCACCCTCGAGAAGGTGCGTGACGCCCTCTGGACGCTCGAGGACAAGCGGGTCGCGCTGCTCGGTCTGGCCTTCAAGCCCGACACGGACGACGTGCGCTTCTCGCCGGCCCTCGCCCTGGCCGAGCTGCTGCTCCGGGAGGGGGCGAGCGTGGTGGGGTACGACCCGCACGCGGCGGCCGCCGCCAAGGCGGAGCTCCCGGAGATGTGCGTGACCGAGGACCCCTACGAGGCCGCCGCGGACGCCCACTGCGCCGTGGTCTGCACGGCCTGGGACGAGGTCCGGTCCCTCGACCTCGAGCGGCTCCGCGCCGTCATGCGCTACCCGATCCTCGTGGACGGACGGAACGCCCTCGACGGCGAGCGGGCTGCCGCCCTCGGCTTCAGCTACCACCCGATCGGCCGCCCACCGCTCGACGGAGGTGGAACGTGAAGCTGAGGGTCCAAGAGGTGCTCGAAGAGGTTCGGGGTCCTGACGTCCTCGACGTGGGCTGCGCTGGGCACACACCAAATCCAGGATCTCCCTATTGGCTACATGGGGAGCTAAGGGATCGTTTCAACGTGGTGGGCGTGGATGTCTCGGAGGAGGCGGTTGCGCAGCTGCAGCAGCTCGGGATTGGGGGAATCCTGGTGGGCGACGCCCATGAGATCGACCTGCCTCGGCGCTTCGACACGGTCGTGGCAGGGGAGCTGATCGAGCACCTTGGGCGGCCTGAATCGTTCTTGCGAAGTGCCGCGCGGCATCTGAAGGACGGGGGTCGCATCGTCATCACGACACCGTATCCGTTCGGACTGCTCAACTTCCTGTACGCGCTCAAGAACTTCCCACGGACGTGCTCAAACCCCCAGCACACGATGTGGTTCTGTCCATCTACGCTGGAAGAACTCGCGAGGCGTGCCGGTCTCCGGATTGAGCGCTGGCGTCTGATCGTCGACCTTCAGCCCGGAAGCGGCTCACTACCGTATCGCGCGTTTGTTGCCGTGATGCACCTGATAGGCCGATTCATCCCGCGGCGCCTGCGCTGTAACGCGATGCTATTCGTGCTTGTACCAGACGGGTCCGCACCGGCCCTCGCTCAGGAGGAAATCGGGGGGTGACTCCATGATCCGCGCGCTGGTAACGGGCGGAGCGGGGTTCATCGGCTCCCACCTGTGCGACCGGCTGATCGCCGAGGGCTGGGAGGTCCTCTGCGTGGACAACCTGCTCACCGGGCGCAAGGAGAACATCGAGCACCTGCTCGACCGCGA
>FWWM01005643.1_pt1 | contig 27166 bp, 30 predicted proteins | sample 2228351 | NCBI WGS metagenome assembly FWWM01 (sample SAMEA103939774, study PRJEB20133) | metagenome | reverse complement strand
AACTCGAATTATGAGTCGGGCTCTCAGGCGGACTTCTGTTTCCAGCCCTGCCGAGACATGGCGCTTCGCGGCCCCGGCTTCGTGAACCATTGGGGCGCGATCATCACGAAGAAGAAGATCGAGACGCGCAACGGCTCGTTCCTGGAGCGCATGATCGGTGATCCGCCCGACGGATCGAACCCACACCTCGCCATTCTGGACGAGGCGCACGAGAACAACAACTTCGCGAAGCAGCGCGAGACGATGAACACCGGCATGGGTGCGCGTACACAGCCGCTCCTTGTCACCATCACCACGGCAGGTTTCAACGAAGCCGGCGATTGCCGCACCCTCCAGGCGCAGTGCGAGCAAATCCTTGCCGGTGAACTAACGGACATTCGCCGTTTCAGCGCCATCTACACCATCGATCCAGAGGACGATTGGCGAGATTTCGAGGTTTGGAAGAAGGCCAACCCCAACGTGGGCGTCAGCTTCACCGAAGACCGTCTGCGCGAGCTATTCGACAAGGCGCTCAACGTGCCGAGCGAAAAGCCCGGCCTGCTGACCAAGCACCTCAACGTCTGGCAATCGAGCAGCGCCGCTTGGGTCAACATGAAGGATTGGGACGCCAATTCCGACGCTTTGCCGTGGGAAGAGGTCATCGATCGAGGCTATCGCGCATGGGTGGGCACCGACTTGTCCCGCCTCATGGATACAACCGCCATCGTCACGGTGGTTGAAGCGCCAAATCCAACGGGCGGCGAGCCAACCTATCACGCTTATCCGCACCTCATGCTGCCAGAAATGGCGATCCAGCGCGAACCAAAGAATGCGACCGCATACCGTGAGTGGGCGGCAAAGGGTTTCCTCACGCTGTCACCGGACGACGAAACCGACTTTGCAGCGGTGGAAGCCAAGCTGATCGAGTTGTGTGGACAATTCAAAGTCCAGGGCGTTGCGGTTGACCAGTGGCAGGCAGCAAGCCTGAGCCAGAGGCTGCGCGAACAGCACGACGTCCCGATTATCACCTATCCTCAGAACGTGCAGAACATGCACCCGCCCATGTCGCGCTTCGAAAAGCTTATCGCGCTTGGACAGTTAAAGCATGACGGCAATCCCATGCTGCGCTGGATGGCAGGCAATGTCGTCGCCAAACACCACGGCGAGTTCATCAAGCCCACCAAGCCACCCAGGATGCTTCATGCGAAGATCGACGGCTTTGTGTCGTTGATGATGGCAATTGGTCTGGCATCACTTGCCGCACCCAAACCCGTGGAGGTGTGGATCGACGTCCTCGATTAAATCTTCCGCCCCGCCAATACCTCATTCACCTTTGTAAGAAACGACGGTGACAGAACGCCTTTCGCTATGCCTTCGCCCACAAGTTGCGCAAGTTCGTTTTCGGGCAAATCCAATGGTCGTGCTTGCATGAAACCGTTGGTCCACCAGCTGAATCGAATTTCTTCTTCGCCTTTTGCCTTGATGAATAGCCGCTCCATGCGGCTCTCGTGACCCGAACCACTTGGATCGGCAATCCTGACTGTCGCGATTTCTTTCGCATAATCCGTATCGCGCATCCCGGCCATCCCCTCTCCGTGCTAAGTAGAGGATGGGACTTCTAGACATATTCGGGTTGCAGCGCAAAAGCGCCCAGCCCATCACAAACACGCGCGATCTGCTGGCCTCCTTTGGGAGTGTCCAGATTGGCGGTGAAACAGTCAACCGCGAGACAGCTTTGCAAGTCAGCGCGGTACTGTGCTGCGCCAAGGTCATTGCAGAGGGACTTGCACAGGTTCCCCTCAAGGTATTCCGCGAGGATAACGCCGGATCACCTGTCGAAGCGCGCGACCATCCGCTTTACTTCCTGCTCAATCGCCGTCCTAACGATTGGCAGACCAGCTTTGAACTGCGCGAGCAGATTGGCTTCCACCTCGCACTGACCAACAACGCTTACATCTACAAGAACGTAGTCGGCGGCAAGGTCGTTGAGCTTTATGCGCTCCTGCCGAGTAGCGTCGCAGTCAAGCAGGAAGATGACCTAAGCCTTACCTACAGCGTCACTCTCCAGAACGGACGCACCCTGACGCTGACTGCCGCCGAAATCTGGCACATTCGCGGTCCCTCTTGGGATGGCATTGCGGGCCTAGATGCCGTGCATCTGGCGAGCAAGGCAATTGGCCTATCGCAAGCGACTGAACGGTTCGGCTCGGCATTCTTCGAAAACAACGGACGCCCAGGCGGTCTGCTTACCACACGTCCAGGCACACAAGCCCTCACCAAAGAGCAGCGCGACGAAATCAAGACGCTATGGTCAGCGCAGTATCAGGGCGCTGGAAACGCGCACAAGACCGCACTCCTGCCGTTTGACCTTGAGTTCACGGCTATCACGTCCAACGCCAATGAGGCGCAGTGGATCGAGACGCGCAAGTACCTCATCAAAGAGGTGTGCCGTTTCTTCCGTGTCATGCCCATCATGGTCATGGAGAGCGAGGACAGCACCTCATACAACTCTGTTGAGCAGCTATTCCTTGCGCACCTCACTCACACACTGATGCCCTGGTATGAGCGATTTGAGCAGAGTGCGGAAACTGCCCTGCTCACGCGCGATGAATTGCTCAAGGGCTATTCGATCAAGCTGAACGCTAACGCACTGTTGCGGGCCAGCCACTCCGAACGCGCATCCTACTATCAGACTATGCGCCAGATCGGCGCAATGACGGCCAACGAAGTCCGCGCGAAGGAAGACATGCCGCGCAGTGACGATCCACAGGCCGATACGCTCGCGCCAGCGGCAAACCTATTCGGTGGAGCCAACAAAGCCCCGAACCCAACCTCTCAGAACCAGAACAATATCGAGGTGAGTAAGTGAACCCAATTGAGCAGAAGGCGGTCGCCCGCCTCGAATGTAAATTCGACAGCGTAAGCGACACCGAAGGCAAGATGGTGTTCACCGGCTACGGCGCTGTCTTCGGCAACATCGACAGTTATGGCGACGTGATCGCACCCGGCGCGTTCGCAAAGAGCCTGACTGAACACCAGACTGCCGGAACGTCACCGATGATGTTCCTCAATCATGACGCCTTTAACAGTCTGCCAATCGGTCGATGGACTGAGATGGTCGAAGACGGCGTAGGCTTGAAGATGACCGGCGAACTGCTGGACACGTCCATGGGTCGCGACACCTATGTTGCGCTCAAGGCGGGTGCAATCACCGGCCTGAGCATTGGCTTTCGTCCCGTCAAGTTCACCATGGGCGTGAAGAACGACGAACCTCGCCGCACGCTTGAAGAAGTGGACTTGATCGAGGTTTCGGTCGTCGGACTGCCCGCAAATGCAAAGGCTCGTGTCCAGGCTGTGAAGAGCATGGGCGAGAACATGAGCGTTCGTGACCTAGAGCAACTGCTTCGTGAATGCGGCTTGTCGAAGAGCGAGGCTGTTGCGGTCGCAAGTCAGTTCGAGAGCAAGCAGGAACTTGCTGAGAAGAAGGCAGTCAGCGACGCGATCAGCAACCTCATTGGTAGGATGCGTGCCGCTTAAAATCCAAAGGCATAAGTAAAGTAGCAAACGGAGAACGGAGGGATTCCGGCCTTTCAGTTGCGTGAAAACAACAGAGACAAAGGAGCCCATAATGGCCGATCTCAACGACATTAACTCACTCGCCACGGCGTTCGAGGAGTTCAAGAACACCAACGACACTCGCCTTGCACAGATTGAGAGCAAGGGCAGCGCAGACGTACTGACCACTGAGAAGCTGGATCGCATCAACAGCGAACTGACTGCTCTCCAGGCCACTGTCACCGACCTGGGCAAGAAGTCCAACCGCATCGGCACTGGCGATGCTTCGGTTCAGGACGAAGAGTACAAGTCGGCCTTCGATAAGTGGGCACGCAAGGGCGACCGCTACGAGGCAGAACTAGAGGCAAAGGCGCTCGTCACCAACGACAGCACCGGCGGCTTCCTGGTTCCAAAGACTGTTGAGAGCGGCATCCGTGCTGACCTCCGCACCCTTAGCCCCATCCGTTCGGAAGCCACTGTCCTCCAGACTTCCAACGACAATTACACCTTCCTCAAGAACATGCGCGGTCTGACCACCGGCTGGGTCGGTGAAACCGATGCGCGTCCTGAAACCGCAACTCCCACGCTGATTGAAGTCAAGCTGCCCGGTGGCGAGATTTACGCCAACCCCGCAGTGTCGCAGCGCGCTCTTGATGACAGCGTTTTCAATCTGGAAGCATGGCTGGCCAGCGAAATCACTTCGGAAATGGCGATTGCTGAGAACAAGGCTTTCGTGAACGGCGATGGCGTGAACAAACCAAAGGGCTTCATCAACGCAACCGGCCTCACCACTTTGAAGACCGGCGCTGCCGCTGCTCTGCCAGCCGGTGCCGACTTCCTGTTCAACATGGTCTATTCGATGGACTCCGCTTACCGCGCAGGTGCTAAGTTCTACTCGAACTGCGCAGTCTCGCAGGCGGTTCGCACCATTAAGGACAACAATGGTCAGTACCTGTGGCAGCCTTCGCTGGTCGCCGGTCAGCCCGCACAGATTGCTGGCTATGCCCATGTTGAGCTTGAGGACATGGACGCTATCGCAGCTGGCAAGGTGCCACTGGCGTTTGCGAACATGAAGCAGGGTTACACCATCGTGGACCGTATCGGCATCCGCACTCTGCGTGATCCTTACACCCACAAGCCATTCGTCCACTTCTACGCTACGAAGCGTGTTTCGGGTGACGTGACCGACGCGAAGGCATTCGTGCTGCTGAAGGTCCAGGCGTAATCCGCTGAAATGGGGGGCTGGTTCATCCAGCCCCCATTTGATTACTTTGGCTCTTTTAGTAAGGCTTTGTCGTATCTTGAATTGGCCCAAACGCTGGCCGCTTCCAATTACCGGTCTCTGCACAGTATGGAAAATGAGCCGCAGCATCAGCAAGGTTTGCTACAAATATCTCCGTCCCGGCGGGAATCTCAGTCAAAGAGGGTACTATTTTTGAATATATGAGGTTTCGTTCTTCGTCGGAGATCTTGCGAAAATGGCTTTTCAGTGCAATTTCCTGGTCTTCCAAAGATTGCCGCACATCCCATGCTACGCAGCGCCAGGGTCGCCAACCTGGAAGTTCAGCATAGATTTGTGGAACAAATTTGCCGATAGAACGAGCTGTTGGCTTCGCCTCGGTGCCTTCATCAGCCCGGTCACCGATGCTCACTGATTTACCGATCTTTATGACGTGGCAATCTGATCGTGCACCGGCCGATTGGATAAGCGCAGTAGCGCGTGGATGCCGCCAGACATAGCAACCAGGCCCATTCAGATCGACAGGCCCAGCCAGAATCTTTTGATGTAGCATTTATACCTCCCGCCACCTTGTACCGCTCCATACCTTACCCATTCGTGTCAGCTATGACGCTAAGTAGTCGATGGAAACGACTACGATTATCACGCCCGAAGAGGTGAAATCCTGGTGCCGCATCGACACCGATGCCGATGATACCATGATCGATCTGCTCATCTTGGCCGCACAGGCTCAGGCATCCGCTTACACCGGCCGTGCGCTTGATCCCGCGACCTGTCCCCCGGCGATCAAGCAGGCGGTCGCCGTGTTCGTCGCTGACATGTACGCCAATCGCGAGGGGCAGACGGTCGGTGACAAGACCTTTTACCGCCTCCTCGCCCCTTTTCGCGTTGGTGGCATGTGATCCAGGCGGGCAAGCTGAACCGCCAGCTCACCCTCTATCGACCGGTCAAACAGCGATCCCGCACAGGTGCGGAAACGCAGACGTGGAGCAACGTCGCGACCGTATGGGCTGAGCGCCAATCGCTCAATCTGCGCGAGGTGAACCGCATGGCGGGCATCGCAGAGGCGCAGGAAGCCAAATTCGTCATCCGCTACCGCCCCGATGTCACCACGGCATTCGAGGTGCAGTGCGATCAGCGCCGTTACAGCGTCGTCGCCGTCGATGAGGTGGGCAATCGAGAGGGTTTGACCCTGCTCGTGAGGGCGATCTGATGCCCAGCCGCCAGAGCTTCAAATTGGAGGGGATGAAAGAGCTAAACGCGCTTCTCAAAGCCCTCGGACCCGAGGTTGCAACCAAGGCCGGTGCCGCTGGCACCCGTCAGGCAACGAACGTGATGCGAGATGCGGTCAAACAGGCTGCACCGCGTGGCACGGAGCCGACAAAGCGCACTTGGACGAACAAGGACGGCAGCAAAGGCAGCGCCGATTACGGGCGACTGCACCAGAACATCAAAACGAAGAAGGTGCGTGCCCGCAAGGCTCACACAGTCAGCTTCCAAGTCACGACTGGCAAGGCATTCTGGGGCCGCTTTAGCGAGTTTGGCACCGAACATGAGCCTGCTCGCCCGTGGTTCAAGCCCGCCGTGGATAAAGTCGCCGGTCAGGTGATCGACGCACTCTCTGGAGAACTCAGTAAGGCCATCGACAAAGCGGCCAGGAAGGCTCGCAAGTGATCGAAGAAGCACTGTATGAACTGTTGTCGGCAATCACCCCCAACACCTACCCGGTAGTCGCTCCCAAAGGCGTGAAAGCCCCGTTTGTGATCTACACGCGCGTCAGCACTCCCCGACTGCGGGACTTCGACGGCCCAACTGGCAACGCAATGCCCACTTTCCGCGTGGATGCCTACGGAGTTGGCTTCGATGCTGCACGCATCCTGGCAAACTCAATTCGAGTTGCCCTCGACGGATACAGGGGCGGCAACATCCAGGATTGTGCGCTCATAAACGAACAGGACTTGAGCGACCTGACTAGCGATCCAGCATTGTCGCGGGTCCAGCTGGAGTTTCGCATCAGCCACACGGAGTGAAAGCATAAGTAATTGGCAGCGCCCGCTTGTTGGCCTGCCCAATAAAGGAGAAGCCAACAATGGCCCAGGGAATTAACACTGCCGGTACTAAGCTGGAAATCGGCACCGGCGCAGGCGGCACCACCTACGTTCAGGTAAAGGGTGTCAACAGCTTCAGCGGTCTTGGTGGCGGTTCCGCTGCCGTGATCGACACCACGGACTTCGACAGCACGGCAAAAGAAAAGTCGATGGGTCTGCCCGACGAGGGCCAGTGCTCAATCGGCATGATCTTCCAGCCCAAGGACAACGGCCAGCTGGCAATGCGCGCTGCTCGCGGCACTCGCGCAGCGACCAAGTTCCGCATCACTATGTCGGACGGCACCAAGTACGAATTTACCGCTTATGTGCTGACCTTCGAGCGCACTGGTGAGAACGATGACGTTGTGAAGGCGTCGGCAAACCTGGAAATCACCGGTTCGGTGACTGAGACGGCTACTGCCTAATGCGTCTTTTCAGCCGTTCCGATATGCTGGCTGCTAAACTGCCGCACCGCGACGTTCGCGTCCCCGAGTTGGGACCAGACGGCGTGGTGCGCGTTCAGCAGATGAGCGTAAACACCCGCGCCAACTACCTTGAGCGCATCCGCCAACAGCGCAACGCCGAGTTGGCTTATGAAGACGACCAGCTTCTGCCGATCGCTCAGCGCAAAGGCGTGCAAAAGCCAGCTGACCTCGATGTTGGCGTGCTGGCAATCATCTACAGCGTCATTGACGAAAAGAGCGACTTCATGTTCGCGGAGAGCGACATGCCTCTTTTCAGTACATGGTCAAACAACGCAGTCACTCGCATCTACGAAACCGTCATTGAACTGAACGAGTATGATCGCAGCATGAGCGAGCAAGTAGAGGCCGAAAAAAAAGACTGAGAACTGATAGCGTTCGTCGTTTCCAATTTCGCTTGGCAATGGGCCTGGGAAAGACCCTCGCTGAGATTGAAGCCATCGACAAGGACGAGTTGTTCGGTTGGATGGCCTTCTACCACTATGAGCCATGGGGCTGTCCTGTTGAGGACCAGCGCGCCGCTACCTGCCTAGACCTCCTCTACGCAATCAACAGCAAGCCCGGAACCAAGCACCCGCAGTGGTTTGATCGCGGTGAACGTCGTGAGGAAAAAGCGCCAACGCCGGAAGAGACCGAAGAGAACATCCGGGACTTCTTCATGGGCAAGACCGTCAAGGTAATCCCCGCTCCTGCCAAGAAGCCTCGCAAGCCTCGTTCCGACAAAGGCACCAAGCGTACTCCCAAATCAAAGAATTCGAAGCGCGGAGGCTTTGGCAAAACCGTCAGTCCCAAGACCCCCAGCTAAGTAGTGAGCAACACTTAGCCGGGAGGCGCAATGGCTCAACAAATCGGTTCACTCTATGCCAGCATGACGCTGGAAAGTGCCAACTTCATCAACGGACTTGAGCGCGCCACCAAGGCTACTGATCGCGCAAGCACTGCAATCGAAAAGGGACTAGACCGCGCCGGAGCCGCAGTTAAGGGCTTTGTCGCGGTCTATGCTGCCGACAAGGCTATCGACGGCGCAAAGCGGTATCTCGAACTTGCAGATGCCGCCAAGAAAATGGAGGCGCAGCTAAAGCTCGCCACTGCCCAAATGGGCAACATGGGCGCAGCGCAGCGCGACGTTCACAACATCGCCAAGGAAACCCGTGCGGGTCTACAGGAGACTGTCGATCTGTACGCCAAGTTCCTGCCGGCGGCTCGCGATCTGGGCAAAGGCCAAACGGACGCCGCTCGCGCTACCGAGACGTTCAGCAAGGCGCTCAAGATCGGCGGTGCGGACACGAACGCTGCCGCATCCGCTACCCTCCAATTTGGCCAGGCTCTCGCGTCGGGCGTGCTGCGCGGTGACGAATTCAACAGCGTCAACGAGGCATCCCCTCGCATCATGCGCTTGCTTGCAGAGAGCATGGGCCAGCCCGTTGGTGCGCTCCGCAAGATGGCCGAAGAGGGCAAGCTGACCAGCGACGTGCTGTTCAAGGCCCTGACCGACCCCCGTTTCACCGCCTCCATCGACGCCGAGTTCAAAGAGCTGCCGACGACGTTCGAGCAGGCCAAAACTCTCATGGAGAACAGCCTAACGGACCTCATTGGTGCGTTCGACCGTGGCGCAGGCATCAGCGACGCTATCGCAGAGGGCCTGGGCGAAGGCACGACCATGATGGACGATCTGGTCAGGGCCGCAGAGGAAGCAGGCGCTGATATTCGCGCCACGTTCGCCGGCCTGGACAATGCCTTTAACCCTCTCGGCGAAGGCGCAGCCTCCGTGTTCGACGCCATCCGCAAGGACAGCGAGTACACCCGCGAAACCATTGGCAACTTGCTCCGCTTCATCGACAAAGCGCACAACGCATACGCCGCCGCCGACAACTTCGGTACGCGCATTGAGAATGGGTTCAAGCGTGGACTGAACCGCGCTCAGGATCGTGCTGGCGGCAAGAACATGCCGCACTTCCAAGAGAAGCCCCTGATTGCCGATTGGCACATGGGAGAAGACTTCGACAAAGGCTATTCGCAGTCTCGCCTAGCAACTGCCCGCAAGAAGCTGATCCGCAGCATCCGCCAGAATGGCACAGATCGCAACTTCACTGGCAAGGGGATGACTGACCAGCAGTTGCTGGAACACTCCCGCACCATGAAAATTGCTGGCCCAACGGCTGGCTCTGGCCATCGCGCTTACACTCCCAAAGACCCAAAGAAGGAAAAGGAGGCAGCGGCAGCTAAGAAAAAGGCTGATCGCGAGGCAGAGAAGGCCGCGCGTGAAGCGGAGCGCGATGCCACTCGTGATCGTCGTAATCAGGAAGCCTTCGTTGCCGACAAGAACCGTTCCCAGGCCGATGAACTGGACAGCAGGGCTGCTCTAGCCGCTACCGCGAAGGAACGTTTCGACTTTGAACGTCAGGCTATCGACCAGGACCGTAAGAGCCGTCTCGACCAAATCGACAAGGACGGCCCCAACGGCAACAAGCGTTACAACGCTGCCCAGGTCGAAGAACTCAAGCAGATTGAAGAGCGCATCACTGCCAATCGCAAGCAGGCACTGACGTTCAAAGAAGCCGAGTTCAACGCACAGGAGGAGTTGAAGCTCAAGAGCGTCAGCCTCGCAAACGCGGAGGAAGTGGCAACGCTTGAAGGCAGCATGGCGCGCACGGCGAAGGATCGCCGCGCCAGTGAACTGCGACTGCTCGACCTACGCACCCAGCAGGAGAAGTTGGCACTTGAGGCGATCATTGCCTCCCGTGACGCGACCGAAGCTGAGAAGGAGATTGCGCGCCGCCGTCTGGCATTGATCCCAATGCTGAAAGACAAAGAGACGAAGCAGATCAATGAGCAAAATCAGGGCCCGCTTGGTCAGTTCCTTAGCACCATTCCTCGTACCGCAGACGAGATCAACGAAAGCCTGCAAAACGTAGAGGTCGATGGGCTGCGCAACCTCCAGAGCGGATTGGTCGACACGATCAAGGGCGTTCACAGCCTGGGTGATGCGTTCTCCAGCATGGCAGACACCGTTATCGACGGCCTGCTCAACATCGCCCTCCAGCAGATGCTCATCAAACCACTCGGCTCCCTCCTGTTTGGCGGTGGCGACAGTGGTAGCAGCGGCCTGCTCGGCGGGTTGGTGAAGGGCCTGACCAGCGCGTTCACCCCGAAGGTCGGCAAGGCCAACGGCGGCATGGGCAATCGTGGCCGCGTTCTCGTTGGCGAGCATGGACCGGAGGTGCTGGACATGGACGGGCCATACCATGTCACCCCCAATCACAAGCTGGACGCCGTTCGCGGTTCCGGCGGTGGTGGCATCAACGTGACATTCGGCGCGATCACCAGCAACGACCCTGCCGCCGTAAAGCTAATGGCGATGCAGGCGATTACTGAAATGGCCCCAATGCTAACCCAGAACGCCAAGAACGCAACGATGGCTGAATTGCGCCGCCCTAGACTGTGATAGGCTTGCAATTCGCCTCGATTGTCATTGTGTCCATTGTCGGACCCATTGGGGTCATCGCCTGAGCCTCCTCAAAGACCGACAGATGACCGTTCTTGTACTCCATATCCCGAATGTGGGTGGTGGAACCCATGGCGGTCGTAGCCTCTCGCTTCAATCGGTGCCCCGACCGCAAACTCCAGTCTTCTCGACTGCCCATCGTTTGACAGTCATATGAACAGGCCTCATCAAACGCCTTTGTATCCCTATTCCAGATATGAACTGGCGTATTTTGACCTCTAGAATATTGTATTCCGATTTCTGATTTATCGGTATCTACCTTTTCGGCTGGATATCCGTGATGCACACTTTCTAAGGTGCCATTGCACACCAATACGCCGTCCAGCTTCTTGGCCAGTTCCTGTTTTTTAGAGGCATCGTTGGCCGCGAGCTGCTCATCCGAGTTTTCGCTCGATAACTGCGTTTGGGACATTGATCTTTCATTTCCGCATCCAGTTAATGCCATGCCAAATATGAGCAACGCGGAAAATCTAAGACCAGCCATTTCTCGATCTCTTTTTTGGTTTTGAATCTTAATGACACCTGCATGGCCATGAGAAGTTAATTCCGCATTACTGGGCCACTCCGCGTGCTAAGTATGGGATGGCCACCTATCCCATCGCATTTCCATCGCAGGCACCAACTCAGGAAATCCTTCGCGTCGCTTTCCAGCAAGCCGCAATGGAAAGCCCGCATACGTTCGCGCAGCAGATCGTTTCCAAGGCCGATCACTGGCTACTGGAGTTCCAATGGCCCCGCATAAGCCACAGCGAAGCGGAACGCATCGCGGCGTGGATCGACAGCCTGCGCGGCCAGCTGGGCACGTTCACCTATACCCCGCGCAGCAGCACCAAAACCAATTTAGCAGGTATCACAGTCGCCCAAGTCGCTTACGGCTACAGCAACACCGTAAGCCTCGCCGGATGGGCCGCGCAGGGCGTCTCAGGGCTATCTCTGGGGCAATACTGCCAGATCGGGGAACGACTGCATCGCATCGTGTCCGCTCCGACGAACGCAGACGCGAATGGACGCTGTTTGGTCGAGGTGGTCCCGCAGATCAGGAAGACGCAGGCGGTTGGTACTGCCGTGAACTTCCAGAACCCCAAGGGCACGTTCCGCCTCAACTCAGCCGACAGCTACGCCTTTACGCTCGATCCCGACCGCCAGCCCAGCTTCCCCACTATCGCAGCGAAGGAGGCTTTCTGATGCGCGTAGGTATGAACAGCGAAGTCCTTGCCGCACTCGCCGCGCAGGGCATCACTACCGCAATTCTCGGTCGTCTCGATTTCAAGAACGAGACGGTGGGTATCTGGACAGGCGCAGAACAGCTGACCGTTCAGGGCAGCGCCGATAGCCTGCTCAACAATATGACGTTTGAACCGCTTGTCCACGGTGTCGTCCTCGACATTGGCGAAAACAACATGAGCATGAGCGGTAGCGACGCACTCAAGATCGCGCTCGGTATCCCTAACGATCCCAGCGTCTCAGTCAGCGCCGCAATGGTTGACCCTGACGAGTATCAGGCCCGTCAGGCAACGCTTTGGCGCGCTATCATGATCGCCAGCGCCACACCGGGCGCTCCCCCCACATGGGCGTTCCGCCGCATCCGCACTGGTCGCATGGATACCCTGGAAATCAGCGACGACGGTACGAGCCGCAAGTTCGTCCTGGGTATCGAAGGGCACGCGGGCCTTATCAGCAGCGCAACCAATCAGACGTACCAGACACAAAAGGCGCTCGATCCCAGCGACACTAGCCAGGATTACGTCTTGTCCTGCGCCAACGGTTCGCCTGCCCCCACTAAGGCCAGCCTACCCGGCGCCTGGGGCATTATGCAGGACGCAATCGACCAAAATCAGAACATCAACTGGCGTTTCGACGGCCGCTGACCTGCCATCTTAGCACGGCACCCGCCGTGCTAAGTATTGGATGGCTGCCCCATCCCAAATTGTCCGCGCTCCCGATTGGGAAGACCGTCTCTCCACATACCTTGACCGCGTAGCCGAAGAACCCTTCGCCTGGGGTTCGCACGATTGCGCGCTCCATGCCGCGTCAGCGATCAAAGCGATGACAGGCGTGGATCCCGGTGAGGCATTCCGGGGCCAATACGACACCCGCACCGGTTCGGCCGCCGCCCTTCGCGAGCATGGCGAAGGCACGCTTCTCAAGACCGTGACCGCTTGGCTTGGAGCGCCCAAGCATCCCAGCCAGGCCAAGCGCGGCGACATCGTTATGCGCGACCGCTCGACGGTCGGTGTCTGTGTAGGAGCCTACAGCTATTTCGTCGGTGAAGAGCATGGTCAGGACGGCCTAGTCTTCATCCCGACTTCCGACTGTTCGCGCGCCTTCACGGTCCCGTTCGCAGCGCCCTCCAGCGTGGAGGGCCGCTGATGTCTAAGGTCCTCAAGGTAGTCGCAATCGTCGCAGTCGCGGTTGCGGTCGTCGTCTTCGCTCCCGCGATCGGCGCAGCCCTCGCAAGCGTTGCGGGCTCACTTGGCATCACTGTCGCAGGCTCAGCTATCGCCAGCTACCTCGTTGGCATGGCGATCACGACCGCGTTGACCGCCGCGCTGACGCTGTTCCGCAAGCCGCCCAGCATGTCCAATTCCATGGCGGACAGGCTCAGCACGTCCGTCAATCCAACCGCGCCGCGCAAGATCGTCTTCGGTCTGACCGCCGCCGGCAACGATGTCCGCTTCTTCGAAACCTACGGCAAGAAGAAGGACCGTTACACCCAGGCTGTCGCGCTCGCGTCTCACCGCATCAACGCCATTCGCGGCTTCTACGTCGAGAACGACCTAGCCTGGAACGGCGTCTCCATTGTCAGCCACCCTGACGGCATTGAGAGCGTCCGCGCTGTAACCGAAGGCCGCCCCGGTAACGGTTTCAATCTCGGCTCCGGTTCCTTCTGGAAGTCGTCGGCCAGCTTCACCGGCTGCGCCTACATCGCCGTCACCTGGAAGCTGAGCAGCGATGCTTGGCCAAGCGGCATCCCTTCGAGCAGCCGCACAATCGTTGAGGGTTGCCCGCTCTACGACCCTCGCCTGGACAGCACTCGCGGCGGTTCCGGTTCGCATCGCATCGATGACCAGAACACCTGGGGCTGGCGCAATGGCAGCACTGAGATTGGTCGCAATCCAGCACTTGCGCTGCTCACCTACCTTATCGGCTGGAAGATCAACGGCAAGCTCGTCTGGGGCATGGGCATCCCTGCCGCCAACATCGACTTCGACAGCTTCCGCACCTACGCCAATCTCTGCGAAGAACAGGTCGCCACGCAAAGCGGTGGCACTGTTCAGCGTTATACCTGCGACGGCATCTTCAGCACCGCTGACGCGCACGACACCGTAATCAACGCGATCACTGCCGCGATGGGATCGACCAAGATGGTCGATGTCGGCGGCGCATACACGCTCATTGGCGGTTACGACGACACGGCAGGCCCAAAGGTCAGCCTCAGCCTGGACGACATCGTTGGCGCAGCTGGTTCCAGCACGCCTTACGTCTGGGTGCCCGCGCCAGCATCGCGCGAGCGTTTCAACATCGTTCGCGGTCGCTTTGCCGATCCGTCCAACCTCTACCAGCTGAGCGATTGGGGCGATCCTATCGAGCAGCCTGCCCTTGCCGACGACATTCCCCGTACGATGAACCTGGACCTGGGATGCGTATCGCGTCCTGAGACGTGCCAGCGCATCGCCAAGCAATTCCTGCTTCGTGAATACATCACACCCGGCAAGTTCAGCGCCACGTTCGGCCCAAACGCCTTCGCAGCACAGGTGGGCAGCATCGTCACCCTAACCATCCCGCAGCTGGGTTGGAACGCCAAGCTGTTCCGTGTCGAGGAGCAGGCCGAAACACACGATATGTTCTACCAGATGACGCTGCGCGAAGAGAGCGCGGCCATCTATGCGTGGGACCGTGAAGAGAAACCCCTCCCCCCTAACATTCGCCCCACCGGCTATGACCCCAACGATACGCTTTCCCCAGAAGCGTTCACCGTCACCAGCCAGAGCTATACCGGTGCGAACAATTACAACGTCTCAGAAGTCCATGTATCCTGGAAGCCCGAGGATAGCGGACGCGTCACCGGCATCCAGATTTACAGCCGACCTGTAGGAGTTGATGCCTGGACCGAACAGGCTGCGCTTCACGATGCGCGTACCGGCGCATTCATTTTCACGAGCAACGCACCAGGCATCGACATTGAGGTGCGTGCCCGTTTCCGCATGACAAATGCCATCTATGGGCCGTGGGTGACGACTGGCGTCACAACAGTGCCGGTCGAGATCATCGACAACAGCGCCCGTGACGACGCCAGGAATGCTGGAGACAAGGCCGACGCAGCAAATAACCTAGCCGATAAGGCAGATAACAAAGCTGATAGCATTACGAAGAATCTTGTCGGCGAAAAGCTCGCTGCCGTTCTCCAGAAGCAGATTGATGACATTGCCGCGCTCCACATCACCTATGGCGCGGGTGCGCTAAGTGCCTCGACAGCCCTTGCGAAGAAGAACCAAGTAGCCATCCGCACGCTAGAAACGCGCGTCGAGGAGGATGGAAGCGTTGTTTCGGAAGAGCTACTTCAACTGACAAGCCGCGTTGGTAAGAGCGAGAGTGGCCTAAGCGAATTCCGTAAGACCGTCGCTGATGCGAACTATGCGAGCGTCACGTCCGTAGACAAGATGATTGCCAAGTATGGCGAGGAAGTGACGGCTTATCAGATTGCCGAAAAGGAGTCCTACGCGGCCGACAAAAGCGCATTCTCCAAAAGTCTAGAGGAGATGGGTGCCAAGGTAGTCGAAGAAGGCAAAATCCGAGAAGGCGAAATCTCCGAACTGCGCAACGTCATCCTGGATGAGAATGGCAACATCCGGGTTGAGAAAATCTCCGAACTAGGCGCGAAGATTACCGAAGCCGTTGACGGCAAGCTGACCGTCTTTGAAGGCGCGATCAAGGAAGTTGAGAAGGCATACAAAGACGGAGACGCAATTGTAGCGGAGAAGATCAACACGTTGTCCTCTTCGATCACCGGCCCGAACGGTGAAATCGATAAGGTAAAGGCGATCATTGAGGACGCAAAAAAGACCTCTGCCGACCTCAACAACGCAACTGCCGAGGATGTGAAGAAGCTCAGCACACGCCTCAGTGACGTTGGCGGTGCGACAATCGAGCAGGCGTTCAAGGTCGTCTCGGACAAGGTTGATGGTGTGTCTGGCGCATGGACCCTCAAAGTCCAAACGGATCAGAATGGCGAAAAGTACGTCGCGGGTATCGGATTGGCTGTAGATAACGGCGTATCTGCGTTCGCTGTGTCTGCCGACACTTTCAAGTTGGTGACAGCAGGTAACAACCCAAAGCAGGTGTTCTTTGCCGATGCCGATGGCGTTTACATGCCGAATGTGCGGGTCGATACGCTTAAGGCGGGTGCTATCGATTTTGAATTTTTGAACCGACAGTCCATGAATAACGCAGCGAACGGTTATCAGGCGCTGCCAGGTGGTCTGTGGCTTATGTGGGGGCAGTACCGCGCATACATCGCGGAAGAAAAATCTATTACCGTTCAATTTCCAGTCGCATTTCCCAATATCTGCCTGAGCTTCACCGCAACGCCTTACATTAGCTACGCTTCAAATGCCCGAGACCTATACATTCAGGTCGTTGGCGATGCCACCGTAAGTGGAGCGACGATCTATACGCAGGGCTACAAGGGTTCAGCAGCTCTCGATGGTTTTAATTGGTTTGCGGTCGGCAAGTAGTCGCGACGTATAAGTAATGGATGGCGACTACAACATTTGAACAAACCGGCACGGTAACCGTAACTAATGGCTTTCGCACTGTAACGGGCAGCGGGTCCGCTTGGCTTGCGGGATACGATGGCACTGCCCTGAACATTGCGGGCGCAGTCTACCCGGTTGCGTCGATTGACAGCCCGAACAGCCTCACGCTGATCGAACCATATCCCGGCGCTACCGCGTCACAGCTTTCCTATACCTTGTTGCCCCTCAAAAATGAGAATTACGACCTTTCCAAGAAGGTTCAGAAGATCATCGACATCGCGGGCGAGCTGGTTGACGCCACGGTCGGCCCACAAGGGCCGAAGGGTGAGCAAGGCCCTGAGGGTCCAGCCGGTAAGAGCGGCGACAGCGGCTTTGGCTCCATCGTCAATTTCACGCAGTTCACGCCACAGCCTGCCGGTGGCGCTGGCGTCTACATGATCGTTCCTGTTGCAGAGGGCGACCCAGGCGTCGCGCTCACTCAATCGGCCCAGGTCTACCTACCAATCGCGAAGATGAAGGAGGCTGGCATCGGCATGTGGATCAAGTCCACAACCTCCGGCTACGCCCTTACTCTCGGACTTACCAACGCACCTGCACCCCAGCCCGACGTACCGACTGAGAACCTCGACCTAGCCGGTACGGGTGACGTCTTTGTATCGCCGGGCACGATCTTCCCGTTAAATCTGAGCATCGGGGAAACTACCCAAACCTTCACGATCACCAAGCCCTCTTCGATCCCAATTAAGAAGACTGTCTATACGCCCGGTCCTGTCGATCGCGGCGCTGACTGGACGTATAATGCTGTTCAAAAAATGTGGCGTCCTGCCGGTCCAGGCGTAGCAGCAGACGCTATCATGAAGATTGAGGGTTTTACGCCAACCTGGAACGAAAACCGTCTTGTGATTAAGCCATCCAATTATGAGGTTCTCACTTCGGCACCGATTGGTGCCGAGTTCCCCATTACAAGTGATCCCCAAACAAGCATGGTGCCCGCAGGCATTCGCTTCAAAATCAAGTGCCTTATTCCTGAAGGCGCAGACGGCATTCTCGGTATGGTTGGCTACTACGGGGTGGGCGACATCACACTCAAGTACAATTGGAGCAACGAAGTCCTGATTGGTTTGAGTTCTCCAACAGGTGGCGGCGATACCTATATGGGTTATAGCGCATTGGTGAAACGCGGCACTGTTCAGACTTATGAAGTGCTTTGGGAGAACAACATTGGCGGCAAGGGCGGCTTCGTAAGCGTTTTCGTCGATGGCCAGCAACTCAACAACCGTGAGAAAACGGAACAGAAGGTTGCACTCGCCGCCGCCTCCCGGCTCTATATCGGATCAAGCCATGGAAACCCGGCGAACGGCATCAACGGGATGGAGTTCGAGTCCGCTGGCGTTACGTTCACGACGATTGAAAATGCGGTCCGATACTATGACATCGACAATGGGCCGATCACTCGTGACGAACTGAATAGTCTCGTTGTTGATGCGTCTGGCCTAGCCGATCCGGTGGCAAAGCAGACGCTGAGCTATACCAGTAGCGCAAACCAAAAGTATGACCTGGGCGTCACAATTGGTGAAATGACTGTTCCTCAGTATCGCGCCTACAAGGCCGTACTGGAAGATTGGTCGAGCGGCACTCCTATTGCTCACCCGAAGCAACTCATCATGACGAAACCGGCTGCTCAGAATGTTCGGTTTGAGGATAACGGCCTGTATGGCGCGCAACCGGCATGGACTGAGGTTGTTCCGCAGGGCGAGTGTCCCAACATCAACGGCATCAACTATTATTGCGAAGGTATCCGAATGGGCACCTACGTACAATTCCAATTCTTTTACGACTGGGACGCGTCCAAGATGCCTAAAAATCCCTTTGGCAATCCGCGCGATAACGAGTCCTACATGATCCCCCACAAGTGGCTGATCTATGACAAGGACAACACCCTGATTGCTCGTGTCGAACAGCCCAACGGTCAGCCCCTCAATAGTTCTAGCATGAAGCCGGTTTGGGAAGGCCAGTATGATGGTGTTGGCAACGCGATCACGACAACCGAGAACCCGCACTTCAACTTCGGCACGGTGCGCTCCTCGGTGATCTGGCGCTCACATGATTGCGAGCCTTACACGAAAGCGGACGTTTGGAAGCGCGTTCCCGTTTTCGAGCAGCGCGTTCCCTTCGCCTGTTACAGCGGCTTTTCGACAAATGGCGGCGACCTCCGCATTTTCGGCGACAAGGGTCAGAACAACGGCTTCGGCAACTGGCTGACGATGAGCTATGAGCCGACCACGTATGAGGGAATTAAGGCGCAAGCGAGTGAAGCCGCCGAGCGTCTTCCGTGGAAGCACCTTTATAGAAGTCGCGGACCGGCTGCCTGTGGTGCAGTCTTTTTGAAGTACACGCCCTTCAACCAGCAGGCGCGCTCGCCTCTGACTGGTCCAGGTGGTGTGCGAGATGATCGTCAGTCGATGCCGGAAATGGCGGCACGCTACGTCCTCAACATGGGCAAGTCAGATAACGTCCATCCAATGACGCAGACGCCGATGGAGAAGATCGTTCTGGATTACTTCACTGGCTACGCATCAGACCCATACCACGCATTGGAGGAGGGCCGCCCCACCCCTGTCTTCAAGGGCAATGCTCGCCGCCGTGTGGTTCTTCGCAACCACTATTATGGCCCAGGTGAAATGAGCGTTGGCGAGAGCCAGGCATGGTACATGCAGTCCGGCCGTGTTTCGGAGTGGGTGAAAAACTTGTTTCCTCTGCGTGTATCGCCGGGTTCCGGTTCGGCAGGTGATCCGGCTCGACCGATGTTCGGTACAAACTCCATCGATGACCTTCACGCACATCAGTTCCCCCATTGGGGTTCCATGCTTTTTAAGTCGCCGGAATTCGCATTCCTCGGCCATCGCTTCATGGATCAGGTCCGACTTTACTCCAACACCATCATTGGCGATCAATACGGCCTGTTTAGTATAGGCAATCGCGCTGCCGCTTGGAAGTTCCAGCACGCCGTAATGGCATGGAAAACCGCCTCCCGTGGTTCGTCGCGTTTGTACAATCGCGATGAGGTTCTGGATTGGGTGGTCTTCGACTTCGAAAGCTTCCACGATCAATACTATAATGCAAACCCAGGTGTTCTCAATCCGCCTTCATCGCTTTTGGATGGGGAAGGAAAGATTGACCAAGTGAGGTGCCTACTCGCATCGTCGGCCCGCTTCGGTATCACGTCGCTTACCGACAATGACGCTGTTCACACGCACGACTTCATGGTCGGGTATTGGCTGGCTGCTCTCCACATCGGCGAACGGCTCGGGTTCAATGAAGCTCTACGTAACGCATCGCCCAAGGCAAAGGCGGTTATCGACTGGCTGATTTCGGCTCACCGCAAGCGCATCGTTGGACGCATCCGCAATCCCCTGATCAATTCCGTCAACACCTTCATGACTCCCCTGTGGACATGGGCGCAAATCAGCGCCTCCGGTGGCGATGTAAGCAAGCTGCCGCAGACATTTGAGGAGGTGGACCTGACTCAACAGTACCGCTGTCGGACATGGGATGAGGTATACTGGCCTGGAGCAAATGGCCCTGAATGGGCTCCCCGCGATGGACAAGCCAACGATCAGATGCTCGCTGGCCCAGCCCTGCTCAAGGACATGGGCATGACGGGCAGCGACTTGGATGCCTGTGTCGATCTTGCCGAACAGCGGTTCCAACAGAAGCTGGCAGAACAGACCGCACTAGGCCCGGATAACGCCGGTAGCTCTTGGTTCTTGTATCACCAAGCGACGAACAACAGGCCAATCAAGCCAACCAGCTAAAGGCAAAAGACCCGGATTAGGAGATTAGAATGAACGATAACGAGACGGTCGAAAAGACCGCAGAAACTGAGACGGCACACGTTAGCAAGTTGGCAAAAGCGAGCGCTCTGGCAGGTAAGGGTTGGATTGCCGCCAAGTGGCTTTGGAGCATCCCCTTCATCCGATCGATGATTGGTACGCGATTGACGCAGGCTGGCATCGTTGGTCTTATCGCGCTGGCTGTCGGCGACAAGGCGCTGGGCAACTAGAATGGCTACCCCACTAAATGCCATCCCGCAGGACATGCGCGATCTGTTAATTCGCCTCGATCAACGGGTCGATGACGGCTTCAAAAGCATGAACGAAAAGTTGGACGCAATGAACCGCCGTGCCGATAGCCTGGAACACCGAGTCCGCGATCTAGAGGTATGGCGAAGCGAAGTACAGGGTGGCGCGAAAGGCATCGGCCTGGGCTATAAGGTACTAACCGCCGCGACCGGCGCTCTTATCGGTGCGCTTGCGCTACTTGGCATCCAATTGGCTGCGACGCACAACAAGCCCATCGCCAAGTCTGAGCTGACCATCGAACGCAGCATACCGATGTCTGACGGCAAATGATGCCAACTTGGGTTCTGGTAACGTATTGGAGCCCAAGTCAGCGAGAATTGCCCGCCAGTATCCGGTCTTCGATCCGACGCCAGACAATCGATAACACGGCATAAACGGTCAGCCCTACGAGCAGCACTAACCCCAGCTGAGCATACTGCCACGTCGCGGATCGCTCGGGCGATCCGGGATACGGGTCGCCAGCGATCAATCCGTAAGCCAGTATCGAGAAAGCCCACCAGTACGCTGAGCTTGCAATGGCTCCAATCAGCGCCAGTCCAAATCGCTTCATCACGCCGCCTTTCGCTTTTGGTTGATCGGCAAGAACGTAATCACGCGTTCGTAATCCGCTCGACTTCCCGTTCCCCTGAACGGCTTAGCACCGTGGACCAATCGTACATAATCCTCAACGATCGCGCCCTGCTGCTCGATGTTGAAATCGCTCAGCGTCTTCTTTGTGTTAGTGAGGTCACCATACTTGTAGAACCGCTCGAATAGCCCGCGCAGCCACACGCGAGTTCCGTGCTGGTATTGATACACATGCGTCAATTCATGAGCGAGAAACGATAGATCGGTCACTCGATAGGAGTAATCGTCCTTGTAGATAGCCGGAGGGCAATAAATCTCGCCGAATGGGCTCATGCCCCAATGGGAGCCTTGCGTAGGTAGGAAGCGGGTATTGTGAATCCGAACCGACTTGTAATCGATCGCGTTCCCAAAAAACTGCCAGACGAACCGAATTTCCCTCGCCGTCAGCGGGCGCGAAATTGCCTCGTTCTTGTTCTTACCCATCAGACATCTCCGGTGGTGAACCGCTATGATTATAGCAAAGCGCTACCGACGTTCAAAGCGGCTATCGCATAATCGATCCTCAGCTTTTAGGCGGCAATTCGTCTGCCAGAATAAAGTCTTTCAAAGCATATTCTTTGGTCGCTCTTTTGGACTGCGGCTGTATCAAATTGGAATACAGCACGGAGCAAACGAAGATGAAGATCGTTAGCGTGAAGGACAAGCGGGTTAAGGCACTTGTTGAAAACCCCGGTCGGACTAGCGTTAAGGGGCTCGACGCACTTGAGACGCGCAAGATTGTTGAGATGATTGCTGCTATCAAGGTGATGACGCACCCTAATCAGTTACGCGCAATCCCTAGCTGGAAAGCGCACGAGTTGGCTCCCGGACGCCCCGATAGCTGGTCCCTTGTAGTAACGCGCAACTATCGGTTGACTTTTATTGTGCATGTCGAGCGCCAGGAAGTTACTGTGTTGGACTACGAGGATTATCACTGAGGGGCCTCGCGCCCCTCGCTCTTTACCCTCAGACTTGCTATAAACGCCCTGGAGGTTGCTATGGGCTACAAAATTACCGACCCCGCCGAAATGCTCGTTCAGGACACCGCAGGGGTGATCCATCCCGGCTCGATGATCGCCGGAGAGATTGAGGCAGAAGGCTACACCGTCGAGGAAGCTGCCGAACGGATCGGTGTCGCCGACAAGGCGCTGCGCCAGATCGTTCAGGGTGAGGCTCCCGTGACCCCTGATGTCGCGGATCGACTTGGCATTCTGTTTGGCGGTGAGTTCGCGGAGGTTGTGCTTCGCTGGCAGCGGACATACGACCAGAACCGTTGAGCCAGTGCAGACCGGCTCCCATCCCCCTGTAACGGGCTGGCTCAACGTACCCCTCAAGCACTAAGCCCGCTGGCTTTGCCACGACACCCACGATAGCTTTCCCTGCCCGCTTATCGGGCAAGGAGTTGGTCATGCTGAAAACGCTGTTGCTTGCTGCTTCTCTTGCTGGCCTCGCGGTCGCGCCCGCGACCGCCGCGCCGTGCCGCGACGCCAAGGGGAAATTCGTGAAATGCCCTGACAAAGCGCCCGCTAAGCCTGTCCGCTGTAAGGACGCCAAAGGCAAGTTCGCCAAGTGCGGCACCGCTGGCGCAAAGCCCGCCTGATGCCAATAGGCTCCCATCACGTTGAAACGGGTTGGCTGACTGACGATGCCGGACAACTCGTCCTGCGACGTGATGGGGGTGGCAGGTGGCATCTGGATGTTGGCCTATTGACCCGCTGGCGAGCGCGAAGGTTAATTGGCAGCAGGGTTCGTGTAGAAGGCATCCGTGACGGCTTCAATGTCCTATCGGCTCGCACCATCGGCCCTTGTTAGCACTAAGTTCGTCAGAAAGTCGTAAGGAGAATGGGTTTGAGCTGGCTTTCACCGTTTGACGACTGCGCCAATGACGAGCACGAATACGCCGACTCTCCCGATGAGCCTGGAATAGGCCACAGTCATCACAAAATTCGCTGGCACGATATAGAGCAGCCTGATGACAATTTTCCGTACTCTATTTTTATCGACTTAGGGTCCTGTCCATATTGTCCAGGGGAAGATGAAGGACACATTGTAGAGACGCTTGCGAGATTCGACAGCGAAGAAAATGCCGTTGCGGCAGCACTTTTACTGACAGAGGTTGCCCCGCCCTCCTTTGATTATGGCGGCGACAGATACATTGAAAATATTGTCAGCGTTTCAAATATTACCCCTACGCGCAATTACGGACATATTATTAATTATACTGTACTGCCGATAAATCCGCGCCATTTGATAGAGTCTCTTGTGCTTTCTGTATTTGACGATTTCGTAGACTACGAGGAGGGATATTTGAATCAAAGAAATTATGAACTGATAAAAGAGCCAATTGATAAGACCAAGTCCCGCTACAAGCGCGTCTCGTTTTTCGGCTCTTATCGAGACGCCTGGGTTGCGCAGCAGGCATTAAACGTCTTGTTGCCGAAAGAGCATCATGTTGGCGCAGGTGTATGGCGTAGATCACAACTTGCAATCCGCCCGGTGAGTGGCGCGCCGATGCCAGACGTTGACGTGCCTCATAACTATGAATTTGCGGAAGCGCTTATAACACCTCTGCTGGTTGCCATTCGGCAATCGAAGCGCGTTAAGCCATCACGGTACACCAATTCTTTTGAACGAGAACCTATCGAGGCCAAGATCGGACCTGAACCAAATCGATATAGGGCAATTCGCGAAGGTGAATCTGTTAAGAAGCCAAACCCTAACTTTCACTCGTCTCTCGCCACCACATTTTCGACGGCAGCTTCCGCAATTGTCCGGAACGGATCAACCGAGTCAATCTCTTAGGTAGTCGATCGATCCGCATCCCACTGTATCTCGCCGGGGATCTCGCTCCGCAGGGCTTCAAAGCGGGCCAGTAGCGCGTCGAGTCGCGCAGGCTCGGCGGGTTCGCGCTCAATGTCGTTTCGCGTCCTCTCGACCTCTACAATGCCCCGTAGAGCTTTCGGCACGACCGTCGCGCAGCACGTGACCTGGCCGCCCCTGGCAAGAAAATCACGGATCAGGTTGGCGGGCGTCATAGGTTGCCCCAAGTGACTTGAAGGTATGCGGCCTGGGATCGGCTGTGAACCTCAATCCGCATGCCGTCATCGTATCGTTGGGCCGGATAGCCATGCTGGAGGCACCAAGCCTCCAGCGCGGCGTCGTAGTCGGTCATCCAGGCTTGGTAGCCGTCGCATTTTTCGATGCTGAAAGTCATCGCGCAATCCTCATGCGGCCTCTAACCGCGTCTTCTCGAATGTCCTGTAGGTCGCGCCGGTGGTCTTTGCCGCCGGGGCGACTCGCCAGCAGCATCGACAATTCCGCGAACATCTCGTCCGGCGAATGCCCGCTTGCGACCAACCACTTGGCCAGCCGAAACAGGTTCTGGTTCATGCCGCCGCTTGGGATCGCGGCGAACTCCTGCGCCACTCGCTCGGCAGCATCTCGCTTCATCGCTGCCGCTGCCTGCGCCCGGTACTGGATCAGCAGATCGGGAACGTCCTTGAACAGCGCCTCTTCGCGAGCGCGCTTGGCGTTGCGTTCCTCCAGCCAGAGGTCGAGCAATTCGTCTTCGTCATCGCGGATCGCATGAACGAAGCTGTCCACGTCCATGATCGGCAGGGACCAGCAATCAATCCATACGTTCTTCGTCTTGTCCGCCGTGCGGACGGGGCGGTACATGAAGTCGCTGACCTTGCACTTGCTGTAGTCGAGGCCGCTGACCGGGCGATTGCCTGGCACTTCCTCACCGGCCTTCGTCGGCACCCAAAAGCCTGCGGCGGCAAAGCGGTCGGCCAGCACCTGCCAAATTGCGCGATAGGTCGGCGCATCAACGGGCTTGTTCATCGGCACGACGATGCGGAAGCGGTGCTTGCCTGCGACCTTGCCGTTGTTGAAACTGGAGTAGACGAGGTGCTTTACGTCACCGAGCAGGCGCGAAGCCTGTTCCGGCGAGCAGTCGCCGTCATCCACGTCCATCCACGCAAATTGCGTATAGACCACGTTCGCCAGACCAGCGACGCTATCGGCTGACGCATCCGGGTCCATGAGCGATCCAACGATCAGACCGGCCTTGTCCTTGTCCAGCTTGCGGTGACGATCGCTCTCTAGGAGGTCGCGTAAGCTATCCCAATCGGGCAGCGCATGGCTCGCGATGTCGCGGGTAGCGACAACCGCCTTGCTGGTGATGATGACCGGCGCTTCACCTACCAGCGCACCCGAAGCGATACGGTGGAGCTCTAGCAGTTCGTTGCTGCGCTCGACCGCCGCCGCCTGCTTGCTGCGGGTCTTGGCCATGCGCTCAGCTGCGGTGTTCGCGACACGGAAACGAGGCTTGCTGCCCCTCAACTCCTCGATGCCCAAGTTCAGGTGTTCGACGCGCGCACCGGGTAGTAATTCGGCCAGGAACTCAGCGGTACGCCAGTCCGGCACAAACGCGCTCACGGGCTTGCTTTCGCCCTCCATGCGCAGCGATGTCCGCATGACCATTTGATAGGTCATCTCGCCTGCACGGCTGCGAAACAGGTCTTCGTCGGACAGCTGGAAAGCATTAGAGAGGAAGCGAGCATGCGCCAGGTCGTCGTTGAAGCTGCCTAAGCTCACGGCAGTATCGATGCTGCGATAGGCGTTCAGGCCATGCGAAACCGGCGGCAGCTTGCGCCCCACCATGATCTGTTCGACTTTGCCCGTGTCGGCGTTGTTGGCGCTCCAGATGTAATCGTCCGGCAGGTTGGGAACGAGCTTGCTCACCATATCCCGGAAGCCCATGCGGCCGAGCGCGTTATCGCGCAGGTATCGGGTCCAGACCCTGTTGGTCATGTAACGCACGGTGAGGCGCATGCCGGTGGCCTGATCGTGCGCCATGTTCTCGATGCTGGGATGCGCAGCGAACGTCACGCCCATCTGCGACCAAATCTGCACAAGGCGGCTCTTGTCAGCGTTCGCGCCCATCAGTGTCACGCTCTTCCACCCGGCAAAGACCGAGGGCTGGAGGATTGCATGCGCGTTCAACTCCACGTCACCGCGTGCCGTCTCGCCCGCGCTCAGCCATTCCGACTTGGTGACGAAGACGCGATAGTGCGGGCAGAGCAGCAGGTTCCAGAGATCGGCGAGCGCAGCGGCGAGCGTATCCTTGCCCGCATCGCGCAGCATCGCTTGCACCTTCTCGACGTGACCGGGCTTAATGACCAGCTCATAGCTGTCGCCGATGCCAGGACGGATCGCAAGGTGACGCACCACATAGCGGCGTGTCAGCTTTAGCTTGTATTCGAGGTGTTCGGTCGCGCTGGGGATCTCGTCAACGATGAGGTTCCAGCCGCTGCGGTCGGCACCATCGAGGTCCATCACGCCTTTGTGCGTTACGAACAGTAGGTTGGGAGACTGCGAGAGCAAGCCGGGACGTGACAGGGCGGCACGAATGCTCTGCCCAACACCGCCATTGGTATCGCTGGTGATGACCTGTGCGCGAGCATCAGGGTTCTTGCCGAGCAAATCGGCGTAGCTCTGGTTGACGAGACGGAGGCTGGGTTGAGCCATCACGTATCGTTCGTCGGTTTTTGCCATGATGTTGAGGGCAGCTTGCGTCTTGCCCTGACCGCACCCGCGGCTGATTAGGTTGATGTTCATTTTAGTACCTCGAAAACAAAGAGCCCGTCGTGCGGGCTGGAAATCGCACGACGGGCCTGACTCTTTGTTTGGTACAAGGATGCTTGGCTTCGCCGTCATAGACGACGGCGGTTTCCAGCCAAACATCGTCTACAGATTACTTATACAAGGAGGCCCTTATCGGCGTCATTATTGATCGATGCAGACTGCATA